>Ga0224524_1000544_pt1 | contig 14089 bp, 7 predicted proteins | sample CFST75metaG_FD_179895 | JGI IMG/M metagenome (GOLD analysis project Ga0224524, IMG submission 179895) | Peat soil microbial communities from Stordalen Mire, Sweden - C.F.S.T75 | ecosystem: Environmental > Terrestrial > Soil > Wetlands > Peat | place: Sweden: Norrbotten County, Stordalen Mire... | reverse complement strand
CATCAGTTAAAAACATGCAGAGTAGTGCCATCAAATGAGGTCTGATACGTTTTCAGTGAGCGGGTTGCAGGGCCGTTTGATACAGAGCCGTCAGTCAGTAAAAATTTTGATCCGCAACATGAATCCACTGCCATGATTGCTGAATTATCAACCTCAATCAGGGCACAATCATTTGATGGCTGGTACGGACAATCGCGCTCATATGCCATAAACTCGTCTGACGACCTTCGATAAATTATAATGCCGCGCACACCGCCTGTAATATATTCGTAACCGCCAATATTATTCAGGTTAAGATAAAGTGTGGAATTTATATTTATATAGAAATTTACATAAACGTAAGGAATTTCATCCTTTTTGTCCTTCTTGCATTGTGATGTGGTGAAAAGCAAACCAATCAGAACTATAAAGACAACTGCGTTTTTTATTACCGATATTTTCATAATATAATCTTACTGCAAATTTAATAAACTTTATAACGTAATAACAAGGAACTGAGTATTCACTTATCTTTGTTAAAGAAAATATTTTCTATGATCAACTGCCTAAAAACATTCATATTATATTTTTTCTTGCTTGGTATTCTTGCAAATTGTGATGCGCAATATGCCATATCAAATGGTGTCAGCCTGCCCTCAAGCGACACTGTCAGAGTCCTGATTGTTTTTGCACAGGTCGATTACTCCACAGGCGGCTGCCCGCAGAACCTTCCAGATAATATCGATGGTGACTGGCCTGTGAATGTAAAAGGCTTACGGCAGCCGCCTTTGGATGCAGACACATATTTCGATTTTATTATTACAAAAGGTGAAGAGCCTAAAGGATATATTACAGATTATTATTACCAGGCCTCCTTTGGAAAATATGTACTTCTCGGAGATTATTATCCTGATGTAATTACTGTTCCGTGCAACAAAGTAAAAATTGGAAACGACGGATTGCAATGGATTTTAGATTCCCTGAAAAGGAAAAAGTCAAATGATTCCACTTTGTATTCCTTTCATGGACTTCCGCTCAGCAGCTTTGATAACTGGACAATTACAGATGCCGGGCTGCCAAAAATCAAAAAAACCGATGGAAAAATTGATCTGTTATATATTATCTGGCGAAATAACCGCTTCCTTGGAGGGGCCACTACAAAGGATAATTCAGGTTTCGGGGTGCATGTTGCAACAGGAATTCCTTTCCAAAACATGAAAGGAGTAAATAATGTTACGTCGTTCAATGCAGGTCATAGCGGAGGACATGGTTATTTTATCACAATTGCCGAGCACCTCCATGCAATTTTTGGCGGCAACAACTGGCATACTGCCGGAGGAAGAGGAGATTTCACAACATTATTTATTGCAAACTGTTATGGTGTAACTGGTCAGTACTTTGCTACAATGCAGGCGCCATGCGGATGGGACAGGTGGATGATGAACTGGAAAAATCCTGACAAGAATTACCTGATCAGTTCGCTTGATGAAAACAAAACTGAAATAAATACTGAAAACATTTCACTCGACAGCACCGCTAAAGGCGGAACTTACATCCTCAGGGATTTTATGACAACAGGTGATGCCTTGCGAATAAAACTTCCTCATTTGAATTGGATGAATTATGGTGATGTAAAAAATCAGTACCTGTGGATTGAAAACAGAAGGATGAATACAAAATATGATGTCTACTACAGCAAAGGATGTTCCGATGATGACAATGGAAAATTTCCCCAGGGAACTCCCGGAATCTATTCCTATATCCAGGTTGGAAAAGATATTAAAAAAGGTGGCGCTGAGATTTACAGCTATGATTTTGCCATGCCAGATGCGCTCGGGGGTTTTTTATTTCCGCTTACTGCTGAAGGTAATTATGATTTCTATTATGCATGGGACAGGGTGCAGGAACCTAATGCAAGTCTTTGCGGAAACTGGGGCAATAGAAATCTTCCAGTCGATGTTTCGAGAAGTAAACCAAATCCTTTTACCGGATTTTCTGATTTGTACGATTACGTTGATTTCAACAATAACGGAAAATTTTATTCCGGGGATACGGTACAACCTGGGTTGAGTAAAATAATTGGCGACAGTGTTTATCACAATTACAATTCCAATGGTGACTGGAAAGATGCTTTCTGCTCAGCAACAGGAAATACGGAATTGTCTCTTTCTTCTAACCCCGCTGCAGTGCCAGTGTACACACTTTGCACAAATTACGAAGCCAGAAAGGCTTATCTGCCAAAAGGGAATTATGCATCTTTCGAGAACAGAACAATATGGCTGAATGGCCTTTCAGTAAAATTAATTCAGGAAAGCGTTTTTGGAAACGGAGAAATAAAAGTGCAGGTACGATTTGATGATTATGATGTAAATAAAAATGTAAGATGGTGCGGAAATATCGTACTCAGCAAAAATGATTTCGACAGCCTGAAACCTTCGCTAATCCTGAAACAAAACAAAAAAATCCTTCTCGACCGTGGATACAGTTCAACAAATTTTAAAGCGGTAGAAAAAAATAATGATGGCCGGTGGTTGTTTTCTGACACCACAAAATTCACATGCCTCAGCAACTCAAGTATCCTTATGGAGCAAGGATCTCAGCTTGTTCTTGACAACGGAAGCATATTCATTTTGAAAAAAGGAAGTAAGCTGGAACTGGTAAAGAAGTCGAAAATAATTCTTAAAAATAACAGCCAGTTGGTTGTTGAAGATGGTGCATCTCTCATTTTAGGACCCAAGTGCCGCATAATAAAAAAGAGTGCCAAACAATAAAACCGTACAGAAAAAAGTTATACATTTGGAAAAGCTTATTTTTTATTCCAATGAAATTTTATAAAAAAATACTGATTCTTTTAATTTGCTGCCTTCCTCTGTTTACCGCTGTTCATGCCCAGGAAAGTTCAACAAAAAAACAACAGAAAATAGCACGACTGAAAGAACAGAAAGATCAGGAGGCTCTTAAAAAATATCAGAAAGCCGTAAAACAGCACCACAAAAACCAATCAAAAGATACCCGTAAACAGATGAAACAATCGCTTAAGGAATCAAAAAAAACTACCCCGGGTTATCATAAAACATTTTTTCTAAAGCGATGGTTTAAGCATAAAAAATAATAACAATTTATTTTCGCTTCGGCAATGAATTCTCTCTCTCTCTCTTCTGCCAAAAGTTTCCTGCTCGCAGTTGTTATTTTTATTGCCCTTATTTCTCAGGTTGCCGCCCAGGACAATTCATTCCGCTTTGATAAAATTACTTCCGAAAATATAAAAGTCGAAAAAGGACTTTCTGTAAACTCGGTCAATTGCATTATGCAGGACAATACCGGCTTTATGTGGTTTGGAACCTGGGATGGACTTAACAAATTCGACGGATACAAATTCACAGTCTACAAGGCAAACGAATTTGAAAAAGAAAATGAATTAAGCAACCAGTTTATTCATGCGCTATACCAGGACAAAGAAGGTAACATATGGATAGGCACTGAAGAAGGTCTTAATAAATTTCAGCCCTATAAGCAAATCTTTACACAATACAAACACCGGCCCGGTGACAAAACCAGTTTGAGTAACGATTCCGTATGGTCCATCTGCGAAGATTCCAATGGTAACCTTTGGGTTGGCACGCAAAACGGCTTAAATATGATGGATAAGGAATCCGGAAAATTTACACAGTTCATTTCCAACAGCGAAAATCCAAATTCTATCAGCAGCAATAGGGTGGTTGATATCATTGAGGACAAGGAAGGCTTTATCTGGGTAGCCACTGATTTCGGATTAAATAAATTGAATCTGCTTAATAAAAAATTCACACATTATTTCAAAAACAATACTGATAAAAACAGTTTGCCCGGTGATACAATTAATGCTTTGGTGCAGGATAAAGAGGGCTTCATATGGGTAGGAACTTCAAATGGTTTATGTAAGATTGATATTGAAAAAGAAATTTTTTCGAGATTTCTTTACAGTAGGAAAGACCCGAAAACTATCAGCAGCAATCATATCACCGAAGTGATGGAGGACAGTAAAGGGGTTATATGGATTGGCACGAGCGATGCGGGAGTTAATCTTTTTGATAAAAAAAACAACATCTTCACTAATTACAAAAACAACCTGAATGATGTAAGCAGTCTCAGCAATAACAGCATTTCCGGAATCTACGAAGACAAGTCAGGAATCATCTGGATTTCTACAGAAAAAGGCGTAAATAAAGTTGACAGAAATTCCTATAAATTCGTTCATTTCACCTATGTTGAGAATGACAAAAATAGTTTGAACGACAATGCAGTTTATGCTTTTAACGAAGATAAGGATGGCAATATCTGGATAGGGACAAACGATGGATTAAATTTCTTCGATCGCAAATCCGGCATTTTTAAAGTGTACAAAAGCAATCCTGCTGACAAAAACAGTATTTCAGGTAATGCCATTAAAGCCATTATTACTGACAAAGATGGATATCAATGGATTGGCACCGATGGAGCAGGAGTCGATATGTTTAAAACATCCGGCTCAGGAAAGAATCAGAAAATAAATCTGAAGAAAAATATAAATGATAAAAATAGTCTTTGCGACAATTCAGTTTGGTGTATTCACGAAGATCAAGATGGTGAAATTTGGATCGGAACCAACAACGGGCTAAACTGCTATAATAAAGAAACCGGGGAAATGAAAGTATACCGGCAAAACAATTACAATCCTTATACAATCAGCAATAATATAATCAATACAATTTACGAAGACAAAAAAGGAATTTTATGGTTTGGCACTTATAACGGTCTAAACCGTTTCGATAAAAAAACAGGAAAATTTTACACGTATAAACATGTAACAGGCGATTCACAAAGCTTAAGCAGCAACAGGGTATTCGGAATATTCGAAGATAAAACCGGAGAGATGTGGCTTGGCACTTTGGGTGGAGGTCTTAATAAATTCGATAAAAAAACAGGTAAATTTAAGTATTACACCGAAAAAGACGGTCTCTCAAATAACATGGTGTACTGCATTCTTGAAGATAATGACGGCAATCTTTGGCTTACCACAAATAATGGGATTTCAAAATTCAATATAAAGGCGGAAACCTTCATCAATTATGATGTTAAGGATGGAGTGCAAAGCAGCGAGTTCAATCAGAACGCCGCTATCAGAACGAAAGATGGCGAATTTTTATTAGGCGGAATGAACGGCTTCAATGCTTTTTATCCCAAAGATGTAAAACAGAATCAGTATATCCCTCCTATTATTATCACTAGTTTTAAAAAATTCAATGAAGTTCAGAAAACAGAAATAAAAGATGGCGATACAATAATTTTATCCTATAAAGACAATTTCTTTTCTTTCGAATTTTCAGCACTCGATTATTCTAATCCTTCAAAAAATAAGTACGCATACAAACTTGAACGGTATGATAAAGACTGGATTTACTGCGATGCCAACAGACGATTTGCTGATTATACAAAAGTGAACCCGGGTACCTACAGATTCAGAGTCAAAGGCTCCAACTGCGATGGTGTGTGGAACGAAAAAGGAATTTCAATAACAATCATTATTACTCCTCCCTGGTATGCTACATGGGCATTCCGTATACCATTTGCATTGTTCCTGATTTTAACCGGATATTTTATCATCACAAGACGTTTCAGGCAGCTGCGCAAGAAACATGAAATGGAAAAGAAAGTGCTTGAAATAGAAAAACAGGTTTTCGATCTTGAACAAAAAGCATTGCGACTACAAATGAATCCGCATTTTATTTTTAATTCATTGAATTCCATTCAGAGTTTTATTGTCAATAACAACTCCGATAAAGCAACTTTATATCTTGCAAAGTTTGCACAGCTTATGCGACTTATCCTGTCAAATTCACGCGAACCATTTGTCCCGGTAAAAGACGAAATCAAAGCATTGACCTATTACATGGATATTGAAAATCTCAGGTTCGATAACAAATTCGATTATAAAATTACTGTCGATCCTGATATAGATGATGACTTTCTGGGTATACCGCCAATGGTAATTCAACCTTATGTTGAAAATGCAATTTTGCATGGAATCATTCATAAACATGAACGTGGAAATATCACAATCAATTTATCACTTAAGACCGAAACCCTTTTCTGTATTGTAGAGGACGATGGCGTTGGGCGCGAAAAAGCAATGGAAATCAAGAATCAGTCAGGACTTAAACATCAGTCAAGAGGGATGATCATAACAAAAGAACGACTGGAAATACTTAACAAACAAGTGAAAGGCCGCATTTCGGTAAATGTTGTTGATCTGAAAGACAGCGTTGGAAAAGCCTGCGGAACAAGAGTAGAGATAATTATACCTTTTAAAGAAATTTAATAAAAACCATATCGTATATTTGTAAACGATCTTATAAAAAAATTAATGCCATGATAAAAGCTATTATTATTGATGATGAAAAAATGTCGAGGGAGACATTGCAGGGTTTGCTCAGAAGATATTGCAAGAATGTTGAGGTTATTGGCGAAGCCGATGGCTTTCATTCCGGCATGGCAATTATAAAGAAAAATAAGCCTGATGTAATTTTTCTCGACATTCAGATGCCCGATGGCAGTGGATTTAAACTGCTTGAAGAAATTGGTGATATCGATTTTGAAGTAATCTTTTCAACGGCCTACGATCAGTTCGCAATTAAAGCCATAAAATACAGCGCCCTGGATTATCTGCTGAAACCTATTAATCCGGAAGATCTTATAACATCAGTTGAAAAACTTGAAGCGAAAATATCAAAAGGAAAAGATAACACTGGCGTAAAATTTCTGCTCGACTCTATCAAAACCCCTTCCTCCGACACAAAAAAAATTGTGCTATCAACTTCCGAAGGAATGCATATTGTGGACATTGACAATATCATACGCTGTGAATCGGAGGACTATTATACTAAGTTTTTCCTCAAAGAAGGAAAAGTTATTATGGTTTCCAAAACACTGAAAGAAAACGAAGAACTTCTAGCTGAATATAATTTTATCCGGCCGCACAAATCCCACCTCATCAATTTGAAATATGTTAAAAGTTTTTTAAGAATTGATGGCGGAAGCATTGTAATGACTGACGGCAGCAATGTTCCTGTATCAAGAAGGAAGCGTGAACAAATTCTTGATATTCTCAATCACTTATAATTTTAATTCCGAATTACTGTTGCCCGTAAACTGATTTTTTATTACCGAAAACTTTATTTTTCCTACCGTTAACTGGATAATCATTTGTTATCAACACATCTGTTAGTATTTTTACAAATAAATTTCTGGGGCGAGAAATTAATTCAATTAAAAATTAATTATTTACAAAATTCAACGCATGATACATTTTTACATGAATCCTTCCCTTTCTTACAATGCACAACTAAAGATTTTGGACTAACTTCATGTGGCGGTATCATGCATGAAATGAATATTATCAGGCATGAAAAATTCATTGCAAAATCTGACCATGATCAGACCTTCACGAAAAATTTTAAGTGCTGGTTTATTTAAAATATTTTCGTATGTCCATATCTTTATTGATGTACTATTTTCGCATAAGCAATTATTAAGCATCTTTTACACGCTGAAATCGCTATCAAAAAATCAAAAAATAAACAAATTTAACCCGGCGCCATATGTTAAAAAATTAGCCTAAAATACCTGTAAAAAAAATGTTAAAAATTAATTGAAAACCATTGAATAACCTTACAATTAGGCACATATGATTTTTTTCAACATAGTACAATAAAATATTTGGATAAATAATTTATTTATTTTTAACTTTACCGCCTTTTATAACTATAAAGTTTTTCTAACATAAAACTACAAATATGCTACGAAAGTTACTCTTTTTCACTGCGATTCTACTGGCAACTAATGCGCTGGTATTTGCTCAATCAGGATCATTAAAAGGAAAGATTACCGACTCAGGAACCAAGGAAGCGATCCCTTTTGCAAGTATCGTGATTGAATCAGGAGGTAAACAGTATGGTGGTGTTAACACCGATATTGACGGGAATTACAACATCAAGCCAATACCTCCAGGTAAGTATGATGTTAAAGCCATTTATGTTGGCTACAAGCCTTTGATGATCAAAGATGTTATTATCAACGCTGATAAAATTACTTTCCTTGATGTTGCTATGGAAAGCACTGTTCAGACTTTAACAACCTTTGAAGTTAAAGAATATGCAGTTCCGCTTATTTCTAAGGACCAGACATCAACAGGAGGAACAATGACTTCTGAAGAAATGTCGAAAATGCCCGGACGTTCCGCACAATCAGTTGCGGTTACTGTTGGTGGTGTCTTCTCTCAAGATAATGGCTCGACTGACATGAATATTAGAGGACAACGTTCTGAAGGGACTATTATGTATATAGATGGTGTCAGGGTACGTGGTTCTTCAAGTTTGCCACAGGCTTCAATCGAAGAAGTAGCTGTTATCACAGGTGGAACTCCAGCGCAGTATGGTGATGCTACAGGAGGTATTGTTAACATTACAACCAAGGGGCCTTCACGCGAATTTGGCGCAGGAGCTGAATTCCTTACTTCGCAATTCCTTGATTCCTATGGATACAACCTTTTAGGATTTAATGTCCAGGGACCCTTGATTATGGGAAGAGATACAAATTCTGAATCTTCTTTATTAGGATTCTTTTTATCTGGTGAATTATCATCGGTAAAAGATGATCTACCATCGGCTATTGGAACATGGAAAGTAAAAGACGATGTTCTTGCTCAGCTTGCACAAAATCCTCTGCGCCCTTCAGGTACAGGCTTTGGATCATACAGGAACTCTGAATTCATTACAAAAGATCAGTTGGAAAATCTCAAAGCAAAGGATAATGCTCTTAACCAGGGTGTAAATTTATCAGGTAAAATTGATGTTAGAACGACTGAATATACCAATCTCACTTTTGGTGGATCTATCGATTACAGCAAATATAAAGCATGGCAGTATGCATACTCGCTGTTTAATAACAAAAACAATCCTCTTGTAACTGAAAACACATGGCGTTTATATGGTAGGTTTACCCAGAGATTTCCAACAGATAAAGACAGCAAATCAACCATTAAAAATGTTTATTATTCTATACAAGCCGACTATTCAAAATATGCTTATGTTGTTGAAGACGCTGAGCATAAAGATAATTTATTTGACTACGGATACGTTGGAAAATTTACAACTCATAAAATAAAATCCTACGAATTAGGGTCAGATACCATCCTTGGATATAACAATATATGGGTTCATAATGGTTTTAGGGATACACTTTATGATTTTCAGAGGTCTGAAATTAATTCTGACCTTTCAAATTATACAGATGAATACTATAATTTGTACCCTCTGAATTCGGGATTTTATACAAACTCTGTTACGGTACAGAATGGCGGAGCCCTCCTAAACGGACAACAACCCGATGCAGTATATGGCCTTTGGTCTAATACCGGAACCAAATATAGCGCATACAAAGTTAACAATGAGACACAGATTGGTATTAATGCTTCTGGATCCGCCGATATTAAAAACCACGCTATTTCCTTTGGATTGCAGTACGAACAGAGAATTGACAGGTACTATAGTTATAATCCGGTTCCATTATGGACACTAATGCGTCAGCTCACCAATAAACATATTGAACAGCTCGACAAATTAAATCCTCATGCAGTTTATGATGAAAATGGCATTTTCCAGGATACTGTATGGTACGACAGGTTACTCGACCTTTCCTCTCAATCATTTTTCGATTACAACCTAAGGAATAAATTAGGACTTAACCCTAGCGGCCTCGACTGGATTGATGTTGACAATATTGATCCTTCCACATTCTCAATTGATATGTTCAGCCCAGACGAATTATTAGCCAATGGACAGTCTCTGGTTTCTTATTATGGTTATGATTATACCGGTAAAAAACTTGATCACAAACCTACATTCGAGGATTTCTTCACCGCTAAAGATTCATACGGAAATTACAAACGTGAAATCGGAGCATTCGAGCCTATTTATATGGCAGGTTATATCCAGGATAAATTCGCTTTCAATGACCTTATTTTTAACGTTGGTGTGCGTGTTGACCGTTATGATGCCAACCAGAAAGTGCTGAAAGATGCATATTCATTATATGAAACTAAAACTGTAAGTGAAGTTACCGAACTTGGTGACAATGCCATTACACATCCATCAAACATGGGTTCCGATTATGTTGTATATGTGAACGACATTAATAATCCAACAGCAGTTGTTGGTTACAGAAATGGTAGCACATGGTACAATGCACAGGGTACTGAAATTGCCGACCCTACCGTTCTTGAAACACCATCAGGTATTGCTCCATGCCTTGTAGATCCAAGCAGCAGGGAAATCAAAGCTTCTGCTTTTAAAGATTACGAACCCCAGACAAACATAATGCCCCGTATTTCATTCTCATTCCCTATTTCTGACGTTGCATTATTCTTTGCTCACTATGATGTACTTACAAAAAGACCTACCACTGGTACACGTTTCGACCCGACAGATTATTTGTTCCTCGAAAACGTAAACAACACTATTGCTAACCCAAACCTGAAACCTGAAAAAACTATCGACTATGAATTAGGGTTCCAGCAGAAATTATCCAACTCTTCTTCTTTGAAGTTCTCCGCTTATTATCGTGAAATGAGAAATATGGTTCAGGCATTTCGATTTACTGAAGCTTATCCAAAATCATACACTTCTTATAATAACATAGATTTCGGAACTGTTAAAGGAGCCACTCTTACATACGATCTCCGAAGAACAAGCAATATCTGGGTTAAAGCAAGTTATACCATTCAGTTTGCTGATGGTACAGGATCAAATGCTACATCAGCCGCAAGCCTTATCTCTGCCGGACAGCCAAACCTCAGGGTAACCATGCCTCTTGAATACGACCGTCGCCATTCATTATCATGTGTTGTAGATTATCGTTATTCTGAAGGCAAATTTTACAACGGACCCGTCTGGACTAAGAAAATTAAAGGCACCGAAAAAGTTAAATCTATTCCTATTCTTCAAAACACAGGTGTAAACTTTACATTCACCGGTGGATCAGGTGTACCATATTCCAGGTCAAGTAAAATTGTTCCTACGGCATTCGGAAGCACCACTACCGTTCTCCAGGGATCAATAAACGGATCAAGGTTACCATGGCAATTTAAAATTGATGCCCGTCTCGATAAAGACATTACTATCAAGTATGGTAAAAAAGATGCCAAAAAAAGAAAAGAAGCTTATCTGAACGTTTACCTGCAGGTGTTAAATGTATTGAACACTCAGAATGTAATGATTGTTTACCCTGCCACGGGTAATGCTAATGATGATGGATATCTTGCAGCTGCAGAATACCAGGCAGCTATCAGTTCGCAGATATATCCTCAGGCTTATCGTGAAATGTATGCTACTTACGTTGATTCTCCTTATAACTACAGTCTGCCAAGAAGGATTCGTTTAGGTGTTTCTTTCGACTTTTAAAATATAAACTGCATGAATAATAAATTTATAAAATCTTTAGCTATGAAAAATAATATCCGTCTGATCTTTTTAGCTGCATTCAGTTTGGTTCTGTCTGAGTTTGTGCTAGCGGAAGAATACCATGGAAATACCACGGTGTCAAAGAAAACAGACAATTCTGCCAGCAAGATTAATGCAGAATCGTGTTCTCCTGCAACAGGAAATACCGATCTGAACATTAACAATGTCAGAGCCCGAATTAATACCGGTGGTGATATGTGGTGGGACCTTATTGATGTTGCAAAATATGAAATCCCTAAAGGTTCCGGGAAAACATCTATGTTCTCTGCTGCTTTATGGATTGGTGGAGTTGATGTTAACGGACAATTGAAAGTTGCCGCACTCCGTTACCGCCAGATAGGAAATGATTACTGGCCTGGTCCTTTAACAACCGATGGAACAGCTGCAGTTGATGCTGCCACTTGCCAGAAATATGACAAACACTTCGTTATTACAAGAAAAGAAGTGGATGAATATCTTGCATGGTGGAATGATAAAGCTGCTTATCCTGATTATGTAATTCCAAAATCTATTACTGACTGGCCAGCTCATGGTGATGTAACTAAAAATCAAAGCTACTACCTTGCTCCATTTTATGACAAAGACGGAGATGGATCATATGACCCTACTCAAGGAGACTATCCTTATTATGATGTCAATAATTCTTTATGTCCCACCAATCCTGAAAACATTGGAAACCCTGCAACACCAAGCGCAGAAGGTAATGGAATCCTGGTTGACCAGGTATTAAAAGGAGACCAAACGTTATGGTGGGTTTTCAACGATAAAGGAAATGTTCACTCTGAATCAAAAGGAGCACCAATTGGTCTTGAAATCCGTGCTCAGGCTTTCGGATTTGCCACGAATGATGAAATCAATAACATGACTTTTTACAGTTACGAAATTATCAACCGTTCAACATATCGTTTAACAGAAACTTATTTCAGTCAGTGGATTGACACCGATTTAGGTTATTCTAACGATGACTATGTTGGTTGCGATGTAAAAAGAGGTCTTGGATATTGTTACAATGGAAAAGAAGTTGATGGTTCCGGCCAGGCTCAAGCATATGGCGCTCAACCTCCAGCTATCGGAGCTGACTTTTTCCAGGGTCCTTATATGGATGCTGACGGAATTGACAACCCTAAATATGATCAAAGTGGTAACCAGATTTGTGATGTAAGTATCAATGGTGTTAACTTTGGAAATACCATCGTTGATGATGAACGTTTTGGAATGCGCAGATTTGTATATCATAATAACACAGGTCAGGGTGCTCCATGGTATAGTACCGACCCTGACATCGCTATTGAATACTATAATTTCCTTAAAGGAATCTGGAAAGATGGCACAAAAATGCTTTACGGAGGCAATGCTCATGCAGGTGCAGGTGCTTATGGTCCTGAATGTGATTTTATGTTTCCAGGAGATACCGATCCTTGCAATTGGGGTACTGGCGGGCAGGCTACTGGTGCTACTGAACCATGGACTGAAGTATCAGCCGGAAATCAGCCTGACGACCGTCGTTTTATGCAGTCGGCCGGTCCATTTACCCTTGAACCGGGCGCCGTAAACTATATCACTGTTGGTATTCCATGGGCAAGAGCCAGTTCTGGTGGAGCATGGGCTTCAGTTGAATTATTGAGGGTTACCGATGATAAATGTCAGCGTTTATTTGACAACTGTTTCAAAGTTGTTGACGGACCTGATGCTCCTGACTTAACAATCCAGGAACTTGACAAAGAACTTATTCTTTATGTAACCAATAAAAAGACTTCTAACAACTATCTTGAATCTTACAAGGAATGGGATCCATCAATTATTTCACCAAACGACACAACCCTGAAATTTGATTCTTTGTACAAATTTGAAGGTTATCAGATTTTCCAGTTAAAAGATGCTTCGGTATCTGTTTCCGAAATTCAGAATCCTGACAAAGCAAGACTTGTTGCACAGTGCGATATCAAGAATTTTGATGCACAGGGAAATCCTATTGGTCAGCTTGTGAATTATTATTACGACGAAGCATTGTCTGCAAATTCGCCTGTTGAAGAAGTAAATGGCGCCAATGAAGGTATTGTTCATTCTGTAAGAATTGTTTCTGATGAATTTGCAACTGGTGATAAACGGCTTATAAACCATAAACAATATTATTTCCTTGCAGTGTCGTATGGTTATAATAATTATATGAAGTATACTCAGGAGCCAAACTCTCAGATAGCTTATGTTAGCGGACTAAACGGGCAGAAAAAACCGTATCTTGCAGGACGTAAAAATATCAAAGTTTATACTGGTATTCCTCACAATCCTTCGCCTGAAGCTGACGGTACGGTTCAGAATTCAGAATACGGAACAGGCCCAAAGATTACACGTATTGAAGGACAAGGTAATGGTGGTAACACTCTTGACCTCACAACCGAAACCGTTAATGAAATTCTAACTAATGGAAAATCACTTCATCCGGTTTACCAAAACAGTAAAGGACCTGTTTCTATTAAAGTAGTTGATCCGCTGAATGTAAAATCTGATGATTATACTTTAAAATTTACTCATCCAACTTTAATAGATACGGCTTCATGGATTCTGATAAATTCAGC
>Ga0224524_1000542_pt1 | contig 14137 bp, 10 predicted proteins | sample CFST75metaG_FD_179895 | JGI IMG/M metagenome (GOLD analysis project Ga0224524, IMG submission 179895) | Peat soil microbial communities from Stordalen Mire, Sweden - C.F.S.T75 | ecosystem: Environmental > Terrestrial > Soil > Wetlands > Peat | place: Sweden: Norrbotten County, Stordalen Mire... | reverse complement strand
GCACTGCCGGTGGATTATAGAAATGTACACCAAGTACGCGTCCATCTAATTTTGCTTCTTTATCTAGGTAACCGATTGGAATGGACGAAGTATTGGTAAAGAACCATGGTTCTCTTTTATTATTCTGATTGATTTGTGAAAACAATTTTATTTTCAGATCAGGATTCTCACTTGCTGCTTCAAAAATCAATGTTGACTCATATGCCGATTCCAGCGTAGTTACAGGACGAATGATATTCATAACATCCATCACATATTGGTTGATGATATCGCTGTTTTCAATAAGGTCGCGACGTTCAGCATATACTTTGCGAAGGGCGACTGCTTTCTTTTCGGCAGCTTTCATCACTTGTGCCTGCATGTATTTCATCAAGCCGCTTAATGCGGGCTGAGAAATATCGAGTGCGTAAAGCAGGAATTGTTTTCCCTTGTTTTCGGGCATCAGGCTCATATCTGCCATTTCCATAGCAGTTAGGAGCAGAATACCGCTTCCCATTTTACCTGCAGCGCCCATTACAGTTACATTTTCAAATCTTTCTGTATAGTTCATATTTATTTGTTTTTATTTTCTTGTCGAGATTTTTTCAAATACTAAATTATGAATAATGAAACTATTCGCATTCTTATAATTTGTTAAAATTATTACCAGTTTGGTTTTCTTTTTTCAAGAAAAGCTTTCATGCCTTCGCCTGATTCGCCATTACCAAATAGTTTTCCGAATTCAACAGCTTCTATTTCACAAGCTGTGGTAAAATCAGTAAGAATTCCTTTTCTTGCAACGGATTTAGCTTGCTTAATAGCAATAGGTCCTTTTGAAGCGATCTTGGTTGCAACAGTCATTGCTTCGGTCATGAGCTGATCAGGTTCAGTGACTTTCTGAACCAGCCCTATACGCAGTGCTTCATCAGCTGTAATCATATCAGCGGTAAGCAATAAATAAAGTGCATCTGAAAAGCCAACAAGCCTTGACAATCTCTGTGTTCCTGCATATCCGGGAATAAGACCAAGATTGACTTCCGGTTGGCCGAATTTGGCAAATTTACTTGCAATACGGATATCACAGGCCATTGAGAGTTCACACCCTCCTCCTAATGCAAAACCGTTTACAGCAGCAATCACAGGAAACGCAAGGTTTTCAATACGGTTAAAAGTGTCCTGTCCTGTTTTCGAAAATTGTTTTCCCTGTTCGGCATTCATGTCCGACATTTCAGCGATATCCGCACCGGCAACAAAGGCCTTTCCATCGCCTGTAAGGATCATTGCCCTGATGTCGTTTCGCTTTTCAAGTTCTGTAAGCATTTCATTCATTTCGGTAAAGAATTTTGAATTTAATGCATTCATCGCCTGGGGGCGGCTGATTGTAAGAACAGCAATACCATTATTCGTTTCAAGTTTTAAAATTTCATAAGCCATGATGAATTGGATTTAGGATTTACAGGTCAAATATAATTAAAAATTAATTTATACTATTATGAATATAGGATTTTAATAGTTGAATGAAAAATTCTCTGTAATTTTAAACACTCAAAAAATAATTGAATATTGAACGCATTTTTAAGTATAAAATTGACCATATGATTAGCACACAAGTTTATAAACCAAAAAACCTTATAAGGATTGTTACTGCAGCTTCTCTGTTTGATGGGCACGATGCATCTATCAATGTAATGAGAAGAATAATCCAGTCAACTGGAGCTGAAGTTATTCATCTTGGCCATAATCGTTCTGTTCAGGAAATCGTTGACTGTGCGGTTCAGGAAGATGTACAGTCCATTGCTGTTACTTCGTACCAGGGCGGTCATATTGAATTTTTCAAATACATGTATGATCTTTTGAAAGAAAAAGGCTGTGGTCATATAAAGATTTTTGGCGGCGGTGGCGGTGTGATTCTTCCTGAAGAAATTGAAGAACTTCATGCATACGGAATCACAAGAATTTATTCGCCGGATGACGGGCGTTCCATGGGTTTGCAGGGAATGATCAATGATGTAATGGAGCAATCGGATTATCCTTGCGGAAACAATATAAAGGTTGAATTAAAAGATATTGAAAAACAGGATTTCAAAGCCATTGCACGATTGATTTCTGCAGTAGAAAATTATCCTGAACAGGTTGAGAAAATTGTTTCACAGATCAGTGAAAAAGCAAAGAAAAAAAATATTCCTGTTCTCGGAATTACTGGTACAGGTGGCTCCGGGAAGTCATCGCTTGAAGATGAATTTGTAAGAAGATTTCTGATTGATTTTCCTGATAAAAAAGTTGCAATTATTTGCGTCGATCCTTCAAAACGCAGAACCGGAGGGGCTTTGCTCGGTGACAGGATCAGGATGAATTCCATTAACAATGCTAATGTTTATGTGCGTTCAATGGCTACAAGGCAGTCGAATCTTGCATTGTCGAAGTTTGTGAAGGATGCATTGAATATTGTAAAAGTTGCAAATTTCGACCTGATTGTCCTGGAAACATCCGGTATAGGCCAGTCCGATACCGAAATTGTCGATCACAGCAATCTTACTTTGTATGTGATGACCCCTGAGTATGGAGCTGCATCTCAACTTGAGAAAATTGATATGCTCGATTTTGCGGATATCATTGCGTTGAATAAATTTGATAAACGCGGCGGAATGGATGCATTGCGTGATGTAAAAAAACAATACCAGCGCAATCACCAGTTGTTTGAGATGGATCCCGAGTCCATGCCTGTGTTTGGAACGATAGCTTCACAGTTCAATGATCCGGGAGTAAACCATTTGTACCGCACTATCATTGACAAGATCAATGAAAAGACGAATACAAAATGGGAATCTTCAATGAAATTAACAGGTGAAATACCTGAAAAAATATTTATAATACCACCCCACAGAACCCGCTACCTGTCTGAGATTACTGATACGGTTCGAAATTATAATAAATGGGTTGATGAACAAAGTGAAATTGCACAAAAACTGTATAGTCTTAAATGCAGTATTGAAGAACTTAAAAAGCATGGTAAAGATGATGAAGCTATAACGCTCGAACATCTTTATAAAGAAATTGAAATACATCTGGAAGGACCAAATAAAAAAATTCTGGATACATGGGAAAAGAAAGTAAATTCTTATAAAAAGGAATATTATATTTTTAAAGTCAGGGATAAGGAATTCAAAATAAAAACACATACTGAAACCCTTTCGCATACACAAGTTCCAAAAATTTCAATGCCCAAATACAAAGCATGGGGCGATATTTTAAAATGGAATTTAAAAGAAAATGTACCTGGTGAATTTCCTTATGTAGCAGGAGTTTTCCCATTCAAACGCGAAGGTGAGGATCCTACAAGGATGTTTGCCGGTGAAGGTGGACCAGAAAGAACAAACAAACGTTTCCATTACCTTTCTCACGGATTGCCAGCAAAACGGCTTTCTACAGCTTTCGATTCAGTAACATTATATGGCAATGATCCCGGAGTTCGTCCCGACATTTATGGTAAAATAGGCAATTCGGGTGTTTCCATTTGCTGCCTGGATGATGCGAAAAAATTGTATTCAGGTTTCAACCTTGCCGATGCTATGACATCCGTCTCAATGACGATCAATGGGCCAGCACCAATAATGGTGGGTTATTTCATGAATGCAGCTATTGATCAGCAGTGTGAACTTTATATTAAAAAACATGGACTGGTTGAGGAAGTTGAGAAAAAGATTGCGGCATATTTCAAAGAAAAAGGAACAACACGTCCTTCCTACCAGGGCGAATTGCCTGAAAATAATAACGGCCTTGGGCTGATGCTTCTTGGTATTACCGGAGATAAAGTTCTTCCGAAAGATGTGTACGAAAAAATAAAAGCCGAAACTATTTGTGCTGTTCGCGGAACCGTGCAAGCTGATATTCTTAAGGAAGACCAGGGACAGAACACATGCATTTTCTCCACAGATTTTTCATTGAAACTGATGGGTGATGTGCAGGAATATTTTATGAATAATAATGTTCGCAATTTTTATTCTGTTTCAATTTCAGGATACCATATTGCTGAAGCTGGCGCCAATCCTATTTCACAGCTTGCCTTTACATTGTCGAACGGATTTACGTATGTGGAGTATTACCTCTCAAGGGGAATGGATATTGACAAGTTTGCACCGAATTTATCATTCTTTTTCTCCAACGGAATTGATATAGAATTTTCTGTGATAGGCCGCGTGGCCCGCAGCATTTGGGCAAAAGCGATTAAAAACAAATACAAAGGAAATGCTCGTTCACAACAGTTAAAATATCATATACAAACAAGCGGCCGTTCGCTTCATGCGCAGGAAATAGGTTTCAATGATATCCGCACTACATTACAAGCACTTTACGGAATATATGATAACTGCAACTCTCTTCACACCAATGCTTATGATGAAGCCATCACAACTCCAACAGAGGAAAGCGTTCGCAGGGCGATGGCCATACAAATGATCATCAATCATGAATTAGGATTGGCTAAAAATCAGAACCCTTTACAGGGATCATTCATAATAGAAGAATTAACTGAATTAGTTGAAGAAGCTGTAATGAAGGAATTCGACAGGCTCACTGAAAGAGGCGGAGTTCTTGGGGCTATGGAAACCTGCTATCAGCGAAGTAAAATACAGGAAGAATCATTGTATTATGAAACCCTGAAGCATACCGGTGAATTGCCAATAATGGGTGTAAATACATTTCTGTCTTCAACTGGATCTCCCACAGTGACTCCGGGTGAAGTTATACGGGCAACGGAAGAAGAAAAGCAATACCAGATTAAAATGCTTGAGCAGCTTCATAAGACACACGCCAATGAAATTCCTGCTTTGCTTGAAGACCTGCAGCATGCCGCGATAAAAAATCTGAATCTTTTCGAAAAACTAATGGAAGTTGCAAAATATTGTTCTATCGGACAGATTACAGATGCTCTCTATAATGTGGGTGGGCAGTACAGAAGGAATATGTAAGAGCAGCGTTGAGTCGGGAGTACTGAGTTTTGTGTGATGTAAAGATTATTAATCTTAATGCATATGCATAATAATATTTGAGTAAAAGAGTTATTTTAAGAGCAACTCTTCTAACATGAAATACACATTTACTTTCTTCTTTCTTCTTTCTTCTTTGCAGTCTTTATGGATTTTCGCAACAAAAATTTTCTGATGAAATTTATTTTAATTCGGGAAGTGATGCACTGACTGCGGCATCAGTTAGCCGTCTGGATTCATTAATCAAAAAATTTCCAAAGGAAAATAAATTAATTATTTCTATTTCTAGTCATTGCGACAGTATTGGAAATGCAAAATTCAATTACGATTTGTCCTTGAAACGTGCACAATCGGTGGAAACATATTTCCTCAATAAAAAAAGTCAAGTCGATTCATTTTTAGTGAATGGCTTTGGTGAAACAAAACCAAAATATACTGCTGCTGATTGGGGTAAAAATCGCCGCGTTGAAATTTTAATTAAAGTAAAACCTTTGGTCAAAAAAGCAGATACAACGAAATCGGTACTTTCAAATTTTGTTGATACGGCAAGCGTGGGTTCCACAATGGCGCTAAAAAACATAACATTTTATCCAGGGGAAGCCGTGGTTATGCCTGAATCATTTAAAACGCTGGATGAACTTTACACTACGTTGAAAGAAAATCCTACAATTGAAATATGCATCGAAGGTCATATCTGCTGCACCCAGGCGGATCCTGATAACTTATCAGGGCAACGGGCCAAAACGGTTTACTTATATCTTGCGAAAAAGGGAATTGACAAAAAAAGATTGACCTGGAAAGGTCTGGGGCATACACAGCCACTCACCAAGGAGCGAAACAATGCGGAAATGCAGATGAACCGCCGTGTTGAAATACGCATAATGAAGAAATAGTATTTTGTAATTTTTCCTCTGATTTCCTTTCATAGCAGCAAAATTCAATTTTATTTTCTTTAAATTTTTGTAATTAGTTTTTTATCCGTAAACTTGTTGCATCCAACTTAAAACCCGCAACAATATGGAAAATCCAAACTACACAATTTTAAAAGACAACACTGCAAACCCTGCACCGCTTGGCTTGCTGGGATTTGCGATGACAACAATTCTTCTGAATATTCACAATGCCGGGGGGGTTGCACTTGGAAGTTCAATACTTGCAATGGGATTAACTATTGGTGGATTATCGCAGGTCATTGTGGGCATTATGGAGTGGAAGAAGAATAACACATTCGGTACCACTGCTTTTGCATCCTATGGATTTTTCTGGCTGTCGTTGGTTTTTATTATAATTCTGCCAAAAATGGGTTATGCCACAGCTCCCGATAAAAACGAAATGGCTGCATACCTGGCGGTTTGGGGTTTGTATACAATATTTATGTTCATCGCTACTCTAAGGCTTAACGTTGCTTTACAACTTGTATTTGGATCACTTGTTCTACTTTTCTTTTTACTTGCTATTGGTGACTTTACAGAAAATAAAGACTTGAAAACATTTGCAGGATTTGAAGGTATTCTTTGCGGATTGTTCGCATTATATGCAGCAATGGCGCAGGTTCTGAACGAAGTTTATGGTAAAATTGTTTTACCGATGGGGGTAGTGAAGAAAAAATAAATATTCAAATTAATTATAAAAATTTTTTCCAATAATGCTGAATAGATTATTCAGTAATAATTCCTCTTTGCTGAAAAAACGAATTTTAATTTTTTCCGTAATCAGTTTGTTTTTACTGATACCCTGCCTCATCTATGCTGCTAATGGAGTTCCTTCTTCAGCATTTGGCATACGCTGGGAATTTATTTTGTTTGCAATCATCCTGATTGGTGTAGCCGTTTTTCACGACAAAACATTTTGGGTTGCATTGATTGGACTTACAGTTCTTCTTGTTTTTAAATTAGTTTTTGATTCGGAGTTTAATTTCGGAAAGCATTTTCTTGGAAATTCTCCATTGCTGGATCAATTGATAAACAAGGATCTCCGGCAGGGTGAATGGCCGATACTAATAAATTTACTTGGACTGCTTCTTGGTTTTTCAATACTGGCAAAGCACTTCGAAGGATCAGGAATTCCCGGGATACTTCCGAAATATTTGCCTCATGACTGGACAGGACCTTTTGTGTTGCTCGTATTTATTTTTATTCTCTCTTCATTCCTTGACAACATCGCTGCTGCGCTTATCGGAGGGACGGTTGCTTTTGTTGTCTTTAACAAAAAAGTGCATATTGGTTATCTTGCTGCAATTGTTGCTGCGAGCAATGCAGGTGGAGCAGGAAGTGTGCTCGGGGATACGACTACTACAATGATGTGGATTGATGGAGTAAGTCCGGTGAATGTTCTGCATGCCTATATTGCGGCTTTTGTTTCATTAATAATTTTCGGATGGTTTGCTTCGCATCAGCAACATAAATATCGCCCATTATTAAAACATGAAAAGAAAAATACAAAAATTAATTTCACAAAATTATTTATTGTAATTCTGATTATTATTGGAGCAATCGTCACAAATTTTCTTTTTGATTTGCCTGTGCTGGGCGTATGGATGGCTATTATTATTGGTTCGTTTGTGGAAGATGTTCCATGGAGGGAATCGCAGAAGGCGTTCAGGGGAACTATTTTCCTGTTGTGCCTGGTGACCTGTGCTTCACTTATGCCCGTAAATGAATTGCCTCCTGCTTCATGGATCAGTACATTTTTCATAGGATTTGTTTCTGCCGTATTCGATAATATACCACTTACAAAATTGTGCCTAGACCAGGGTTGCTTCGATTGGGGAATGCTGGCTTATGCCGTGGGTTTTGGCGGATCGATGATATGGTTTGGTTCTTCGGCTGGTGTGGCCATTTGTAACGAATATCCCGAAGCACGCAATGTTGGCTTATGGATCAAAAAAGCATGGTACATTCCTATTGCTTATGTGGCGGGCTTCTTCATGCTTTACCTTGTTATGGGATGGGAACCGGCCGATAATAAAAAAGTAAAAATCAATGAATGTCCTTGTGTGAATTGCCCTGATAAACCTGTATCTATGAAAGAATCACTTATAGTAAAACCGCACTAATCCAAAGAATGTATTATTTCAATTTACACTATTGAAGGAAAATTATTGCTTCAACAATTTGTACAGAAGGCAACAAAAGATATTGATGTTTCATCGTTTGCAAAAGGAATTTATTTTATAAAACTCTGCACTACTTTTAGTATTTCAGTGAACAGGTTTGAAAAAGAATAAATTTTCTTTTTGTCCTCTGTGCCTCCTTTGTGTCCTTTGTGGTAAAAAAAAATTAAAATTTAACCACAGAGAAAACGGAGAAAATACATAGAGTTCCACAGAGAAGGCAAAATCGGCGAATCAATAAATAAAAAATTTCCAGGCGCAATAATATTCTTCCGGATGTTTGTCAGGAGGACAGCAAATACATTCAGTCCTTATACGGGAATCAATGGCTTCAGCGAATGTTGAATATTCAACTTTCCCGGCGGATTTACAGGGATAATCATCCATTCCTTTTCTTTTTCTGGCACTCTGTACCCTGCAGTCATTCATGCGGAAAACAAAACTTTTTTCAGTCTCTTCAGTAAATGATTGTTTATTGATAAAAGCATAAAGCCTGAATTGTAATGCTTGTTTCAATCCATCAAGTCCGGGGTTTTCAGGCAGGTCCAGGAAACGCTTAATTGACCAGGCTTCCAGGGGGGAAAATTTTTCCCAGCAGGAATCGTTGCAACTTTTTGCATCAGCCATGCTGTTCATGGATTCAATTGCCTGGAACCATATTCCATCATTGGCAAGCCAGTTGGCTGCTACATTTTCCCTGAGTGAATTCATTGTTTCTTCAGGCATTTCAAGCAGCACGGAAGGAATGCCATCGGTCATTTCAAAGCTAAGTGTTTTTGAAAGGCGCTTCATCTGCACATCGTAGCTCATTTTATACACTTCATTCAGTGCCTTGAATGCATTATCTTTTCCCAAATGATCTTGCACTTCTGCAAACCACATTACATGATGCATCATGGTACGGTGAAAAAAGTCAATTATAAGTTTTGCGTTTTCTTCTTTGCTTAATTTTTTATTTATGTCGGATGTGTTTTCCATGGTATAATTAAGTTAAATCTAAATTATATGTCATTCTGAGTTTATCGAAGTATGACAACCTCTGTTTCATTAGGTCATACTTGGACAAGCTCAGAGTGACATTTACGTTATTTAATTCTGAACATAAAATTAGAATAAATTAAAAAACCGGAATTTTATTATTCCGGTTTCTGTGATTGAATTTTTTTCAAACATATTCTTTTACGTCTACTTCGCCTGTAAGCACCATAAATCCATTTAATGCCAGAGCTTCCATTTCGCCTTCGCCCGGATAAATTTTTACGTGTCCAAGGTGTTTTACGCGTTCTGCAATATTGCCGGTAACCATCTCACTATATGCAATTCCACCGGTAAGAAGAATTCCGTCAACCTCCCCTTTAAGCACAGTACTTAAAGCACCTATTTCTTTTGCCACCTGGTAAATCATTGCATCGTAAATGAGTTTTGCATATTCATCACCTTTAGCAATCCGTTCTTCAATTTCAATAGCATCGCAGGTTCCAAGGTATGCAGTGAGACCGCCTTTTCCTTTTATCTTTTTAAGAATTTCTGCTTTTGTGAATTTTTCGGAGAAACAAAGTTCTACAAGTTGTCCTACCGGCAGACCTCCGCTTCTTTCAGGTGATAAAGGCCCGTCACCATTAAGTCCGTTATTCACATCGATAATCCTGCCCTGATGATGCGCGCCAACAGAGATGCCCCCGCCCATATGCGCAACAATTACATTGATCTCTTCATATTTTTTACCAAGATCTTTTGCATATGTCCTGGCAACAGCCCGCTGATTCAATGTGTGCAGAAAACTTTTTCTCGGAAGTTCGGGCATTCCGGAAATCCTGGCAATATCGTCCATTTCATCAACACAGGTGGGATCAACAATAATGGCTTTGATGTCTTTGCCAATTTCTTTTGCAATTTCAAATGCAATGAGTCCGCCCAGGTTTGATTCGTGTTCTCCCATCGGATTCCTGATATCGCGAATCATGGCTTCATTCACCTGGTAAACGCCGCCTGCTATGGGTTTTAGCAATCCGCCACGGCCAACAACAATGGAAATATCATTGATATGAATTCCTGCTTTCTTTAGTTCATCAGTAATTGTGTTCTTGCGAAACTCAAACTGATCAGCAATCTTTTCAAATTTCTGTAATATTTCCTGAAGGTGTTTTATATTGGTCAGAAAAATTTGTTTACGATGGTCATAAACCGCAATTTTTGTGGTGGTGGAGCCGGGATTAATTACAAGTATCAGGTTATCCATGGTGAATAGAATTACAAGGTCTATAAAAATAATGTGTTATTATAGGCTATTGAAAAAAATAAAAAATGTTTCAGAATAATTCTGATAATACTACTTTGCTATTGAAGCTGCAAGCGCGATTGAATACAATTTTGTTTTTTCACTGTCGCCCCTGGATGTAAGAACACAAGGCACTTTTGCTCCAAATACAACTGCTCCTAATTCACCTCCGCAAAGTTTGGTGCTGCTCTTGAAAAATACATTTCCTGATTCTATGTTCGGGAATAAAATACAATCAACATCACCGGCTACAGGGCTTTTCAGCTTTTTAATTTCGCAACTTTCCTTGTCAATGCAAACATCCATTGCCAGAGGTCCGTCAACAATTGCACCTTTAATTTGACCTCGGTCAGCCATTTTGCTGATGATTGCAGCGTCTGTGCATGCGGTCATGCCCAACGACATTTGTTCAGTTGCAGCGAGCAAAGCTACTTTTGGGTTTTCGATGCCGAGAGAATGAGCTGTTTGTATCAGGTAATTTGTCATCGCTATTTTCTGCTTAAGGTCTGGCAGCGGAATAATAGCAACATCAGAAACAATAAGGAGTTTGTGATATGCAGGAACTTCAATAACACTTACGTGTGAAAGGATAGCGTTAGGACTTGACATAAGGCCTTTTTCCTTGTCGAGGATTGCTCTCATATATTTGTCACTAGTAACAAGTCCTTTCATCAGCACTTCACCTTCGCCTTTGTTGATAAGCTCAACAGCTTTCTGTGTTGCTTTCCACTCGTCAGCTTCCTGAACTATTTTAAATTTGCCGGCATCAATTTTATGTTCCGCACAAACCTTTTTAATTGTAGCTTCATCTCCCACAAGTATAGCTTCAACAATCCCTTTATCTATTGCTTCGCTTAATGCTCCTATGGTATGCGAATCATTTGCGAAAGCGGCTACTAATCTTTTCCTGGTTTTGCTTTTCAGTACTTCGAACATCTGGTCTAATTTGGTAATCGGCATTTTAATTCCTCCTGCTTATTTTATGGGTTATTAATTTGTTTTTGAATTCACAGCTAATATATAAATTTTTTACTTTGTATAAAAATCAATCATATTTTGTATTGCTTTTTTGCATACCGGGCAGAAATTATTGTACGAAATTGATTTCATTGAGCAATCATACATAGGCCTGTAAACGCCTTTTGCTTCATATCCTCCGCCTTCGAAAACGCCAACCACATCTTTATATTGAACAGAATTAGGTGTTGGTACAGGTGTGCCTGTCTGTACCATGCTTTTCCATTTTTTATCAAAATTTACCATTGTTGTGAGGTTTGGCTCCCAAGGCTCAACATCCAGTGGATACAGATCATTGGTGGATACCTGCGAAGTATAATATTCATCGCCCAGCCCGCCGAACAGGTGACTGAATTCGTGGGTCACAACATAGTCGGAATATTTATTATCGGACGAAACGGTGCAATAGAAATTATAAATTCCACCGCCGCCATATTTGTCAGAATTCACAAGGATTATGATTTGATCATAAGGTGCATTGGCAGCAGCATCGTGAAGTGCTTTGTTCTCGGTAGTCATCAGGTAGCGCTCGGAGTCAAATGTGTAGAATGAGGTTCCAACCGCTGTATTGCTCCATTTATCCAGAGCCGGAATATCGGGGCCTGAATCGACAGATGCAATATTAATGGCCCATATGTTAAAATTGTTTTTGTTTTCCTTGTAAGGAGAAGCACCGAAAAAATAGCCGGCGAATTTGTCGCAGTCTTTCTTGAATTTTCCCATTTGGTCTTTTGTGTAACCATCGGGGATGATAACAATATCAACCTTTTTGGAAGGATCACCATTGTTCAGAACCTTGAAGCAGGCACTTTTGTTTTTTTGTTCGTGCGAGATGAAATAGTTTTTCGGATTGATAACATATTCGAATTTCTTTATCCAGCTGTTTTTAGGACCACGACTGTAGAATTCAGCAATGATAGTATGTTTGGGATATGGCATTGTAACAGTTTCAGAAAATGCTTTTTTTGTAGTCTTGCCTTCGCCGGTAGTGCGCCATTCGGCAAACATTGATGAATAGCCTTTTGAAAAAATGATCTTGCCGCTGGCACTGTCATGGGCAACAAATTTAAAGTTGCCATAATTAAAGGTGTCTACCAGGTTAACCTGCGAACCGCCCCAGAGCGGTTCCTGGATAAGTTCATCCATAAAATAATATTCGGTGGTATCATTTCCAGAATGAAAATAATCAATACGGAGTGTTTTGTTTTCAAAATTATCGCTGAATTGCGCATGAAGGCCTGTAAAACAGAGGAGTACAATACAAACTACAAACATCTTTTTCATAAAAAGGAATTTTATAACTCTGTGAAATTATGGTTTTTTCTGATGAAAAAAAATCATGTAAATGTTTTTTTCTTAAAAATATTTTGCGAATTGAAAAAACCATTATATTTGAAAGCACTAATAAACATGTCGTACAGCGCAATTATATTATCCAACCTCGCACACAAACTATTCCTTAATATCAAGGAACGGGATAAATTTTCCATTTAAAATATTTTTTTAATACTTTAAGTATTTCAGCCGGCCATTGGGATTCGTGGCTTCTGTCGGCTGCAGTAAATTGATTTAGTAATAATAAAAAAATAAATAATATGATAACCGAACAACTTATCAATCCAAAGAGTATCGTTGTAGTTGGTGGATCCAACACAGTTTCAAAACCGGGCGGCAAAGTCCTGTTCAATTTAAAAGACGGCCATTTTAAAGGCGATATCTATGTTGTAAACCCGAAAGAGCCTGTGGTGCAAGGATTGAAGGCATATGCAGATGTGAAGGATCTTCCGCAGGTTGATCTTGCTATTATAGCTATTGCTGCAAAATTTTGCATTGAAACCGTTGAAGTTCTTGTAAAGCAAAAAAACACAAAAGCCTTTATCATATTGTCCGCTGGCTTCAGCGAAGAAAATGAAGAAGGTGCGAAGATCGAGAAAAAAATTGTTGAAATCATCAATTCAGTTAACGGTTCTTTAATAGGTCCTAATTGTATAGGATTCCTGAATTCCAATTATAGCGGTGTGTTTACACTGCCGATTCCAAAACTTGATCCGCTGGGTTGTGATTTTATATCCGGTTCAGGTGCAACAGCTGTATTCATTATGGAATCAGGAATCACCAAAGGGTTGACATTCTCAAGTGTCTATTCAGTAGGAAACTCAGCACAAATGGGTGTTGAAGAAGTGTTGAAAAACATGGATGAAAGTTTTGATCCTGTTCACAGTTCAAAAGTAAAATTATTATATATTGAAAATGTGAAGAAGCCGGATATGCTTTTAAAACATGCTTCTTCATTGATTCGCAAAGGATGCAGAATTGCTGCAATAAAATCAGGTTCATCCGATGCAGGAAGCCGCGCTGCTTCTTCACATACAGGCGCACTGGCTTCGCCGGATGTTGCAGTGGATGCATTATTCCGTAAAGCCGGAATTGTAAGATGCTACAGCAGGGATGAGATTACTACTGTCGCTTCCATTTTTATGCACAAAGAACTGCAAGGGAAAAATATTGCGATCGTTACACATGCAGGTGGTCCGGCCGTTATGCTTACTGATTCTCTTTCAAACGGCGGACTTGAAGTTCCGCATATTGAAGGGCCAAAATCAAAAGAACTTTTAACAAAACTTTATGCCGGTTCCTCCGTTGCAAATCCAATCGATTTTCTTGCAACAGGAACTGCTGAACAATTAGGAACAATCATCGATTACTGCGAAAACGATTTTGACAATATTGATGCAATGATTGTGATTTTCGGAAACCCTGGATTGA
>Ga0224524_1000541_pt1 | contig 14156 bp, 7 predicted proteins | sample CFST75metaG_FD_179895 | JGI IMG/M metagenome (GOLD analysis project Ga0224524, IMG submission 179895) | Peat soil microbial communities from Stordalen Mire, Sweden - C.F.S.T75 | ecosystem: Environmental > Terrestrial > Soil > Wetlands > Peat | place: Sweden: Norrbotten County, Stordalen Mire... | reverse complement strand
CATCCTGATACAACTCTGGAGTAACTGCTGTTCCTGCCAATAGTACAGCCGTTTTGAGCTGGACCATTGTAAACGGTACTTGCAGTTCTACGGATAATGTATCACTAAGAAATGATGCCGCTGTGACCGTTGCCAATGCAGGGCCAGACCAGGCCCAGTGCAACAGCGGAAGCTTCACCCTTGCCGGGAATGCAGCGACATCAGGCGTGGGCGCCTGGGCGGTAGTAAGCGGAACAGCCACAATCACCGATCCATCCTTATACAACTCTGGAGTAACTGCTGTTCCTGCCAATAGTACAGCCACTCTGAGCTGGACCATTGTCAATGGTACTTGCAGTTCTACGGATAATGTATCACTTACCAACAATGCAGCACCTGGCGCTCCGACAGGCACAGCCGCTCAATCTTTCTGTCCAGGTGCAACAGTAGCTGATTTGACGGCCACCGGAACGGCTATTCAATGGTATGCAACTTCAAGCGGAGGATCACCATTAGCAACATCAACTGCCTTGACAACGGCCACTCATTATTATGCAAGCCAAACGATAAACGGTTGTGAGAGTACATCAAGATTTGATGTTACGGTAACTTTGTTCACCCAACAATGGATAGGCGGCCCTTCAGGAATTTGGGAGGTAGCAGGCAATTGGTGTCCCGGCATTCCTACTAGTTCGACTGATGTTGAGATACCTTCGGGTGTTACGATAACAGTTACTTCTTCTTCTGCTGTTTGCCACAATTTAACCATCGATGCAGGCGCCCATCTTATAATACTTACAGGACAATCTATTAACATAAGCGGAACAGTCACTCTCAAATGAGTCGGCACATGTCTTTGAATACTTTCAAGCGGTTGATCTTGCACTTGGGTCTTCCTGAAAATGTTTGACCCTGTTTTTACGATTAAACAACAAAAATACCCCGCAGCTTGCTGCAGGGAGTTTCATTAGGGTCTTCCTGAAATCTTGAAACCCGTGTCTGTTAAGAACTTGGTTGATAAGATTATCAAAAAATAACCCCGAATTTGCCAAAAAATGGGCATTTTCGGGGTTATTAAATTTCAAATGCAATGCAAAAATACCAAGGAAATGAATCTTGTCAAGCAGGATTTTTAACTTTATTTGAACAGTTAGATCTGCATTATCTTGAACCTGGATTCTTGCGGACAGATCTGGGTCAATTATATCAAGCAATCCCATTTAAAGAGTTGGCTACTGGAATACCACAACCGAAGGGCAAACGCAGTGGATTAGGTCGAAAATCCTGGATGACAGTGGAGGGAGGCATTGCCTTACAAGTGCTCAAACATTACACCAGACTGAGTGATCAGATGCTGATCCACCGGTTGAATGCGGACTGGACCATGCAATTGTTTTGTGGCATCCGGCTTGGAACAAAACAGATCAGGGACCTAAACCTGGTATCGGCATGGAGAGTCTACCTGTCAAAGCACATCAACATTGATAAGTTACAGGAACGTTTCGTCGAGCATTGGAAGCCTTATATGGAACATACGCATGTAGGAATGGCCGATGCAACTGTGTATGAAAGTCGTATTACCCATCCAACCGATGTTCGTTTATTATGGGGAAGCTGCAGTTGGCTGTATGAACAAATCATTTTCATTTGTAAACAAAACAAAATACGTCGTCCGCGAATTAATTTTCAGCGTCAAAAGGAGCGTCATCTGGGGTATCAAAAAAGAAGGAAACGATCCCGACGAAAAGAAAGAAAACAACGGAGAAGCCTGTTGTTATTCTTAGGCCGGTTGCTAAACCGTTATGACGAGTTGGGAAATATGGGTTTTACTGGGAAGAGTAACAAGAAAGACTCCTCACGGCTCAAAACAATCCGTAAGCTCTATTATCAACAAAAAGATCACCTGAATCATCCTGGAAAACGAATAGAAGATCGCATTGTCAGCTTGCATAAGCCCTATGTTCGTCCTATTATCAGAGGGAAAGAGGCGAAAGCAGTTGAATTTGGTCCTAAGGTCCATTTACTTCAGGTGGATGGGATCAACTTTATCGAACACCTCAGCTATGACGCATTCAATGAGGGAATACGAATGAAACAGGCTATCTGGAGACATCGACGATACTTTGGTCGTTGTTATCAGTTTGGAGCTGACCAGATCTATGGAAACAATAAAAACCGGAAATACTGCTCTAAGAACGGAATTGCTACCTGCTTTGTTCGTAAAGGAAGACAAGGACAATACGCAGATCAGGCATCCATATTACGCAAAGAACTTGGAAAACAAAGAGGAACCGTGTTAGAAGGCAGTTTTGGCAATGAAAAGAATCATTACCTACTCGATAAAATCAAGGCAAGGAATCAGCAAACAGAAATACTTTGGATTTTCTTTGGTGTCATGACGGCCAATGCTGTGCAGATGGGCAGACGAATTGCCATGAGTAAGAAAAAACAAAAAGCTGCGTAGATACTAACAAATCTGAGGGGTATATTAACAGAATCCCAAGAGGAGAATGGAAAATCTATCGCTCTTTTTGAAAAAATCAATGGGTTTTAACAAAAAAGGAATGGCTATTAACATTTTGCCTCTCCTTTTTTAGAATTTTATCCTTGACTTAAGAAAACAAAACACATCATTTTATTCTGTAAAAACAGGGTCAAACATTTTCAGGAAGACCCTCATTAATAACCCCGAAAATGCCCATTTTCTAGCAGATCCGGGGTTATTTTTTTGCAATCTTTTCAACCAAGTTCTTAACAGACGTGGGTTTTAGAATTTCAGGAAGACCTCATAGCACTCTTACCCTTTTTTCGAGATAGAGCAGAATAAACCACTATCATATCCCCCTGAAATAACAATTTTCTGTTTTCCCGATACCTCCCGCATTATATTTTTGTCGAATTTTGGGTTTGTGAATAATGCAGGCTAATATTTAATAATTTTAAAAACTTCAACATTTGTTTCTGAAGCAACATGTATAAAATAAATCCCTGGAGCCACTCCTGACAATGAAAACAGATGGCTGCGTTCACCGATCATTTCACCGTTGAGCACTTTGTCTCCACGCATTCCATAAACTTCTACTTTGACGTTCCCATATTGGTTGTCACCCTTTTGTTCAAGTGTGAAGTTTCCTGTCGTGGGGTTGGGATAGATTTTGAAGAAAGTTTTCTCTGAAACAGCAGGCGGAACCACATCTTCTTCAACCATTTCATTCCTGACAAGGGGAGTTACACAGAAAGGGCCACCAGGGGCAATATAACCGTGCATGTATCCTCCCAGGGCGACCAGGGTACTTGGCAGATAATGAATATTCAACCCGGCAATCATGACTGCGCTGCCTCCGCTAAATACAACAAATGATGATCCTCCTCCCGCAACAGTGATGGTCTGGAGAGCATCATAACAAAATGATTGTCCTCCCTGGACAATAGCTTGAACAACCAAATTCACATCAATAGAATGAGTTTCAAACTGGGTCGCCGGTGTTGACCATGGGCTGAAACTGCCTCCACCACAGTTTGAACGGACATAGACATAATAAGTTGTACTTGGGCTCAATCCGAAAATAGGTGCACTAAGCACACCGGCTGGCGTTGTGCCTGATACGGTTAACCCCACCGCGCCGCTGCCTGGAGCCCCGCTTGTACGGATCTCGTATTCGTAACCGCCACCTGGCAATGGACTCGGAGCAGTCCATGAAATAGTAACGGTTGTTGCAGATATAGATGATGCCGTAACAAGGGTAGGTTCAAAACAAGTATTTCCTGTTAATGTAGCCCAGTACGTGTCGGCACCTCCGCATTGAATGATCGTGCTCCAATCGGATGGTCCTATCCAGGCATAATATGTCCCCGGATTCAGAATTGAAGTGACCGAAATGGTCGAGTCGGCGGGTCCATAAAGATAGTTAATAAACGCGAGAGCAGGACAAGGGGAATTGATAAGCCCTATCAAGACAGGAAATTCTGTCATTGCGGTCCATGTTACCCTTGTTTTTTGGGCCAGTGTGAAGATATACCAGTCTGTATCGCGGGTAGTTCCATCGCACCAGACAGTCCCACTTTTGGTTTCTCCCATGGTGATGGGTTCAAAGGCCGGAGTCGCCATGTTGCATCCTCCATTGAGGTCTGATCCGCAAGGTTCAAGTTCAGCCGTTGAACCCGCCGGACTGGTCATTTCCAATTTAGCCCAGTACTTGTCTTCTCCTCCGCAGGTAACAATCGTTGAAAAATCCGTTGCTACAAAAGCATAATAGGTACCGGCAGCCAATGTTGCAGTAACCGAATTGGGAGGAACGCCTGCTCCCATATAATAAGTAATAAAAGAGGTTGCTGGACACCCTGAAGCGAGTAAACCCATCAACACAGGGAATTCAGCGCTTACTGTGAAAGTTACATCCGTTGTTTCGATCAGGGTGAATATATACCAGTCTGTATCGCGGGTAGTGCCATCAAACCAGCCCGTTCCGCATTTGGTTTCCCCCATGGCAATGGGTTCAAAGGCCGGGGTTGCCATGTTGCACCCTCCATTGAGGTCTGATCCGCAAGGTTCAAGTTCAGCCGTTGAAACAGTAGGACAATTAAAGATTGCCTTTACCTTTACATCATCGATGAAAATACTGTTCCCAAACTGGCTAACCCCTTTAAAGACAATATACGCGTTGCCGGAGGAACCCGCAGGCATGTTGAATATGTATTCATACCACATATTGGGAGTTGAAACTGCCGGCGAAAACCCATAATACCGGTTTATCGTTCCAAGAAGGGTTCCACCCGTGGGATTCGGAGCAATATTGTAGTAAACATTTACCAAATCAGCATCTGCACTAAAACCATCATCGCGGTACATCCAGAAATGAACCTCATATTGATCGGAAGGCAATGCCAGTTGAGGAGTCACCAGGATACCTTTAGTTCCGGCATCATAGTCATAACTGTCGAAACGGGCCATCGCTGCACCTGAATGAGGCGTACATGTAGGATTAATTCCGGCAGTTTGTCGATCCCAGGTTCCGGGTATACCAGTTCCGGCCGCGTTTACGTTCTTCCAGCAGGGAGGTGCAAAAGTTCCCCCGTCAAAACTTTCTTTGAATGGGAAGGTTTCTACAAAACAAGAAATTCCTGTTAAAGTAATCCAATACTTGTTTTCATTTCCACATTCATTGTCGACAAAAACTGATGAGGCGACAAAAACATAATAGGTTCCTGCATCCAGTGTTGTATCGACTGAAATAACAGCATAAGCTGTTCCGCTATTATAAGTAATAAAAGAGGTTGCTGGACACCCTGAAGCGAGTAAACCCATCAACACGGGGAATTCAGCATTTGCTGTTAGTGTAACATCCGTTTTGTGTGCCAGTGTAAAAATATACCAGTCAGTATCACGAAGACTTGACGTACTAAATGCGGTTCCGCATTTGGTTTCTCCCAGTGCGATGGATTCAAAAGCCGGGATTGTCATGTTGCATCCGCCATTGAGATCTGATCCGCAAGGTTCCAGTTCTGCTGTTGAGCCCACAGGGCAGTTGAAAATTGGTTTCACCTTTACATCATCGATGAAAATACTGTTCCCATACTGGCTAACCCCTTCAAAGACAATATACGCGTTACCGGAGGAACCCGCAGGCATGTTGAATATGTATTCATACCATAGATTGGGAGTTGAAACTGCCGGCGAAAGTCCCCAAGACCGGTTTATTGTTCCAAGAAGGGTTCCACCCGCGGTATTCGGAGAGATATTGTAGTAAACATTTACCAAATCGGGAGTTGTACTCAAACCATTATCGCGGTACATCCAGAAATGAACCTCGTATTGATCGGAAGGCAATGCCAACTGAGGAGTCACCAGGATACCGGTAGTTCCGGCACCATAGTCCCAACAGTCGAAACGGGCCATCGCTGCACCCGAATGAGGCGTACATGTAGGAAAAGTTCCGGCGGTTTGTCGATCCCAGGTTCCGGGTACACCAGGTCCGGCGGTGTTTACGTTTGCCCAGCATGGGGGTGGAAAAGTTACTCCGTCAAAACTTTCCTTAAACGGGAAGGTATTTACAATACAGGTAGTTCCTGATAAAGGTGTGTAGGTTGTAGAGGAACTGCCAACACTGTATGTATTAACCTGTGCCCGGGAACCAATAACTCCCAGGAGAAAAGCGAATAAAAAAAATACAATTTTTTTCATGTGTTTGTTTTTTAAAGTTAGCTAATCCGAAAAACAATGGTCAAGAAAGTAAAGTTTTATTTACGTGCATCAGATTTGCACCACTCTCTTGAGATTTCAAAGAACGTGTAAAGATAATTATTCTTTGGTCTAAATATTCATCTACGGTCGATACGGTTTTATTTTTTTTATTTAAAATCTGATACACAATCCTGATCACCTTTTCAAATGTAAAATGGTAAGATCCAAAATGGAAAAATAATTATCAATTTTCCATTATCCATTGTCAATTATCACCTTCCCTTCAAGATATTTTTTCAGTTCGGTAACGGAAAGGTTAAGTTCACTGAACTTCATCCTGAATTCGCCACGATCCCATTTGATGATCAGCATGACAGGCCTCGTAAAATATCTCCTGATCCTGAAAGAAATAAAAATTGGCAATACCAGCAGGATTCCAATCACGATACCGGGGCTTCTCCGTGAATAATGAAAATGACCCCTGTGAACATCCGACAGATCATAAAAATTAAACAGAAAAAGGTACAACAGGTAAACAAGGACTATATCCAGGATGATACCCAGGAGGATCACTCCAAGCCAGCCACGGGTCAGCTAGGCTTTTTTAATTGTAATTGAAGTAATTTCCGGGTAGCTTAACTTTAAATTTCTTTTCCTGATCTTTATTCCATCTGACTTTATGACAAGCCTGGGTCCGTTATATAAGATCTCTTTCACCTAACCTGTAATTTAGAGGTGCAATTTAGGGAATTCCGGGAAGTGAGATGGGGATGCCGAACAAGTGCAAAATAAGCCTGCACTAAAACAAATGAAGCCACCCGATCGGGGTGGCTTCATCAATAATTCGGGAAATATGATGAGTTATAAACTGTCCGAAAAATCAGCTTCAGCGGGATTTGTCGGAGCCAACGCTATGATATCAATGGTCAGATCAATTATATCATCATTAAAATCGGCTTCAACTGGCGTTGTTGGAGCCAATGCTATAATAGTAAAGGTTAGATTGATATCAGCATCATTAAAATCAGCTTCAACTGGTGCAGCTGGTGCAAGGTTCTGCATATCTTTTGTGCTAAGAGCTTTTTCAGCGGATGGCTTGCATGCATAACTCGTATTAATAGTCATACCGCTTAAAAATAAAATGGCAATTACCAGAATGGATTTATATATGGTTTTCATTAGCTTAAGTTTTATATTAATCTTTAATTAGACTAATTTTAAACAAAGGTAATCATTATTTCCAACATAAAAAGAAATTTTACATATTTTATCAATATTTTTTTTCCATGTTTTTCCCTCATCCTGCGTTATTCATCCGTATCGTCTTTGTAGCTTACTCATAAACAGATATTATGCAATAGACAAAGATATATTTTATTTGCTAAAAATCTTCGTCGTTCGCTAAACTGCGAAAACTCGTCTCCCGATCTCCGCTACTGCGTTGCGGCGACGAGGCCGCCCGGCCTGAAGGCATATCTAGATAAAACCAATAATGGGTTAATGAGGTTTTCAGAATTGCAAATTCTGAAATGTTCCAAACGGCATTGCAAATGCCGTTTGCCCGGGAAAATTGTTAAACAGTGAAACAAGTTCATTAAACCTTGATACTGTGCGACAACTTCCAAAGCCAAATGCAAAGAAATACAGTTGCTACCAATCCCATCCAATTAACCCATATGGGTAGTAGAAAACTACCAATCAATACCGGCACTCCAGTTACAATCCGTAATAGATGGATTATGGCAACTATCCCAAAGATGCTGCCGGCAATACGGAGCCAAAAGTTTTTTGAATACATAATGAATTTTGTTGATAGGATGAACCAGCAGTAAAGTTAACAACATTCCTTTGATTGTATGGATACGCCGATAAAATTGAATACCCCTCATTGGCATACGTCACAGATTTATCCGCCTTTGGCGGACGCGGCCAACTGGGAGGATTTCAAGAAACTATATGAATTAAAGCCTTAATCAACGTAGATGGCGATTGCTGCATCGTAGCGATATAAAAATATGAATAGCATAACCGATATCTACTCTATTATTCATAAGTTTGATTAATTAAAAATATTAACCTATGAGATACATAACTGTTTTATTCACAAACATCTTGTTTTGTTTCTTTTTTCAAATTCAATTGAACGCTCAACAAACGCAGCACACATTTGTATTGGGAGATACAGCATTTCTATTGGATGGCAGGCCCTTTCAAATGATTTCAGGAGAGATGCATTATCCCCGTATCCCACAAGAGGATTGGCGTGCCAGGATGAAAGCCGCAAAAGCAATGGGGCTAAACACCATCGCTACTTATATATTTTGGAATTTGCACGAACCTCGAAAAGGAGAATTCAACTTTAAAGGGAATAACAATATTGCCGAATTTGTTAAAATAGCCCAGGAGGAAGGATTGTGGGTAGTTCTGCGCCCAAGTCCTTATGTTTGTGCCGAGTGGGAATTCGGCGGGTATCCTTATTGGTTGCAAAATGAAGATGGACTGGTTGTGCGAAGTAAGGAAACTAAGTATCTTAACGAGTACCGTAATTATATAAAAGAAGTTGGCAAGCAAGTGGCTAATTTGCAGGTGAATCATGGAGGAAATATCTTAATGGTGCAAATTGAAAACGAATATGGTTGCTATGGCAAGGATAGGGAATATCTTGAAATTAACCGTAAACTTTTTATTGAGGCTGGATTCGATGGCTTGCTTTATACTTGCGATCCGCCTTCAGCCATGAATAATGGACACTTGCCTGGTTTATTGCCAGCAGTGAATGGCTTGGATAAGCCTGATGAAGTGAAAAAAAATGTTCAAGCCAACCATAATGGGAAAGGCCCTTATTTTATTGCAGAATGGTATCCTGCATGGTTTGATTGGTGGGGCGAAAAACACCATACAGTGCCATCCGAACAATATGCCCCACATCTTGATTCGGTATTAGCTGCAGGCATTTCTATTAATATGTATATGTTTCATGGCGGCACAACCAGAAGCTTTATGAATGGAGCCAATTTTAATGATCAAAATCCTTACCAACCACAAATTTCAAGCTATGATTATGATGCACCATTAGATGAAGCTGGAAATGCTACTGAGAAATTTATGCAATTCAGGAAAGTAATAATAAAACATTTACCTACAGGGGAAACACTCCCTGATGTACCAGACAAAAAACCAACCATTGCGGTAACTGCTGTTAATCTAAAAGAAGTTATAAAATTATTCGATATACTTCCTTTGCCAACGTTTAATCCTAAACCACTTACATTTGAAGATTTGAATCAGGATTATGGTTTTGTACTTTATCGTACTACAATAACGAATGGAAAATCGGGTTGGCTTAAAATAAAAGATTTAAGAGATTATGGCATTATATTTATAAATGGGCAACGAGTTGGCATTCTCGACAGGCGATTAAATCAAGATAGCCTGCATATAGATTTACTCAATGGGAAAATAACACTTGATATTTTGGTTGAAAATATGGGCAGGATAAATTTTGGCTCGTATTTATTGAAAAATAAAAAGGGAATCACTGAAAAAGTTGAACTGAACCAACAAGAATTGATAGGCTGGCAAATGTTCAGCCTTCCATTTGAAAATATTGATACTCTTGCTATAAAAGGAAATACTTTTGTTGCAAATGCTCCAGTATTAAGAAAAGGAATATTTAACCTGAAAAACAATGGTGATACTTACCTGGATATGCAGAAGTGGGGCAAAGGTTGTGTGTGGGTAAACGGCCATCATTTAGGCAGATATTGGGAGATAGGCCCACAACAAACGTTATACCTGCCTGCCGAATGGCTGATTAAAGGGCAGAATGAGATAGTTATTCTTGAATTATTAAAGCCCGAACAAACAATAGTGCAAGGTTTGGAGTATCCAATTCTTAATTTATTGAAATAAGCTATCAACTAAATTAATAAATTGAGAATTATTTTAAACAAAAGTAATTATGCAATGAGAAAACGAAGCTTTCTTATTCTAAGTTTTCCTTTCATTCTTTCGTCTTATTCTGTTGCTCAGGAAAAATACAATTATGTACCTATTACTGAAAAGAACACTCAAAAAGAAATTATTAGAAAAGCGGCAAATGTTGTCCCATCAGAAAAGCAACTTCAATGGCAAAAATTGGAGATGATTGCTTTTTTTCATTTTGGAATAAACACCTATACAGATAAAGAATGGGGAGATGGAACAGAAGACCCGAAACTATTCAATCCTAAAAAATTAGATGCAGAACAGTGGGTGAGTATAATTAAAGATGCGGGTTTCAAACAAGTAATATTAACGACCAAGCACCATGATGGTTTTTGCTTATGGCCAACCAAAGTTACCCAACATTCGGTAAAAAGTAGTGATTGGAAAGATAGTAAAGGAGATGTAGTAAAAGAGGTATCAGAAGCCTGTAGGAAATTTAACATTGGGTTTGGTGTATATCTTTCACCTTGGGATAGGAATGCCAAATGTTATGGTACGAATGCATACAACGATTTTTTTGTAGAGCAGCTTACTGAATTACTGACACAATACGGAAAAATCGATGAAGTGTGGTTTGATGGAGCCTGTGGAGAAGGGCCCAATGGGAAAAAGCAAGTTTATGATTTTATGCGATGGTATGCCCTTATCAGGAAATTACAGCCACAAGCAGTTATAGCGATTATGGGCCCTGATGTCAGATGGGTTGGAACTGAATCTGGTAAAGGAAGAATTACGGAATGGAGTGTAATACCCACTAACAATATGGATCAATCGGTTATAGCAAAAAATTCACAACAAGGTCTGATTTATAAACCTATAGGGGATATGACCGGTCAGGATTTAGGCGGGCGCGATATCATTTCCTCTGCTAAAGGTTTAGTGTGGTACCCAGCAGAAACTGATGTTTCTATAAGACCAGGTTGGTTTTACCACTCATCGGAAGATTTAAAAGTTAAAACACCCCAGCAACTAATGGATATTTATTTTACATCAGTTGGAATGAATAGTGTACTATTATTAAATATCCCTCCAAACACCGATGGCCGAATAAGTGAATACGATATTCAAAGCCTAAATGGGTTTAAGTCGTGGTTAGGTAAAACATTTGAGAACAATTTAGCTCAAGGCGCTCTTGTGAAAAGCACGAACGGGAATCATGAAATGTCTATTATTGATAACGATTATCAAACCTATTTTACTACAAATGGAACTGATACAACAACGACAATTGATATTTTACTGCCTGTTGAAAGAACATTTAATGTATTGTCATTACAAGAAAACATCACTCTTGGACAAAGAGTTGAGAATTTTGTATTCGAAATTTTGGATAAGAATGGAACATGGGTTCAGATAGCATCCGGAACAACAATAGGTTATAAACGACTGATAAGATTTGATACTGTCACAGCAAAAAACCTTCGGCTGAAAATACTGAGTTCCAGACTAAATCCTACAATTTCGGAATTTGGGATTTATTATTATAGAACACGATAAACCAAACGCCCGCTAATATAGCATCAAAAACAAACCGGGGTGAGTACGAAGTATCAGACAATTAAAACGACTAGATTTGGATTCATTTTTATAGATTCAAAAGAAATGTGCTTAAGAATATTCTTTTTTACCATCGTTATAATTTTTATTTCACGGGTCGCCTCCGGCCAGGTGTATAAAGACCCGAAAAGTCCTGTTGAAGAAAGGGTCCGGGATCTTTTATCCCGGATGACCCCTGAAGAAAAGTTCCGGCAACTCTTTATGATCCCCGGCGAACCTGGCGAAGATACCGCGGAGTATAAATCAGGGATCTTTGGTTTCCAGGTGAATACAAGCGGGCAAAGCAGGGAGGCTGCCGGACAGATGCTGAGTTATAACGAAGGTGGCCTGGCCTTTGAAAGCGCTTTGAAGATCAATGAAATACAGAAATTTTTCATAGAAAAAAGCCGCCTGGGTATCCCCGTCATCCCCTTTGACGAGGCACTGCACGGACTGGTCAGGCCAGGCGCCACTGCCTTTCCCCAGTGTATCGGCCTGGCAGCCACCTGGAATCCTGAACTCATGCATGAAGTTGCAGGAGCCATCGCAACGGAATGTTCCGCTTGGGGAATAAGGCAGGTGCTGTCGCCGGTGGTGAATATCGCCACCGATGTCCGCTGGGGACGCACCGAAGAGACATTTGGCGAAGATCCGTTCCTTACTTCTGAAATGTGTGTGGCCTATGTATCTGCCTTCGAAAAACGCGGTATCATCACCACCCCGAAACACTTTGCCATGAATGTAGGCGATGGCGGCCGGGACAGTTACCCGGTCCAGCTGAACGAGCGGTATATGCGCGAGATCATTTTTCCACCTTTCGAAGCCTGTATTAAAAAAGGAGGATCCCGTTCGCTGATGACTGCCTATAACTCCTACGACGGAACGCCTTGCACCGCCAACTCCTGGCTGCTCAGGCAGGTACTGAAAAAGGAGTGGGGATTTAAAGGTTTTGTGATCTCTGATGCCGGGGGGACCGGTGGCGCCAATGTGCTGCATTTTACTGCCTCTAACTATGTCGACGCCACGATAAAATCACTTGAAGGAGGTCTTGATGTAATATTTCAGACCAGCTACGACCAGATTACGCTGTTTTCACCCCCGTTTATGGATGGAAGCATTGACAAAAAAACCATCGACGACGCTGTGGCCCGTGTGCTACGGATAAAATTCTGCCTAGGCCTGTTCGAAAATCCCTATGTGGAGGCTAAACAAGGAGTTGGTCCGAATGAAAATCCCGGTCATCGGGACCTGGCAAAAAAAGCGGCGCTTGAATCCATTGTGCTTCTTAAGAACGATAAGGAAGTTCTGCCAATCAAAAAAAACATTAAATCTATCGCGGTAATCGGACCCGATGCGGACGAAGCGCGTCTTGGCGGGTACAGCGGTCCCGGGATCGATAAGGTGAGCATTCTGAAAGGGATCCGGGATCTCGTAGGGGAAAAGATAAAAGTGAATTATTCCATCGGGTGCAACCGTGAGGACATTGAATATGTCACCGTGCCTTCTGAAGCCCTTTCCTGCATCATTAACGGGGAGAAAAAACAAGGACTGAAAGGGGATTATTTTAACAACCTCAGCTTCGCCGGCGACCCGGTTTTTACCCGGTGCGATCCGCAGGTCCGGTTTCAATGGACGCTTTTCTCACCCGACCCCGAAAAACTTACTTACGATTTTTACTCGGTACGCTGGACAGGAAAGTTGAAAGCCCCTGAAACTGGTAAATTCAATATCGGGATTGACGGCAATGACGGTTATCGTGTATATCTTAACGGAAAGATGGTGCTGGAAAACTGGACAAAACGCACCAAACAAACCAGGCTTGTCTCTTTTGATTTTGAAAAAGGCAGGGATTACGACCTGGTGATCGAATATTACGAACCCACGGGGAATGCCTGGTTCAGCCTGATCTGGAATGTGGGGATAAAGAACGACCAGGATGAAAAGATCGCTCAGGCAGTTTCCCTTGTTTCGGAAAGCGATATAGCCATTGTGGTTGTGGGGATTGAAGAAGGGGAGTTTCGCGACCGTGCCTATTTGAATCTCCCGGGCAGGCAGGAAGAACTGATCAGAAGGGTGGCCGCTGCCGGTAAAAAAACGATTGTGTTACTGGTGGGCGGCAGTGCCGTAACTATGAATATCTGGATAAATGACGTGGATGGTATCCTGGCTGTGTGGTATCCCGGCGAAAACGGAGGAAACGCAGTGGCCGAAGTGCTTTTTGGCGATTACAGTCCTGCCGGGCGTTTGCCAATTACCTTTCCTGTGTTTGAAGGGCAGCTACCCCTGGTCTATAACCACAAACCGACCGGGAGAGGAGACGATTACAACAACCTCACCGGCCAGCCGCTTTTTCCGTTCGGATACGGATTGAGCTATTCCCGTTTTGAATATCGTGACATCAGGTTAAGTAAGGAGAAGATTGCAGCGGGCGATTCCTGCTTCGTTACGGTGAATGTAATCAACACTGGTAAAT
>Ga0224524_1000535_pt1 | contig 14283 bp, 11 predicted proteins | sample CFST75metaG_FD_179895 | JGI IMG/M metagenome (GOLD analysis project Ga0224524, IMG submission 179895) | Peat soil microbial communities from Stordalen Mire, Sweden - C.F.S.T75 | ecosystem: Environmental > Terrestrial > Soil > Wetlands > Peat | place: Sweden: Norrbotten County, Stordalen Mire... | reverse complement strand
ATTAACTAATTTAAAAACTGCATTCTTAGATTTAAAGCCAAGCAAAGACATGATTTCCGCATAACTGGGCATGCGGCGATTTTTTTTGTAAAACTGGACAATTTGTTTTTTATATTTTTCAATCATATTTTTAAAAGCTCAATCTTATAGTGCAAGCTTATAATCTTTATTATAGTAAACATTCGTTCACCTGTAAAGAAAACCAGGGACCGGCTCGAAAAATAAAAAACCCCGACTTATTCGGTCAGGGTTCTTACTAATTTTTTGTCACAAGCCTTGGGGCCGTGAGAAGTAATCAGTATTTTTGTATTTAATTTTTGCTCTAGATACTGAACATAATCTTCAGTGAAACTAGAAGCATTTACTTTAAGCGTTTCATATATCGGACGGCACTCGATTAAAATATCCGTGATTTCCTGACGCCAAACATAATCTTTTAATTTATCGACTGGGGTTAATTTTAAGCCGTTAATAATTAAATTGGGATTATGATTGTTAGTCTGGATCTCAAAATATTTTTCCAGAGTTTTTAAGCTACGAAATCCGAAATATTCATACTGGTTGCAAACTTTAACTTCGCCAAAGTTTTGCAGGCGGTCGATATTTGTTAAAGCTAAACCATTAATTTTTCCCGTAATTTTTAAGGCATAACGCATCGCCACTAAATCAAGCCAACCATTTTGAAACTCTCCTTGCCAGGGGCCGCTCACATTATTTTCATCCGGAATTAATTTATTTAACTCGGAATCATAAGTAAGGAAGGGTCCGGCACCGTGACGGGTCGCATAAGCGCGGATAATTCCAATTTTGATTATTTCGCCCGAGAGATTATTTTCTCGAATCAATTCCTCGGCATTATGGAAACTGGTATTGCTTTGCGTAACATGCGGATAAAAACCATAATCACGATCTAAAAGCACACCCTGCGCTCCTTCGAAAATAATATCCGAGTCAGAATTTATTAGCATGGCTAAATCTTCCTGATTATTAAATATATTTATGGGACGCCAAGTGGAAAAATATAAACAAAATTCCATTAGGTCCGAAAAACATTCTTCATCTTTCAATTTTTCCAAGCGTCTTAGTAATTCCGGATTAGCCTGATCAGATGAAAGTAATTGCTCGGCTTGATCGATTTTTATTAACCGCAAAAAATTTAGCTTATGCTTAAGAACAGATAGATTACCAAGATCGCCAATTCGTAAGACCTTATCTCCGAATCCTTCCACATCGCGAAAGGTTTCACCGATTCCTCGGCCACAACTGCCAAAACGTTTTTCGCCGCGACTAATTTCCCTCATTTGGTTAATAAGCGAATGATAAGGCGTGACAACCAAAGCCCTGGCGTCTAAATTAATTTCCGGCAAAGGAAAATTAATTTTTTCTTGTAGAACTTTATACTCGGCAAGCAGGCTTATCGGATTAATCGCGGTAAAACGCGAAAGAACACTTGAAACCGGCTTACTTAAGGATCCAGAACCAAACTGAGAAAAACAATGAACTATTCCTTCAGAAGACGTAACATAATGCGCGGCTTGTGTGCCGCCGTTATATCGCCAAATAGATTTCGTCGGAAAGACTGATGTCAAAAAATCAGTAATTGTTCCCTTGCCTTCGTCACCATAACCCAAACCGGCTAATATAAATATTTTCTGTTCCATTTTATTAACTTGTTTGATATTTCTCAACAAATTGTCCAAAAATTTCTAGAGCCGAAATGAGCGCCTGTCTTTTAAAACAGAGGCCATCGCTGAACATGAAATTTTTATAGCCCCAGGAAGACATCAAATATAAATCCGATAGATCTCCCAAGGAAACATCTAGACTCTTCTGCAAAGAAGTTAAAACTCTTGAAGCTAAAATAGTTTCCGGATCGGCAGCAATTAATTCCTGCAAAGCATTTAACATCTCCCATTTATCGTTACCGATATTAATGAATAAATCATCACGGGCCGCCATTAAATTTACGCGATCTTTGAATTTCGGATAAACATTTCGGACAAAATCCAGGCCCTTAGGCGATTCAATTTTCGCGACTATTTTACATTGCGGGTCAAGCTTTATCATTTCAATGATATCGCTTTCTTCCTCAACAAAGGAAAGCATATAATTATGTATGCCTAAATTTTTGGCCGCTTCGATGTAGAGTAAATCTTCATCGGTAAAATAACCTTTGATTATTAAATTAGCACTATGAACATTAATGGCTTGTCCGGCACCAAGTGCTTCCGGGGGGTCGGGTTCAACATAAATTTTATTCCGAATCACCTTGCGAATTGAGCAAAGCTCGCCATCACGGAAAATAACTTCCGCTGGATAGTCTAACTCAATTTCATGATTTAGCTCAATATCACCATAAGTCGGTACAGCCCATTTAGTAATTCTAAGCTGTCTACCCTTTAAATCAACCCAAAACTCTTTATTACCCATCGCCGCTAAAATTAATTCCAAAGTTTTATGCGGTGAATAAGGCGAGCGAGCACCAACATTAAATCTGGCGCCGGTAATTAAATTATTTTGAATATTCAAATACATCTGTTCCTCATGATGTGGAGGCGGTAATGTTGTTATCAGTTTCATGATTTCTTTTTTTAAGATGAAAATAAATAGAGGGCGGAAGCTAAACCGCCGCCCTCTCAAAAAATCAATGAACAAAAGCTAACTAAAATAGTTTCGCTTTTATATTCGTTTGCTGCCACCTTTTCTCTGTGCGCCGGTATTAATACCAGGCAAACCGGAGGTGCTAATTTTAGCAACAGCCGTACTGGATAATCCAGCAAGTGAAGATGCGGTTTCAGCAATACGAGCAGCAGTTTGTCCGCGCTCACCCATATCAATAAGATATTGATCAATGTCTCCACCGGCGGTAATTGCCAAGGCGCCCATTAGGACGTCGACGATTGCCTTGGGGTCATCAATGATCAAGATATTCTCTCTGGGGATAACAGAAGACCATTGGGCTTTTATTTTTCCATCATCGTAGTTAGCATAAGCGCTAAGTTGAGTTTCGGTTGCTTGCCGCTCTTCGGGATTATAATTAAATTCCAAAATTGGGACATCGCTTGCGTCTCCGGTTAAGCCTGCTTTAGTCTCACCGTCAAAATGTTGGATTTTACCGTTGATTTTAACTTCAACCTTGAAAGGAGTAGCAGCTCTCGAGGATTCATGAAAAGCATAATTTCTCACAAATATTTGATATGTACCTTTCTTAGCTTTTCCCTTTGGCCAGCGAATATTCTCAACTGGTTTGGTTGTTTCCCCGCTTCTATTTGCGTCAACGTCGAGCTCTCCACCGCAAGATGATGTCATTGCCATATAATATATATGCTCCCCACTGGGAGTTATCATATGCAAATCAAGATCATTGCGATTATTCCATAATAAAGACGCGCGAATATCAACATTCTTGAATTGGCCACCGGCTGATTCAACTCTCTGCTGAATTTCGGCATCAATATCACTTTTACGCTGTTCCCAACCCTTGCGCGGATAGATGAAAAACACATGGAATTTCTTCTGTAAATCGGCAAATGCTTTAGCTGAATCCATATCTTCGGTCAGTGTATCGCCAATAAAGGCTTTAACTTGATTCTTGGCGACTTTAGGATAAAATCCTTCGTCACCAATAAAAAAGAAATAACCTTTTTTGCCACGTTTAAGGCAATCAAGCTCGGCATGGTTAGCATAGTAATAAGCAGTTAGCTCATATGATTCTTCACCAGTACCACCGCCGCCTTCTTCTAGCCAAAGTTTTCCCAAAATTACGTCCAAACGCTCATCGGATTCGAATTGACCGATTTGAATCGGCGCTTTGTCTCCGCAAGTAGCATCGCCAATGGCGGCAAAGGAAATATTCGGGTCACTAACATAACCCTTCATATACAATTGCCCCATTAACATGGGAAGTTTTTCAAAAACTACTTTGGCGTCGTCACCGCGCGAACGCGTAACGTCCATGGCGACTACAATCGGTGTAGAATTGGGCTGTAAAGCCGAATCGCGACACTCTCTTTTTTTTCCTTTAGTAGCACCCTTAATATTAAGATCATCATGAACTTCACGACGTGTCGGGTTACTACTTGACTCTCCTTGGTAATTAAAGTGGTTGTTGGCTGATGCAGAGCGCCTCGGGCTCACGTCATCATTGTAATGGGGACCTCCCATAATTAGTCCTTTCTTTTTTGGTTAAACAAAATGTTAATTACATTACTAATGGTAAGAATCTTAATGGACCCCAGACATTATTTCTGACTTCATTTAAATAACCATATATTTCCCAGGCATCACGCGGGCGTTGTAAAACGCTGGGTATGACCATGGCAAGTATAAACCGTTTAAATTTATCAGGAACATTAAGGGGAATAAAATTAGTCTTTGGATCACCACCAAGAAGATATATCATAGTTTTACCCAATGAATATAAATCCGAAGATGGCACAGGCGATTTTTTCAAGGCAACTTCGGGCGCGCTATAGGGTTCATTTAAAACCTTAAAGCTATCACCGGAAACACCTGGATTAACTGCCGCGTAACTCCAGTCAATTAGCATGACATTGTGATCACGGGGACGGATCAATATATGTGCCGGTTCTAGATTTCCATGAACAACTCCCTGCGAATGAGCATAACCAATTGCACTCAATGATCGGGCCAGAATCCAGGCAACATGCCGTGGATCTAGGCCGAATGGATATTTTTCACGGACCGAATACAAATCATAGCCATCAAAATAACGTAAAATTAAAGCATACTGATTATCAGTAGTTTTAAAATTATCCAAGAGAACTGGTATATGCTTACTCTGTTGGCTTGGCTCAGCGGAAAACATTTTTAAAACTTTGATTTCATTCAAAGCTAAATCATTGTCCGCCGGGTCACTAATTATTTTAACGACGACTTGCCCTTCCGTCACACCAACTACCGCACCGCTATAAATAGTGGCCAAATCTCCAGTGGCTAAAGTTGAGCGAATAATATATTCCCGCTTTTGCGTTTTAATGCCAAAGCCATTGGAATTATTATTGGCATGCTCATCACGGATTCTCTGGCCATAAGTTCCCTCTTCAATACGTTTTTCTGCTTGTTCATTAAACGTATTAAGAATTTGGAAAGCCTCCTTGGCCATCTCGGTTTTATTGCGGTCATTGGGATATAAATCTGGATGAACAATCTTCGCTAAATCGCGATAAATTTTTTTAATTTGCTTTTTTCCCTCCTCGGCTATATTTGGAATTTCCCCAAATATATCTTCGGGGCAAACCGCTTGCAGCAATTTTTCATAGGCCCTTGATAAAGCCTCATTTTGTTCTTGCATCATTTTTTCCTCCTTTTTTAATCTTCAAGACGACTAAGCGCCTCATCAATAATAAGATCTGCCTTTTCTTTTTGCGGCGCAACATAATGGAGATAGCTGGGCCAAATTCTTCGATTAAATACCGAATAAATTCTTTCTGGAGCAATTTCCGGATATTTTTGCGTATCGCGTTTAAGGCGACGATTAGAAGCTGTTCGATAATCAATTTCTAAATAGACTTTAAAGACTCCTTTAAAATCTTTTGACATATCAATTGCGAACAAACCTTCAACAATAACTATCGACGCTCGTGCTAAAACTTTGCCATGTGGCCCAAGAATTGTATTGGTTGCTATGTCATATTTTGGCGACCAAGCTTCTTTTCCGTCTAATAAATTATTAATAGTCTTCAGTAACTCATCTTGACGATAAGCTTCGGGACAATCAAAATTTAAGCGACCCAAATTATCACGTGGCATATTGCTGTCTGTGGCATCTTTAAAATAATCATCCATAGCCACAATGACGCTTATGGTCGGGAATAAGACACGATTCAGCTCGTTAGCCAAATATGTCTTACCGCTACAGGTTCCACCCGCAATGGTAATTAGAATAGGTTGCATTTCATCCTCGCCAAATTGCAAAGATAATTTGCGACTTAATACTTCTTTAATAACATTAAGGCTAGCTTTCCAGCCCACTCGGTTTAAATTTTTATTCATGGTTTCTGTTTTTTCTGTTTTTTTTCAATTGTCAAAGAAAAATATAAATATACCCTACTTATTGGAATATCTATATTAACCCCCTAATTTACTATATTTATTTCAAAACGTCAATACCATAATCAAGAAAATAAAAAACCCGATAATAAAAATTACCGGGCTAATATTAGCTATTTTTAAAGCTAATTTATTTTGTTTAATTTAAGATCCATTAATATCCATAAAGATGATGTTCTTGTATGAACGCAAAAACATTTTCGGCGACATAATCACTCACATCTTCATGTCTCTTAAGCATCTCGCGAATCATGGTTCCGCTGCCATGAATTCCGGAAACTTCCTTTATTCTAGAAATGGGCGGAAGGTCTTCGGCCACAATCTCGTAACCGCCACGGACAATAACACAGAAGTTTAGGTTCTCCCAAATATCCTTGCCATTTTTCCATGTACGTTGAATTTGGGAATTTCCCTCACGACCGCCAATAATTATATCCGCTCCGACTACGTGCCAGATTTCCGCCTCGGGGTATTTAGCCGCGAAACGTTCTTGCAATCGATAGGTCGGCGTGAACACATTATTTTCCAAATCGGAAAGATCAAGCTCAACATTTTTTAATTTTGCAAAAGCCAAAGTAGCGATTGAGGCTCGATCTGCGTTGCTAACTTCATGGACCGATTCTTTATCAGTCCGGCTATCTCCGCAAGGCAGAACAATCACTTTATCAAAATCAACCGCTAGCGCTTCAGTAATTTCCTGATGATGCTGACAGGCAGGATTAAAACTGCCGCCGAAAATTGCAATCCGCGGAAACGCATTATCTCGCGACAATACTGATTTTTTCAAGTCGTAATAACGCGAGGTAAAATACGGACTCAACATTGACTCTCTCAGGTTAAAACCAAAGGATCTTCTTGAGAGGATAGGAATTTGCGGCGCCGGATGTCTCTTGAAGAAAGAAGTAGTATAGCGACGATAATTCTTTTCTAAATCAATAACGAACTCAGCTGGAGTTTTGAAAAGTTGCGCTAAAATTCCTGGTTCCAGTTTTAATTCTGATTCCAATAAACCTTTAGCATACATTTCTAAAATCCATTCCGGATTTTTACGAAATTCAACAAATGCCCTTACTAGTTCATCATGATAACCACGATGATCAAGATTGCCATAATGATAAGGATCCTTTTGGTCATTTTTTAATTCCGCTGACGGTGCGATTTTAAAACACTCAATAGGAATTACTTCCCTTTCATAGACAACTCGATTAACATAATCAGCCATCTGATAAATTTCGCGTTTTAATAAATCACCAAGTGGAGCCAAAAATCCGGCGATATCTCCATACATCGTTCCGTAACCGAAAGCCATTTCAATTTTATTTGAATTGCAGGAAAACACACCGCCAATTTTCTGCGCATAAGCCGCCAAGATTTCCATTCGAGTTCGAGCTTGGATATTCTCATCGGTTAGGCAATCTTCCTCAATACCGGTCTGAACGCGAATAGCTTCGGTAATATCACTAATCGGACAAATCTGATAATGAATACCTAAATTTTTAGCGATCTGCTCAGCAATATTTTTTGTCTTCTCACTATTATAATGGGAAGGCATATTTATTGCATAAACATTGTACGGACCAATAATGTCGGCAACCAAAGCAGCTACTAAGGCCGAATCAATTCCACCGCTCAGACCAATCGCAAATTTACGCATCGGTTTTGGCAGATTATTGAAGGCCCCAAGTATGGCATAACGCAAACCCGCATATAATTCATAAGCTTCATACTGAGTTTGCTCAGCTAAACTCATAAATTCCGGTTCAGAGTTTTTAATATGAAGGCGACTATGATTTCCTAAAACTGGAAAAATAAATTCATGGCTGCCCTCAAGATAAGGCTCGACCTCAAATATAATTTCACCGTGATTATCATAGATAGTTGAACTGCCGTCAAAAATAATTAAGTTCTTGCCATTGTTCTGCACGCCGGTACCATTTACATAAATAAAGGGCACGGGAGCCTGCTTCAATAAATCTCTGACTACCTGATGTCTTTTTTTATTTTTCCGCCAAGTCCAGGGAGACATTGAAATATTATAGACAATATCTGCACCTTTCATAACTAAAACTTCGGTTGGATTGATGTGATAGTTGGGCCACATATCCTCGCAAATTGTGATGCCAATAGATATTCTACCAATCCTGGTCTCGATTCCGATGGGAACCAAATAATCAGCTAGCTCGGGACGTTTTTGGTTTGTGCTTCCCAAAAAACAATCATCGCTTTCTTTTTGTTTTCTGGTACTGAAGAAATGACGGTCATCATCAAAGATGCCATAATTCGGTTGAGACGTTTTGGAAACAACGGCCAATACTTTTCCGCCACTGGCGACAACAACACCATTATACTTTCGAACACGGCCATCTTCATTTTTTTCGTCGCAATCAAAGAGAAGCGTTCCAAAAATAACGGTCATGCCTGCAGGTGTAGCGCGAATAATTTGATTATTAAAACGTGCCACATCTCTGACAAAAAAATCATCTTCAAACAAATCGCCGATCAGATAACCCGAGATACACATCTCCGGGAAAGCGATAATATCAACTTCATTTTTATTTGCCTCTTTAATTTGCCCAATTACGTATTGGGTGTTTAAATCCGGTCGTCCGGGAATCACAGGCATTTGGCATAGGCTGGTTTTCAAGCCGCTTAGGTTTCTCATTTTTCTTTTTTTTAATTTCCGTTTCTGAATATTTCTTTGGCAATCGCCGGAGCGAGTGAAATGACTTCCATGTCTTCCGGTTGCATGGCGGGATCATTTCTAATTTCCGCAATTGTTACCGGGCATGAATCTGTTAAATACAAACTAACACCGGCCTCGCGAAAGTCCTGCCAATTTTTCGAGGGAAAAACCGCATGGGTAGCATAAGCACCGACACTAACGGCACCTTCGTTCTTCAACACTTCAGCACAGCCGAGCAAAGTCGCACCGCTTAAAATCAAATCATCCACCATACAGATTCGCTTTCCTTTTGGTTCGCCTTCTTTTATAGTAATGATTCTTTTTTTGCCTTGGCGCCTTTTTTCGCAAATTATTAAGTCATAGCCTTCAAAATACTGCCTAAACCGTTTATAGGCTCCCTCGTCGGGAAAGGCAATACTAATGGGCAAACTTAAGGGATCGTGAAAAAATATTTCGTTTAAGTACTCCTTAAGCGAATGTATTCCCGTTAGCTCGTGCACCCTGACTTTGTCGGAAAAATAATGTAATTCCTGCAGCGCATGAATATCAAAGATATATATTTGCGGCGGACATGAAGCGGGTGGAATTATAGAGAGCATTCTAGCTAAGGTTTTAGAAGTTACCACTTCTCCCGGCTCAGAAATACGATCCATGGTCCCAGTCGAAAAATATGACAAGAAGACCTTAATGGAATTAACGCCGTGTGACGGGAAAGAATAGATAGCGGCTAATTGACGAAAAATTTGATCGCAATTGTGAAAATCCGCTAGAAAAATTACGTCCGTGTCAGCGAGTTTTTCCGAATTTAGTATTTTCAGTTTCGGAAAGGTATCGGGAAATTTTCCCCAAGAAATTTCTCCCATTGATAACCCCAAATTCTCGTCCACTAATTCCTTCGCCAGTTTTTCTTGGCTGGGAGCATAAAATAAGATTTTTTTTCTCATTTTAATTTTGTTTTTTATGGTTTATTGTTAAATTACATCTCTTCGTTAGAGCGACCTATTTAGATAAGTAACTCTATGAAAGGGGTGATGCGTTTAGACATCACCCTTTGATAATTAATAATATTAATAAATAAATTAGACTCCTATATCAAGGACTTTTCGACCAAACTTTTAATAGTCTGATCAAAAATCTCCTGATGATGGCTAAGACCGAAACATAGAGCCGCTTTGTTTTTAAGATTAATTACCTCAAGACTAGCAGCATCATCACCGGCGTGAAGCCAATTTTTGATATCGTCACCATTTAAGCCAAAATTAATCATATCGAGCAACAATACATAGGCGGTTGTTTGATAGACTCTTTTTAGTCCAAGCTGGGGCATTTCTTCATTACTGCCTGTTAGATAAACACCTTGAGGGATTAATGCACCGAAACATTTTTGACCCTTGTAACGAGCCGAAACATCAATGTTTATTGGTGACAAACTTTTCAGTTTCTGCGGCTGATAAACAAACAGCTCTAAACCGATTTCCTCTTTGGCTTCGTGGATAACAGTTTCTGCGGCGGTATCTAAATGATAGCCGTTAACATCAACTAATCCACCCATTAGAGCCGGCAATCCTTTGCCAGGATCATATTTCCGACGAACACCGACGAAATAAAATTCATCCACTCCAGTTTTTATTATCGGTATTAAATCAGCAGCTACTAAGGCTTTAATCGGGGCCAAGCGTCCAAAATATTCCAGCACATAAATATGGGAATCAGTCAGATTAACACAGGCGTCAAGAACGATTTTCTTAATAGCAATAATATCGCCCATATAACCATATCTTCCCCATTGTCGATAATATGGCTGGAAGAATTGGATTAAATCATCTGTGACAACTTCGTAATTCTTCGATAAGTATATCGCTTTTTCCGGAGTAGAATTATTGCCATCAAGCTCAATGATTGGCTTATCTATTTCCTTGTAAATCGGACTCGGACTGATATTACCTTTATACCCAAAAAACAGAATTTGTTTTACATAAGGTTCTTTCATTTTGTCCTTTCGGTTTAGTATTGGGTTAGTATTTACAAAACTCAGTAAATTGATTGACGTAGCCATAAATCCGTTTAAACATCTCAATGTCTTCCGGCATACCCATGGCCTTAGCTAAATTGTCTGGCAATTTAACTGTACCGAAGCCGTTAGACATAATCAGTTTAATAACGAGCGATAAAAAGCCTAAGCCCATATCGTTAGTCAGATTTGTCCCCCAACCAAAGGTAACCATAATCCGTCCCTTAAAATGATCAAAAATTTTAATCATAGTCGGTACATCGAGCCCATCGGAAAAGATAATCATTTTTTCTTTTGGATTAATTCCTAAATCCAAATAAAATTTAATTACTTTTTCGCCGAAAGCAATTGGATCGCCGGAGTCATGGCGGAAACCTTTACTCTTTTCTGCCTGTTCCCTGGTAAAATCTCTAAAAAAGAAATCTGTTCCATAGGTGTCGGTTAAAGCAATGGAAAGTCCCCAACCATATTGTTCCCACCAATCATTCAAGAATTTCTGATGTGAGTTTCTAATGTCATCATCATTTTTATGATAAATGCCACTGTAACCCATATCCATTTCATGAGCGGCGGTACCGGTCGGCATTAGACCTAAATCCATGGCCAACTTTGTATTTGAGGTTCCCTTCATTTGATTGGACAATTCATAAGCCATTAATTCAACAGCGTACTTTTGCCAATCACCGCTAAAACGGCGGCGCGTACCAAAATCAGTAAAAGTAAGATCAGGATATTTTCTTAACTCTTTTACCTTTTCCATTAAATGGGTAATCCCAGTAGCAAAAACAGCGTCTTGCTGGAATGGCGACATTTTAGCCAACTTAAAGCGATAATATAATTCGTTAATTATTGAAAGAGCGGCGGTTTCCCAATAGGTTACCTCAGCCCATTTTCCATAAAACTCTAAAATTATATCATCACCATTATAACTCAAACTGTATCCGGACAAACGCAAATTTTTTAGGAACTGCAAATAATCTTCCGAAAACATTCTCTCCTGATATTCATTAGTGCCCCGCAAATAATGGAGTTCACTATTATTAAAAGAAAGTGTTTGGACATGATCAAGTTGCGCTCTTAATTCTTCAATCGGAATAACTTTTGTTAGTTCCGCTCCCTTTGTGCGACAGGTAAACCGAAATTTAACGATTACGGCGGCATGTTTATTAAATATCACATGCCCCATCGTAAATTTGTAGAAATCAATATCAAGGAGTGAATTTATAATCCACCCTGTGCTCGCTTTGAATAACATTTTTTTCTCCTTTCTAAATTACAACATTAATATCAGCGCTGCTTTCAAACATGATTGCGCCGGCTTTTTTCATTTCCTCAATTGCTAAATTAGTGTCTACGCCAGCGATATCGCGGCAAGCACCTAAATTAACAAAGACAATAAATTGGCCGCAACGGCAAAGCTGAAGCACGGTGATTTTAAGACAGTAACTCGTCGCTAAACCACCGACAATAATGGTATTAATTCCATTCGCCTTTAGGTACTCAATCAAACCCGTTGATTGTGTATCGGCTAAATCGTGATAGCAAGCACCGTAAGGATGCTTATTGGGCTCAATTCCTTTGTAGGCAATAAAATCATAATTAGTTTCATCCAGTCCGGGTAGAAATTCAAAACCGGGAGTGCCAACAACACAATGACTGTTCCAGCGGACATCCAAATCTTTATAACCTTTAATCGGACTGAACTGTGGATTTTCCTCAGTGGCAAACCAAGGCGCATTGGAAGGATGAGCATCTTTTGAGGCTACGCGAATTTTAAACTTAGCCTGGCTATTTAGCTCATTAACAATTTCCAAGGCTCCGGGAACCGGAAGCTCTTTTGGACATAATTCGGAGAATCCTTTTTGCGAATCAACATCCAAAGAGGCTGCTTCCGACAGATTAATGATTTTGCCGCTGATTACGGCTAATCCTTTTACTTTTTTCATCGCTTTTTTTATTTTTGATTTATTAATATTATTTTTTCAAGGTTCAAAGATAAATTAGCTAAAATAAGCTAAAATAATCTATTAATATTATTTAAAATACTAACTGAAAATACTATCACATATATTTATTTGTGTCAATACAAAAAATAGGCTTTTCTGCCTATTTTTTATACGGCTTTTCTTACTAATATATCAGCAATATTTTAGTAATATATCTGAGGGATATAGCTAGTTGTTTTTTCGACCACCTCACTCGTATAATCTTGAGAATTTTTATGATCAATAATATGTATCTTTGATTTATACACGTCCTTTTGAATTTTTGTCTGTAAATACTGGCACGCGAGACAGTCAATATTATTCGGTTCATTTAAGGAAAAAATTATCTGCGGATCTTCCCCGTTCTCAATTTTATTAAGCAGACTAATTGTTTCTTTATCTTTCTCGCCGGCTTGATTGGAATTTAAATAATGGGAGAAATCCGTACTTTGAACAATCAGCGTTTCCGGCCCAATATTTTTTTCTAAAAAAGAAATTAACTCATTCAAGTCTTTTTGATGCGCGCTGGTACTTAAAGTAATGGCGACAATTTTTGCATTCGGAAAATAATATTTGATATACGGTAATTCAGCGCCGATGCCATGCTCACGATAGAAAAAATCTGAACTGCTCGCGTTTGAGACGGTTGCCAATTTTTTAATAAAGTCTTGATCGCTAAGCAATAAGCCAAACGGAGTAGAAAAATTCTGCGTGGCATAAGAAATTCTGGTTCGGCCGAGCGAGTAATGGTCAGGCGAAACAATAATAATTCGCTCATATTTATTATTGGCAGCACTAGCAAAAACATCGGCGATGATATCGCGCGCAAGTAAATGATGCGGCACGCTAAGACCGCTAATTTTCTGGTTTAGCGGCAGCGTTTTTGATTGCTTGATAGCGGAGAGAAATAAATTTTTATCACTAAATTGCGCCGGAAAAATGCGCGATGAGAGCGATGCCGGCAGTTCCTCTTGTTTTTCAAAAGGGCTTTTAAAACTATTTACCTGATAAACTGGAAATATAGCCGCCGGAATAATAACTAAAGTAGCTACTAAAATAATTATTAAATAGGGCAATATTTTTTTATACTTTCTTGCCGACCGCATTTTATTTTACGAGCAATGATTGGTACCAGAAATTTTTTGCTGGCATCTGTTCAGGATGATCATAAACCTGAGCTTTCCAATCTTCGTCAGTAATCCGATTACCGCCTAATTTATCATTAAATTCATAATGATTAAAGGCAATACCGGCCGTAACGCGCGGCTGATTAGCATCATTAATCAAAGTCAGCATGACATAAGGCTTGGCATTAGCTTCATAAGTAATGCGGCTGCGAACAGTATCCGTGCTAATATCGGCAACCAAAGCACTGCTTGTCATTTTAGGATCAGTAATAACAGTGTTATCTAACGGAACAGCCATATATGAAAGCTGAATCGTGCGCAGTTTTTCATATTCATCATCGGTAATCACCGTGCCGTTCATTTCTTTCTGAGCGATATCACCATAGAATTTAACCTGATCTTTGA
>Ga0224524_1000528_pt1 | contig 14419 bp, 11 predicted proteins | sample CFST75metaG_FD_179895 | JGI IMG/M metagenome (GOLD analysis project Ga0224524, IMG submission 179895) | Peat soil microbial communities from Stordalen Mire, Sweden - C.F.S.T75 | ecosystem: Environmental > Terrestrial > Soil > Wetlands > Peat | place: Sweden: Norrbotten County, Stordalen Mire... | reverse complement strand
CCGACCTGCCGCCGCGCGTACCGACTAAAAATAATAAAAGGAGCGCGCCGATGATGATGGTCAGGGCATTGGGTTTGTACCGCCGAAACCCGGGAACATCGACGGCGCCCGCGGACGCCGAATATCCCGCGACTTCGCTTATATCAATTGAATGCGCCCTTGCCGCGAGTTCAGCGCAGGCGGCAACCGCGGCGCCGAGCCCCCGGTCCCATTGCCCCTTGGAGAGAAATGGCGTCGCAACGTCCCTGATGATTCGTTTTGATTGCACATCGGTCAAGTATCCTTCCGCGCCGTACCCCGTTTCAATGCGCAGTTCCCGCTCTTTCAGAGCCAACAGAATCAGTATTCCTTCATCCTTGCCTTTCGCTCCGATTCCCCACTTGGAAAAAAGCCTGTTTGCCGCTCCATCAATATCTTCTCCATCGAGCGATTGGACGGTTACCAGCGCCAGGGCCGCTCCGGTCTTCCTGAAAAGAGACCCGGAAAGAAGTTCCAAGGAATCCTTAACGCCCCGTGAAAGTATTCCCGCGAAATCGTTGATCGCGCCCGTGGGCTTTTGGTCCGGCAATCCGGCATATATGCATAGGCTGAAAATAAGAAGCGCAAGCCCTGCATGCCGGCGCGGCCGAAGCATCATACCGTATTCCATCCTGTAAATTATTTATCGGACTTATGTAGTTCCATTGAGCCGATCGATTTCAAGCCTGATTTTTTCCGCTTCGCCGTAATTCTCTCTATGCACCTCGGAAATTTTTTTCGCGTACAATTCCAGGAGCTTGAAATATTTCGTCGTTAATTCGGCTTGGTGGGCGATGATGGAGACGATGGCCTCCACGTCGTCGGTGAATTGATAGCCCCGCATGAACATTTTAAATTGTTTTTCCGCGGCGGAAAACACTTTCGGGTCTTTGCGGCAGTAAAGCATGTTGGGTATGAATTCCTTCATAATTTTATCCTCAACATTCACGCCGCGCGTGTTAAAAGTCGCCTCCTGAGGAGTGGCCGTCTTTTCAATTTGCGAGATCAGATGTTCGATCTCGTTTCTCACTTTATCGATTTCCTGTTCGCGGAATCGCGCTTGGTAAAGAATAGGAAAGGAATTGACGCTCAGAATGGCGTTGCCGATGTTTTTAAAGGTTCCGGTAAAAAAAACGTCGCCTTCCTGACCAAGAATCTCCGTTTCCGAACGAAAGGGAACGATTTTGGCCGGCGTGGGAATAAATTCCTCCAACTCGTCGAAATTGTCGATTTTCTCACGAAGTTTCTGGGGGTCCAACGCGGATTCCAATCCTCCGAGCTTATCTAAAAAATCCTCCAACCCCTCTTCCAGGGAAATATTCATTTCCGATTTGAGAAAGTCACGAAGGTTGTTTTGTTCCTTATAGTTGCCTTGGGCCACTAAAAAATTATTATACGCCATTGAGGCGATAGGATGTTTCATGGCCAGAAGATCCGACGGATCTATGTCGAGAACCGCGTACACCGTCAGGCGTCCGTCAAGATAGCCGGGGGCGCCTTTTTTTTGTTCTATTTTCAACAACACCGTGTAAACTCCCCGTTTCGCGCGCGATCACGAACGTTGTTCGCCCGCCGTGTGGGTCGCCCGTATGCCGCGGAACATGACGAACACCGCGATCATCAACAGCAGATACCATGTATTGGGAATATGCGATCCCGACGCCGCGATCAAATTATTGCCGATAAAAATAGGCGATACCGCGAAACATGCTTTTTTAAAATAGCATCCGACTTTTTCCCGTTTTTCTATCCTAAAAATATATGCCGCGAACGTTAGGAATATAATACTCACGCAGAGAGCGCCCGCAGTAATAATTCCCGTTTGGATAAAAAAATTAATAAACATGTTGAGCCTATTTTTTCTCAGCAGTTTATCCATGCCCGTCCGTGTAAATGCGATGGTGTCGGGCCCTGGAAATAATTTTGAGTAGGCTATTTTCATTGATGTCGACTGTTTGGTTTTAAGCGCGAAAAAACGGTCGGAAACTATAAGCTGGGCAATGGAATGTTTTTCAAGCGCGCCCAGCGAAGTATCCACCACGATAAAGGAATCCGGAAGCACGTCAAAAACGCCGGGCATGCAAAACAACATATTCAACATCTTTACGGAATATGCTTTTTCAGGCGCGAAAGGCGTAGACCTTCCGGGGTCAAGTAAGCCGTTTTTAAGCGACATTCCCGGAAAAACCTCCGGAACAATCGCGGGAAGGCCCCGCTGATCGTCGAACGCGTAATACGTATATGCCGCGCCGCTTATGAGAGCGGTCAACAGGCACATTTGCAGTACGAACTTCAACGCGGTCACTGGAGAAAAATACCGGACATTACGATAAAAATCGGCGGATAGGATGCTTTTATGGACCGTAGCGAAAAAATTAAATTTCTGCGGTAAAGGATCTATCAATGAAGAATCGTTTTTTAAATTGCTCATAATTAAAATATAATCTCCCGGAAACACTTAGTTGCCGGGAGATTGTGGGCGCGCTTTATTTCGTGTATCTAGTTCAACAGTTTCCCGACCACAGGCGCGGAAATCTTTTCGTATTCCGGCAAGGTCCCCACCAAAGGCCTGGCGTAATTCTTGAAGGCCTCGGTTACCGTGGCGTTCTGTTCATCGATGAACTCGTCGGGCATGGACTTGGAGTCCCTGGCCACCGTTTCAAGTGGCGTGAGGAAATATTCCACCGAGTAATCGCCGGTCCGGCGAATGGCAACGCTTCCATCGACATCAGCCCAAACGGAAAACTGTACGGCTTTCTCGCCCACCTCTCGGGCTTCCGCGGCGTCCACGCTGGAAACCACCCCTAAAAAGCTCCGCTGCAAATAACCGAACGTGTCGCAACGGACTCGTTTGATCTTCAGTTTTTGCTTGATTTGTTCGGACAATGCATCGCCCAGGGCGCCGGTTCCGGAAAGCTGCACATTGCCATGCGCGTCTTTTTCGGCATTCTTGGTAAGCGAGGCGACAATGGCCATGCCGTTCTTATCCGTGATGCCTTCCGACACCGCTACCACGCAACGGCCGTACTTTTTATATATTCCATCGACTTGTCCGATGAATCTGTCCGTATCGAATGATTTTTCAGGAACGTAAATCAGGTGCGGGCCGTCGTCGGGATACTTTTTCGCGAAAATACTAGCCGCGGTCAGGAATCCCGCGTGACGTCCCATGATCACGGCGATATAGACGCCCGGCAAAGCGCGGTTGTCGAGGTTAATCCCTGCAAAAGCATGACTGACGAATTTTCCGGCGCTTCCAAAACCTGGGCAGTGATCAGTGACCTTAAGGTCATTGTCAACGGTTTTGGGAATGTGAATAACGCGCAGTTCATATCCGCCCTTTTTCGCGTTTTCGTTGACGATTCTACATGTGTCGGCTGAGTCGTTGCCGCCGATGTAATAAAAATAGCGAACATCGTGCGCCTTAAGCACTTTAAAAATCTTTTTGCAATATTCCTCGTCCGGTTTATCGCGGGTCGAAAGGATGGCCGAAGAAGGAGTGCGGCCGACGACTTCCAGATTGTGCGTTGTGGCCTGTGTAAGATCCAGAAAATCTTCATTGACGATACCTTTAACGCCATTGATGGCGCCGTAGATATTTTCAATGCAAGCGTATTTGCGAGCCTGCAAAACCGCGCCCACCAAACTTTGATTGATTACCGCCGTCGGTCCGCCGCCCTGGGCAATAACGGCCTTTCCTGTCAGTTTAGCCACGATAAAAACTCCCGGTTAAGTTAACGTGTTCGTTATAATGTTCATTTAACCCCGCGTTTTTGCGAGGGGATTAAAAATAGAAGATTGAGGGGGGAAAAACAAGGGGCAACTTCAGGAATGTCACAAAAAAGGTTATAACTTTTATTATTTAAATTCAGAGATAGTTAACGGGTATTCATGCTTCATGGAAGGCAAAAAAGGAGAACTTTTTTCCTGCATCCATCAAAGGACTTGGTATTATTTTATTAACCATGAACAACTATCAATTTTTTGCCACTAAAAAAGTTTCGCCCATCGCAAAAATAATCGCCCGCATTCTTCACGCAAAATTATTTATCTTGTTTCAAAAACATTTCAATGAAACCGGTGGGCCTATCCTTGAAATCGGTCCAGGTCAAGGCAGCTTTACGAAACTGCTTACGACAATCCCCAATTGCCGCTATAAAGGCTACGAGCCGGAATCCTTACTATGCAAGAAACTGCAAGAAGGCGGACTTCCGGTTACTCAGACCGTCGTTCCCCCAATTCCGGAACACGACAATTCCTTTAACGCTATCGTATTGTTGAATGTCCTGGAACATATGAAGGGATCGTCGGTGGCGCAGTACCTTGCGTCTGAATTATATAGGGTCCTCTCCCCCAATGGAATCGCCTTTATTTCCTTTCCCAGCTATTTGGACTGGAAGACGGATTTTTTCAACCTGGATTATACACATAGTTTTATTACTACGGAAGTCAATGTTTCACAGCTTCTCATCGACGCGGGTTTTTCAATAGAACATATCGGATATTCCTATGGATGTTTTTTTTCAGATCTGGGACGGCTCCCCAATGCTCTTGCAAAAACGGCACGATGGTTAGCGCTGACGCTATTACCCCGTAAAATCTCCCGAAAAGAAAAATTCCAAAAATTGGGTATTCTTTTCGCGGAAAACATCGTGCTCATTGCCAGGAAAAAAGCCAAATAAAAATGGAGGTATTGCTTTTAATCCCTTCATAAAACCTACCGGTAAAAATGAAATCGTCTTTTTATCTTAAAAGCGTAATAGATTCAACTTGTTTTTGTTTGCTTGAATTAAAGACCACTCTATAGCAACCATTCGGAACAATGTTCCCTTGTCTATCCGTACCGTCCCATGAACATGTATTCCTTCCGGAAAAACTAATTCCATTAAGTACTGTTTCAATTTTTTTTCCGGTCAAGGAATAAATGGTTAAAGAAACCATCCCCGGTTGCTCGACCCAATACAAAATAGAAATGGAACTGCGTTTCGAAATAACCGATAATTTCCCGGCATAACCGGCATTTTGATCCGGTTTTGATCCGATATTCGAAGACTGATTAATTATGAAAGTATCGGTCGTGGAAAATAGTTCGCTCACATTCGATTTTACATGCCAATATATTTTTCCAATAGGCAAATCGATTGTCGGGGAATAAAACGTATCAACAACGCCATCGGTTAAAAATGCATGGGTAAAATCACCAGCCGAACTTATTTGAATTGTATAATTAAAAGCATCTTGTACGGGATGCCATTGAAGCGTCGGTTTTCGTTCGTAGGTAGGATCCGGAGTATAAGGGATAAGGACAGGAGCGGGCGATAAGCCACTAAAATGAGCTGCAATCGAATCAGAGGGCAAGGCATAGTTATAAAGTTTGAGCTCATCTAATTTGCCATTAACAAAGCAACGGACAGGCCCGTCCGTAAGTCGTTGGCAAGCGATCCGGGCGTCGGCATGGGGTGCGGAATAGGTTCCCTTATACGCGGTGCTTGCATCTAATATGCCATTGACATAGACCCTCACAAAACTGCCGTCATAAGAACAGACGATATAATACCACGTTTTCGCTTGAAGCGCGGTTGCGGAAACCGCGGTTTCCCAGGCATCACCCGTACTTGACGATATTCCAAATTCCACGTTTCCATCGGGATTAATATGCACTCCATAGCCATTGTAAATCCCACTATTGATAGCCTGGAAATCGAATATTTTCGCGCCGACGCTGATTTGAGACGGCGGGATATTGGAATAAAACCAGCTTTCGATCGTGAAAGTAGTAACATTAAAATCATTGTTCGAATTTGGGACAACGATTTCATATCCGCTTCCGGGACAACTGAGCGCATTCCCTTTCATTCCGGGCGCTATGCCGACCCCGTTTCCCGTCCATGTGGCATTATAGCCATGATCGGAATTGTCGATAAAGGTATTGCCCACCAAGGTGTCAAAATTCCAAGAAGCCAAAAGCATAGGTTCCGCGATTGCGGTTGAAATAAATCCGGTAAGGATCGCTACGGCAAATACCATCAACCAAGAAGCGTACCAACAGTCAACTTTTGTCTTCATACATCCTCCTTTTCGAGAGAACCCATCTTTTAAAATAAAAGGGTATTTCCCCACTCTTCTATAATATAACGTTATACACTTTACCTGATAAAAGGTAAATTAACAAACCGTTTTCACGGTGAAAACACTTTTCCCTCGCATTAAAAAGGCTTAATAATCTTCCAGATATTTTCTGAAATCGATATACTGGAAAATGTCGGGTAAATCATTTTTTTCCATGAGTTAAACATACACATTTAAGCAAAATTATGCAATAAAAATACGTCCTGTTTTTTATAGGACGATGCTATTGTTCTACAAGTAAGTTAATGGCGTAAAAAATGTTGGACAGCGAAATGGCAAGAAAAATGAGCGAAGAACGAATCCAAGAGTGTCATACAGAATAGAAATGAAACCATTTCCATGTTTTAAGGAGACTATCCGTGACTAAACTCTATCATAAAACTTCATTTGGTATTTTGAATTTATTGAGTATTTTAATCTGTTCAATACTTGGGATGTTCTTCGGCTGTAATGTTGGCCCTGATCCTGTCGAGTATGGAATGCCATACGCTGATTTTAAAGTTGCCGGCACTGTTCGATCCACGGAACAAGGCTTACCTATAAAAGGATTGTTAGTTTCCCTTAGAGATACTTTGAATACATCCGGCAGCATCGATTCGGTCAAAACGGATTCTCTTGGGAAGTATTCGTTGGAATTTTCAGACGCCATGTGGGATAACGCCTGGATTTTAAGCGTTAAGGATATCGATTCGATTGATAATGGTTCGTTTATTGGAAAGGATACCGCCATTTCCATACCGGAAAGCGATCTGAAAGGATCGGATGGTAAACGGTACTACGGGCAGGGGGAAAAGAGTGTGGATTTAAATCTTGACAGAACCAAGTGATAGGATGATCCGAATAGCATTAAAAACAAAATTAGGATTGGAATTATTCCGCGTGTATCGCGCTACCCAAACGCGAATGCACGTTCTAAACTATTTATTTTGGGAATGCACGCTTCGATGCAATCTCAATTGCATTCATTGCGGGTCCGACTGTTCCAAGGATTCCCATACACCGGATATGCCGATCCGTGATTTCTTAGGAGTTCTTGATAAGGTTTCACAAGAGTATAATCCCAATAAAGTCATGATCGCCATAACGGGCGGTGAACCGCTGGTTCGCCGTGACCTTGAAGATTGCGGCCGGCATATTTATAATCGAGGGTTCCCATGGGGAATTGTATCGAATGGGTATTTATTAAACGCCGGACGGCTTTTGGCATTATGCAAATCAGGATTACGGTCTATTACGATAAGTCTTGATGGACTGCAGGAATCGCACAATTGGATGCGAGGAAAAAAGGATTCGTTTCAAAACGCCGCTCAAGCGATCAAGATATGCGCTCATAACAATGGCTTGGTTTTTGATGTAGTAACCTGCGTAAATCGAAGAAATATTTCCGAGCTGAAGGATATAAAAGCTCTCCTTCTTGAATCCGGGATAAAAAAATGGCGTCTTTTTACTATTTTTCCCAAAGGACGCGCAAAGGGAATTGCGGAATTGGAGCTTTCCGGCAATGACTTTAGGAATCTGTTGAATTTTATCTCTGATTGCCGGAATAAAAAGGAAATTGAAGCAAGTTATGGTTGCGAAGGGTTCCTTGGAAATTATGAGGGAAAGGTTAGGGATGGATTCTTTTTTTGCCGCGCCGGAATCAATGTAGCATCCGTTCTTGCTGATGGCGGCATATCCGCATGCCCCAGCCTGCGGGGAGATTTCATTCAAGGGAATATTTACAAAGATGATTTTATCGATTGTTGGAATAGGCGTTACCGTGATATGAGAAATCGTTCCTGGGCGAAATCATCGCAATGCTTAAGCTGCAATCTTTTCAAGTATTGCAGTGGTAATGGTCTTCATTTGAGAAACGGGAAGGAACGAAACCTTCTTACGTGTCATTATGAAAAGCTCTCAAATTGAGAATAATAAACGGCCTCGGGCATGAATAACAAGAAGCATCCGCCGTCCATGTGATTTCAATTTAAACATTTCCCATCAGCTATACTCGTCATTTTTCATGATTTTACACCCCCTCTTTTCTGTCAGAAAACGGTATTTTTTTTAACCCATTAACCGTGGTCCGATTTCGCCGTATATTCTTTATAAAGAATGTACAACCTAAATTTTTCGAATATAAATCTTTATTTTCTTCCTTCTTAAAAAGGAGCCTCTATGTTCCACAAAACCTTCCTCGCGCTGATTACGGTTTTCTTTACCTCGGTTATGGCGCTTAACATCACAATATCCACCAATCTGCCTTATTCATCCGGAGAAGTTTCCCTTGCTCCTTTTACGGACACCATAACGTTTTCAAATGGTATCAAGATTCTTCCTCTGCAATTTATTGCGGCGAAAAATGTTCCGGAGTATATAATCCGCTACTGCGCCATAACCTTTCAAGGACCTTCGGGAAAATTCGTTTATAAATACAACACGGCAATATCATTGATTAAAGGGGTTAAGCCCTCATATCCAACGCTATTCAAAGGGATGGCCTATTTTTATCATGCGATGGGAAATATTGACACGAATTGGAGTTCCGCGAACATGATCCCCTTACAAACATTCCCTTCCGACTCCATCTTTAAACGGGAACCGGATTCGACTATAATGGGATATAACGGTAAGATACTTTTTTATTACCACAAAGATAATGATCAAGACATAGGTGGTTGCATTGAAACCACACAGTTTATCGAACATAATTCGATTGTCTATTTTATTCCCGAAATAACGGGAAAATCCGCTATGAAAATTCAGGTGGATTCCTTTGAATTGGACACATCCTCAGGCCTGCTTCCTTCGCTCGACTATTGCAAACAGGCCATAGTCGCACACATCGATATCCGCTGGGCCGTTGATTCGTTAGGCAATGGGCATTTCAAACCTTCGACCGGGTTAAAGACCCCTCCGAAAAACGACGGTTATCGAACGCTTAAGGAACATAAAAAAGCTATATTCCTTAGTTCAACTTCCACTCATAAGGCTATTCGTAGTAGCGGTTTTAACGTTATCGGCAGGGAATTGAAAACAAACAATAGTGGTTTCCCCGCCGGGATGTTTATTAGATACGGTTATTAGTAAGTAAAGATAAACGGCAAATTGGTCCACCTATGGGGAAAAAGTGCTTATCTTTTAGGCTTTAAGGAGCTTTGCGTAGGTATTCAGAACTGAGGAAACGAATGTCTATGCATCAACGAATCGGGCATTTTACTATTTGCTGTAACCCTTTCTCTCCTCGCATTTGAATAAACAGGACACCGCTTGAAAGCCGGGCTGAATTGCTTTTGTCAAATAACACCGTGTTTTCCCCTTGCGCAAGACGCAGGTCGCGGCCGAGGCACAGCGCCTGGCCCGATGCGTCGAGAAAATCGAGATGGACGTTCATGGCAAGCGGAGAGGTAATCGTGAGGACGCGGCCGCTTAGCCGCGCGTTAATCGCGATCCGCGCGCCCGCGTTTTTTAAAGCGAGGCTTTGATCATTGCGCGCCCCGGTGACCTCGCCGTCGCCCGCCAGCTCGTTGAGATACACTTCCAGGTTCGTATATCCGTCCGTGCTCAGGTTCGTGCCGTTGCGGTCCGCGGCGCTGTTCGCGTTAAGACCATGCGCTTTTTCCCATGCGTCGGGCATGCCGTCCTGATCCGCATCGGCGAGGGGGGTTCCTCCCTTGACCGCGCCGACGCCGCCCACGACGGATTCATCGGCGATGTTCGTTCCAGTTTTACCCAATGACTTTAATTGCGTGATGAGGCGGTTGTCCATGGTGAGCCGATGCAGCGAAGAGCCGGCTTTGCTCATGACCGTGGTGTACGCGTCCGCGGCGGTCTCAACCGTGACCGGCACGGGCGAGGTCAAATACGGCGACGTCCGGACCGTCGCACCGGCAGATGAAAAATCGGCGGTGGTAACCGGGATTCCGTTGAGTACGCCGTCCTTATTCATATCCACGTAATTGCCGCTGCTGTACGCGTTGTCCGTGGCGGTCCAATCGGAAAGAAAATCGGCGCTTGAACTCGGACCCGCGATGAAATAATTATTGATGACGTCCTGATAATTGACGGCTGCGGAATGACCGCCTATGATGCCGCAGCAACCCCAATTGTAAACTACATTGTTGATATACTGCAAAAAGCATTTCATCTTGGGGTTGCGGCTCTTCTGGTCGATCCATAAATTGTGGTGCACGGTCCAGTTTCTCGTGCCGTCGGTAATGGCCCCGAACCGCTGCGGGTCGATGCCTTCCCCTATAATACAGTATTGCAATGTTATTAAAGAATCCTGGGTTACATGCATACAATCCCACCGGCCCCATCCGATGGTGCAGTGATCGTAAATGACGTTTTTAGAGCCGTCCCAGGTAACGGCGCATTTATCCTGATCCATATTGGCCAGACTCCCTAGTATAGAGAGATATCTGACGATAATATCGTGGCCATTCGTGATGATTCCGAAACCATAGATGACAATCCCGTCACCCGGGGCGGTTTGTCCGGCAAGGGTGACATTATCGGCCACGTTTATGCGGGTTTTAATGTTAATCACGCCCCCCACGTCGAAAACAACCGTGCGATTGGATTGACTGCATGCATCGGCTAACGACCCGGCGCCGGTTTCGCTCAGCGTGGTTACATGAACCACCGTCCCTCCCCGACCGCCGGTCGCATTAGCCCCGAACCCTTGTGCCGTAGGAAATGCAAGCAGCTTAGCGGACGCGTTATGAGCCATTATGACGAAAAGAATGCATTGAAAAAACACGGCGGTTTTTGAAAACATTGGGGCCTCCGGAAAAAACATTATATCGATACTCAAAACAAATCGGCAAAATATACTATTCGCACTCTATCGCCAGGGAATGTGAGTATCAACGATAATATAAGGATTTAAATGATAAAATGCAATCCGACAGGGGTAGTAGGATAAATTATCGTATACACATTGAGTACATGGTGTGTTGTTTATTGCGTCGGTTTAACTGAGCGGACGGCCTTCGGGAAAGAGGATGATGAGCCTATTGGAATAGCGGGAAACAATAGCAAGAGAAGCCCGAGCATCGGCACCAAATACCGTATAATGGAAAGCACCATGATCGACATTCCCCAAAAATAGAATAAAAAGACCGCTCCGACCACTACTATAAAGCGTGCTTGCGGCCTGCTACGCCAGAAAACGGTTCCGGCAATCACCAGCATTGTCATGAAAATAAGTTGATAGAGCAGGATTATTTTTTCAAACCTGTTGGAGTTGGTCCCATACCAGGACCTGGCGGCTTTAATTAAAAAAAGTTTAATAACGGTAGCCGGGTGATGCCGGAATTCGGCGCTTATTATGGAGAAGAGCCGTCGCGTGGTCGTTGCTTCAGGGGGATACTTCGCGAGCAACGTCTTCATGAATTGTTCAACATCCCGAGGTACGGGCGTTCCTTGCCGGTATCCGGCCGGGTTCCATACTGCGAAAGTCAAGCCATCGTATATGCTGAAAGAATCGCGGCCTTTGCAGAGCATAACCACTTCATGCGTTTTATGGTAAACCCAGGCTTCCCACGGTAAAACCGCGATGATGTTTCCGATAATTACGCACGCCGCGAAAACAATCCTTTTACCGAAACGGCGCTCGCGCCAAAAGAGCATCGTCAAGGCTATGAGCACGCCCACGCCGATGGCGATCGGACGAATGAGCATGGATACGCCGAACAACGCGCCGCAGGCGAAAAATAATCGTTTTGCATGGTCCGAAGACCGCCATCCCTTTAGAAAACAGAGTATACCGGCGTAGAAAACGACCATGAAGGGAATTTCACTGGCTTGCTTCATACCGGCCCAATAGACAAAGGGGTAAAAGCACCACGCGACCGACGCGAGCAAAGCGCGCGCGGGATCCCAGAAAATTTTCGCCATCATAAAAATCAACAAGGCGCATAGCGATAGACATAATGGTATTAAAACCATATCGCTGCAATGTAATGGTTTTACTATGGCAAGCGTCGCGGCAAGAATAAGCGGGTAGCCGGGCGGATATTCGAGAGCTATTCGCCCGTCAAACGAGATGCCCTTGCCGTGTAAAATATTCTGAGCCACCGGAAGATAAAATTGCGTGTAGTCGGTTTCATCGTTGTTGAGCAGGGAACTTGGCGCCAAGCGCCAGAATAAACAGGTAATAATGATCGGAAGGATAAGGACGATTGCAGGGTAATAGTGAGTAGGAAGCTTTTTGAAAAGTCTGGAAAATTGCATAACGCTATCGCATCCTGTACTCTGCCGACCCTGATTTAGTTCCCGCCGGGTAGTATGTTTTTGAGAAACGGATAAAAATAGATAATCTAACACAATATTGTCAAATTTAATTAACCGGTCGCTTCCTCCACCCTCGGAAATTGAACCTTCTCACAGCAGAGTATCGGAGAATACGCCCATTCGGCTATTCACTATAAAAAAAGCTCTCCGCGAGCCATGGACCTTTAGGACTACGCGGAGAGCAATATATTGGAATTAATACCGGAAATATACGCTTCACCTATCAGCGAATAACATTAACCCCTTTAACGATAGTGTTTCCCTTGGCCTGATAAAGGTAAAGGCCGTTAGGCAACTTGCCACCCGCGGAACATCGCACGCCATTAACGGTGAAAATAGCGGCGGATCTTGTATCAACTGCGGACAATAAACCATTCCATACCGGTGCGTCAGCGTGTTGCCGAAGGTTAGGTCCGTCAATTAAAATACCGGTGGCTTTCATGATATACGCTCGCACGAAGGTAGCGTCTCCATTAAGAACGTTATCGGCCCAGGGACCGGTTTTGCTCGCGCTCTTCGTGAATGCGGCGGCGCCGCCTATGTCTTCAGCTTCAACCCCCCAGTTTGTGGAGCCGATTTGGTTCTTATCAAGGAAATCATACCATGCCGTGGTTGCCGGGAGGTTAAGCGGTGCGCCTCCGCTTGCGTTGCACGTGCCGTATTCGGTAATAAAAATCGCGCACCCTTTGCTCATGGCGGTCGTAATGCCGGGACCATAACCATTTACGGAGTGGCTCGCCGCGTAAAAGTGCATGGAATACGCGATGTTTGTCGCATCGGTAATGGGATCCGCGGCGGCATCCTGGGGTTTCTGGTCCCATTGCGGATTGCCGCAAATGATGATATTGGTGGGGTCAACGGCTCGTATCGCTTTTATCACCGTTTCCATATAGGGCTTGATGACCGGCCAAGTTGTACCGCTTCCGCTTGGTTCGTTCCAGGGTTCATACATGATATTGGGATATGAATGCCACTTTGTGGCAACGGTTGTATAGAATGCCGCAGTTGTGGCGGCGCTTGAGGCCGATCCGCCATGCCAATCGACAATGACGTAAATGCCGTTATTGATGCACCCCTGAATAACGGAGTCAAGTTGAGCCATTTTAACGGAACCGCTCGGCATATAGGGTACTCGAATAGCGGTGCATTTCCAATCCTGGGCAAGGTGGTTGATGCAACTGACATTGTAAAAACCAATGGCCGCGGGAGTCCAGGCGTACATCGACATTCCCTTCAACTGGACGTTTTGGCCGGCTGCATTAACAAAATGGGCATTTTTAATGCTGAGCTGACCGTATATCGGCGGCTTCGCCGAGCCGAAGCTTAAGGAAACCATGACCAAATAGAGGAACCCAATCAAACTAATCCTTGAAATCCCAAGCATGCTTTGGTTGTATGAGTTGACCGGTTTGTTTTTTAACATACACCCCCTCCTTGTAAAAGCCTTAAAGTTTAAAGGTCCGTTTAACTATAAAGAAATAAAACGATTAAGGTAAGCAATCCCCACTCTTTTTTCAATAATCACCGTTATCGACCAACATTAATGACTTTAGCGCCGCTTTTCCCCGGTACTGGAAAAACATAAAGACCATTGGTCAACTTGTCGCCCGCGGAGCATCGCATGCCGTTAACGGTGAACATCGCGGATTTTGCGTTAGCCCCAAATAATAACTCGTTCATCGCGGGCGCATGAACGCCCCGCTGAATTTTGAATTCGTTTGGTAAGACTTCAACGGGCGGCTGATTGGGGACGGCCTTCATAATGTACGTTCTCACGAAAGTAGCATCGCCATTGAGAACGTTATCAGCCCAGGGACCGGTTTTGCTCGCGCTCTTCGTGAATGCGGCGGCGCCGCCTATGTCTTCAGCCTCAACCCCCCAGTTTGTGGAGCCGATTTGGTTCTTATCAAGGAAATCATACCATGCCGTGGTTGCCGGGAGGTTAAGCGGTGCGCCTCCGCTTGCGTTGCACGTGCCGTATTCGGTAATAAAAATC
>Ga0224524_1000521_pt1 | contig 14653 bp, 14 predicted proteins | sample CFST75metaG_FD_179895 | JGI IMG/M metagenome (GOLD analysis project Ga0224524, IMG submission 179895) | Peat soil microbial communities from Stordalen Mire, Sweden - C.F.S.T75 | ecosystem: Environmental > Terrestrial > Soil > Wetlands > Peat | place: Sweden: Norrbotten County, Stordalen Mire... | reverse complement strand
AATCAATGAAAGCCTTATCAAGTCCAATATCTATCACATACCATTCTCCAGTAAACAGATAATTCTGTGGAAGAAGAAAAGCAAGTTTCGGAACCTGGAAAGTAAGCGTTACATCAGCATTTACAATTGCTTTAGGATTATTAACAGAATTGTCTTCTATGAAAAGACCAGTTGGAATGTCTATTGAAATTACAAATGATTTGGCCTGGTTTATTTTTTCGATCACATCAGCCAGAAATCCTTCAACAGGCTTTGTCAGTCCTGAGCCAAAAATTGAATCTATTATTACATCATCGCTTTCAAATGCAGGCAAATCAGTAATTGTAGTGATTTCAATGATATTTTGCTTTTTCACTTTTTTTAATTTTTCTTCATTTATTTTGAAATCGTCCGATGATTTTTTTGAATGCCGCAAAACAAAAATATCAACATCATATCCTGATTTCATTAACAATCTTGCTAATACAAGGCCATCACCGCCATTGTTGCCAAGTCCGCAGATGACTTTTATTTTCCTGGTCTTTTCAATTTTTTCAGCAATCCAGTCAAAGCATTTTGTAGCTGCTCTTTCCATAAGGTCAATGGATGCTATCGGCTCATGATCTATTGTGTAAGCATCTGCTTTGCGAATTTGATCGGCATTCAGGATTTTCATTTTTACACTTATTTGAATCAATCAAAATTACACTTTTAAAAGTTTACATCAAAAAAAAAGAGGGCTTCCACCCTCTCTTTCTATGTTTAAAAAATCTTAGTGATGCATTTGATCCCAGGGGAAACTTGTCATGAATGCTCCCACAATTGCAATCCAGAAAATCATATAAATCAGGAAAAGTGCAGAAAGAGCAGTTCCAATTATAGCACAAACTTTTCCGGCTTTCATATTATTATATGAAGTCAGTGAATACTGTCCGGGATTTTCAAGGTACATTTTATTGGCTTTCCCCGACATTGAGAGTGCAATAATTCCCAAAACAAGTCCACCAATTCCCCATGTCCAGCAAAGTACAATAGAAAGTATTCCTAATACCAATACACCTGATGAGTTAGGTAATGGTGGTTGCTGGTAAAAACCTCCCTGAGGGGGCTGCGGCGGTTGTTGTGGCTGATTGTTAAAATTCTGGTTTTCCATAAATGCTTTTTTTTAGTGTATGATCAGTTTGACAATAAAATTAATTGCAATGATTGATGCAGTAAAAATAAAAGAAATTTTTAAAACTTCAGCACCTTTTCTGAATTTAAATACCAGGTGAAACAAAAGAAATAAAACCATAAATAGTGTAGGCAGTAAGGCTGGATATGTTTTAATGCTTTCAATTAAATTCCCTCTGAGCAATTCCACAAATGCTCTCTGCATGCCGCATCCGGGGCATTCAACACCAAGAAATTTCTTGTAAAAACAAGGAAGTGAATTTCGTTCAAGCCAGTCGGCAAATGTTGAAAACATTCAATTAAAATTTAAATTTCCAAATTGTATTCCCCATTTTAATATCAAGGCAATACGCATGCAGCATATAAATGATTATAAATTTATTTTCATAAAAATCAAAATACATATAATCGAATTCAGGATCACCTTTGGAGAAAACCTTTTTAAATGCATCCGTTTCTTCAGCTTTGCTGTAATCGTAAAATACTTCCGATAGCTCAGTTTTCCATTTTTCACTCAGCTTGTTATTTTTTATTTCAAGGCAGGCGATCATGAGTCGTGCATCATTGGCTGTAGTTGACCTGTATGCCACAAAAAATGTATTGGTATCAGGGCTCAATACATAACTTAAAGAAGAAACCCTATGATCAACTGAAATATCGTTAAACTCTCTTTCATAGGTTTCCGCCAGACTTTGATATTTGGATTCGTTTTGAGATATATAGTGATATTTTTGCTGTATATCATCAGGGTATTTCCAGCTTGATTCGCCATACCTGGCCTTTAGCGAATCTTTGCATGCAGCAAAAGCTTTTGAAGTTTCCTCTGTCCTTTTGTATAAATACTCAGTTCTTTTGTATAGTCGTAAAAAATTCATATCCCTAATCAGTTTGCCATCAAGATAAGTGAGCTCTTCATTGGGTATGCTGTCGCCAATTTGAATTTGTTTCCTAAGCTCACCGGGCAAATAGATATATTTCCCAGCGTTGTAGGCAGAAGTGCTCAGATAATCATCTGCAGTATTATCGGGCATTTTATAATTATCGCTTATTTTTTCCGTTTTAAAAGAAACCGGGTCAAGTGAATATCGGTAGCCTTGTTTATCGGTAATGATGAGCTTTCCAGTAGTGTAATCAAATGAAAAATAATCGGAAAGTTTGTACCATTCTCCTGTTGCAAGCGAACTTTCAAGAGCTTTGTTATTTTCGAAAATTTTATCCTGTGTGGTTTTAATTTCCATCGTCTTCGGATTCCGGGAATGCAGGCCATCTTTCAACGAATAAAACCAGATATTTCCTTCGGACCATCCAAGCAAAATAATATTCTCATCAATTTGTCCGCCAGTGGCAACCCTTCCCGTTTGTTTGCCCGAAGCAAGATCGTACGAAGTGATGCGAAGGTCCACATAACCCGTGGTGGTGCTGATTCCGTTGTTAGAACTTTTAGAATTTGCCTGGAAAATTGATTCTACTGTTACAAGGTAACTTCCTTCTTTGCCATGATAAATTATAGAACTTATAATATTATCAGCTTCATCTTTCTCAACTGATTTATGGAAACAACTGCAAAAAAGAAATAGTATTGATAAAACAAAAAAATATTTTTTCATACGATTTGTTTGTAAAACAAAATTAATATAAAGATTGAATTCAGGTATTGTGCTACCTTTAAAAAAATATTTAATTATTTTTGCACCAAACCGGTAAATTTTGGATTCAAAATTTCTTACAAAACTCAAACCTTCAAAAAACACTACTGACTGGCTCAAAGCACTTAGTATAGCTTTGCTGGTGGTGCTGCTAATACGTTTCTTTGTTATTGAATCGTATACCATCCCTACCACTTCGATGGAGAAGACACTGATTGAAGGCGATTACATTCTTGTAAGTAAATTGAATTATGGCGCAAGAACACCCATCACTCCGCTCTCCTTGCCATTTTTCAGCAAAGCTTATTCAAAGTCATGGCAGCTTCCCTATTTCAGAGTGCCCGGATTTTCGGATATCAAAGCCAATGATGTTATTGTATTTAATTACCCTATTGAAGATGACAAACCTATTGACAAACGCACACCCTTTGTTAAACGCTGCATTGCTGCTGCAGGAGACACATTGAAAATTGTTAACGGGAAAGTTTTTATAAATTCAAATTCTGTTGATGAACCTAAAAATGCAGAATTTAATTTCCTTGTTAAGACTGACAGTTCGCTTATTAATGAGGACTCATTAGATAAACTTGGTATTACTGAAGGTGGCCCGGTGATGAGCCTTTCAACCTACAACCTAACGATGACACGCAAGAATGCTGCAATTGTTGGAAGATTTAAAAATGTGAAAAGCGTTGAAATAATGTGTGAGGACAGCGGATTATATTCGCAAAATTTATTTCCTTCCTCAATGTATTACACATGGAATATGGACAATTATGGTCCCATTGTAATTCCTGCAAAAGGTGCAACTGTTAAACTTACAAAATATAACCTGCCACTTTATTTCAGGATTATCAGTGTTTATGAAGGAAATACACTTGTAGTAAAAAATGACAGCATCTGCGAAATAAATGGAGTTCCCTCAAGGTCATATACTTTTAAAATGAATTATTATTTTGCATTGGGTGATAACCGTCATAACTCAGCTGATTCACGATTCTGGGGGTTTGTTCCGGAAGACCACATCATTGGTAAAGCAGTGATGATTTTATTTTCCGTTGACAGGAGCAAAAACTTTTTAAGCGGTTTCCGATGGAACAGATTCTGTAAAATAATAAAGTAAGAACAACACACAATGTCTGGCTGAGTCAAAGCCCTGAGCCTGTCGAAGGGTTATCGAAGCCTATTCAATCGTGATGATTTTAACCACAGAAGTCGCAGAGAAATAATTCACAAAGGGCACGTAGAAATTCCAAATTCAAATTACATGGAACAAATTACTGAAGAAAATAAAGAAGCATATCCTTTGGTGATCTTTCACACATCGTATTTACCTCCTATTTCATATTTTCATCAGCTTGTAAAATATCGAATTATCTATATAGATATATTCGAGAACTATATTAAGCAGACTTATAGGAATCGTTGTTACTTGTATGGTGCAAATGGAAAGCTTTCGCTGAATATTCCTGTCATAAAGACTACCGGGAATCATACAAAGGTGAGAGACCTTGAAATAGATTACAGTCAGCCATGGCAAAGGATGCACTGGCGTTCCATTGAATCAGCTTATAACACTTCGCCATTTTTTCTTTATTACAAAGATGCCTTTGAACCATTTTATCGTAAGCAAACAAAATTTCTGATTGATTTCAATTCTTCAATATTGACAATGATTGCAAAGCTTTGCAAAATTCAATGTGAAATTAAATTTACAGAAAAATATGCTGAGCCTGCTAATACAATCATTGATTTGCGAAATACATTTTCGTCAAAGATAAAATCAGGACAGCAATTGGAATTTCCGCATTACACGCAGGTCTTTGAAAGCAAATATGGATTTATTCCTGATCTGAGTATTCTTGATCTGTTATTTAATGAAGGAAAATACTGCAAGGAATATTTGCTAAAAATAAATTTGTAAAACGCACACAAAATATTATTCAGAAGGTGTTAATACTATACTCTCATTAACCACAGTCTCTGTAATGGTTGTACCATCTGTCTTTTTATAAATTCTGTTTCCTGCAAGTTTTATTTTTTTATTTGAAAGCTGAACAATATCATAAATAGTCGGATCTCCTGTCTGATATTCGTATGTAACAAGGTCCACTTTGGAAGTCACTGCCTGAAAAGCCACACATTCCTTATTTTTTCTGTCGGTTCCTTTATTTTTTGAAAGAAAATACCAGTATCCTTCTTCAGTCACTGTATAGGAAGGATTATAAGGAAGGCGCACGATCCTGAACATTTTATAACTACCATCCCTGTTGATAGAATAAGTCCAAGTATAGGTGCCATCAATACTTCCCTGAGTTGCCTGCACAGTTACTTTTCCACCATTGCTGTAATAATCAATTTCTGCAATATCAGGAGTTCCGTAATCAATTCTACCTTCTGTTATATTCCATTCTCCGCAAATTCTCGCTTTTCTTGAGAATATAGAAATAAAAGGGTCATCGTCACCCTTCTTACAGCCTGAATATAAAATCTGAAACCCAACAAGGAAAATCAAAAAAAATAAAATGCGTTTCATAGTCGTTAATTAATTTTATAAATATTATTTCATTAGTAAAAAGTGTTTGCACTAATTATGTATTAATCCATCGGTAAAAAGAATTCCACCTTACCACACTGAGGACAGTAAAATAAATCGAATGATTCTTTTGTTGGAAACAATTCAAGGAAGCCGCCTTCACTGAATTGACTGGTTCCTTTATAAAGCATTGGCAGATGGCATCGCAGGCAATCAATTCTTCTTTCAGAATCGGGCAGTTCACCATCAAGCCCTTTTGCATAAACACCTAATTTCTGATTGCACTTCGGACAAAATAGCATTTCAGGATTGACTTCTGTATTACAGTTTGGACACAGGTCCTGAAATTCGGTTTTATCCATAACCCTGTTTTCTTCAAAGCTATACTGGCAGTTCCAGCAAACTTCAAAACTATCTTCGACTTCGGATTTGCAATTGGGGCAGATTTTCATATGAGGAGTTTTATAAAGTAATATATGTAAATGTATTAAATTTAAGAATTTGTTTTATGTTACGAAAAAAAAATCGATGGTGCTATTCAACCTTTCCACAACTATTAATATTGTCTATTGGTTTATTCAGGTTCGACCATTTCATTACCATTACCAATTTTAATTTTCCATGATGCTGGTTCAATAGGAATTTCAATATATTTTTTATCAATATCATTTCTAACATCATCAATTTTCTTGGAGTTTCTTATCCATAAATTTTTCGATCGGGGATGTAAGAACAAATATGAATTGACGCAGGAAACCAGCGCAATTATTATAATTAGATAGGATAATATTTTTGCGATTTTCTTTTGCTGGTTGTGAATAAAAGAAATTATCCAAATCCAATATATATATCCGCATGAGCAAATTAAAAAAGAATATCTAAAATTTAACCAGGTATCAGGTGTCCAGCCATGATCGTTATGAGTTAATATTAAAGTAAGATTTTCATTTCGGGCCAGCACAATTAATGGGTGCAACAGCCAAAAACACAGCAAGAATACAATCGGTAAAATTATATTTGCTTTCAGAGTAAAAAACTTACGAATTACAATAGTTGCAATACAAAATAATACTAATGAGGGTATGATCCAGAATTCTGCAAATATAGTGTAAGGCAATACATACAACCACGGAAACGATATAGATTCTGCCAGCATTGATTTGAAATAAACATTCAATAATGAAATGTACTGAATATCCGTTGCCGATTGATCTGTTCTGTGCTGGAAATTAATAAATGCCACAAATACGATAACAAGAATCATAAACGATTCCTGAATATAATACAGAATATTCATTTTCATCTTATAATGAAAAACTATGCGTATCAGAAATAGAGGCAAAAAAGTCAGTACTGCACCTTCTGAAAATATGGCTATAGTTGCGAAAATATAATCCTGGATTTTAAATTTGTACTCAATTGAGCGGATTCCCAATAATCCGAGATAAAGATACAATACCCAATGAATATTAGCAATATTTCCAAAGGCTTCTGATGTGCCGGGGGCAATAGCTATCAGTAACATCAGAATTCCGCGGAAATGTATATCAGGAAGTATCCATTCAAAATATTTATTCAGTAAGTTTGAAATAACGCAGAATGTTATTATAAAACAAATAAAAACTATAACATGTGGAATTATTATTGTTGGCAATAGTGAAACCACATATGCAACTATTCTTGGCAATGTATGATAATAACCTTCATAAGATATGAATAAAGATTTAAATCCAAATTTAAATGCATCATGTAAAAATACTGTGCCGTCTTCAGCCCATAATGTTGCATTCAACAGCCGATAACTCCATCTGAATAAAAAAATAAACAATAGTCCTGTTAAATATACTTTATAAAGGTTTGCAGCTTTTATTTTTTTAAAAAAATAAATGGTCATCATTCGGTGTGGTTATCTGCCTAATAAATATCATTGCATCAGGCCGGGTATTCTATCCGCACATGAAACATGTTCTGTAGTTTCTTCTTGAATATCTTTTTAATAATAGTAATATCACGGAATGTAATATCAGCATTCACAAACTGCTGTTGTTCTATCTGCGTATTGATAATATTTTCAACCATTGCGTTGATGGCTTCTTCATCAGGTTTTTTCAAAGTGCGCGATACAGCCTCTACAGCATCGGCCATCATGAGAACGGCTGTCTCTTTTGAAAATGGAATTGGCCCGTGGTACTTGAATAAGCTTTCATCAACTGGCTCTCCGGGATTATTTTTAATGAACTGCATGAAAAAATATTGTGTTCTTCGTGTGCCGTGATGAGTGCGAATAAAATCGATAATGCGTTCAGGAATATTATGTTTTTTGGCAAGCTGAATACCTTTTATAACATGACTGATAATTATAGAAGCACTTTCTTCTGAAGTAATCTCTTCGTGCGGATTCACACCGCTGCCCTGGTTCTCGGTAAAATATAAAGGCATATCCATTTTTCCGATATCGTGATACAAAGCGCCTGCCCTTACCAGCAAAGTGTTTCCGCCAATAGCATAAATAGCTTCTTCAGCAAGATTTGCAACCTGCAATGAATGTTGCAGTGTAGCCGGAGCTTTTGTTGAAAGTTCACGAAGGAGCTTACTGTTGATATCGGAAAGTTCCATCAGTGAAACATCTGTAACCAGGCCAAAAATCTTTTCATAAATAAAAATCAAGGGATAGGAGAATAATATCAGTAATGCACTTCCAGCAAACCAAATGAAATTATTAATGATAATATTATCCAAACTTCCTTCCTGCATTAGAGTTATTCCGGTATAAGTGGCAGAGTAGGCAATAAAAATTAAAATGGTCGTGAAGAAAAATTGCGAACGCTTGCGCAGGTTCACTATGCTTACAATCGTAATGATGCCGGCAATGAGTTGCAGAAATACAAATTCAAAACTATTTGGAACAAGAAATCCTATAATTATAATTGTCACAATGTAAACGAACAATGCAAGCCGTGTGTCGAAGAAGGCTCTAATAATTATGGGAATCAGGCAGAGTGGAACAAGATAAAGATATGTAACATCAAGCTTAACAACAATGCTGGTTACAAGGACAAGAATAAAAATATTGAGTAAAATAAAAAATACTTTTTTGTTGTCTCTCAGAACATCCTTCCTGAACGACATCAGGAACAGCAGCAATACAACAAATGAAATACATACAAGCACAATTTGTCCAAGCAATATACCGATATACTTGGAAGAGGCACCAAGCTGCGATTCGTATTCCTTTTTCATGGATTCTATCACCTGAAATTTTTCAGGTGTTACAAGTTCTCCTTTCGAAATGATTCTTTCCCCTTTCTGCACCATGCCATGGGTTAGAGAGATATTACTCAACAGGTTTTGCTTGTATTTTGCTGTAATTAATTCATCATAAGAAATATTCTGGGCAATGGAATTTTCAAGTAACGGTTTTAACAAATCCTTATCAATTCCTGTCTTTACAGGAAGTGTTTTTACAATATAATCATCGGCATTCTGAATGGTGTAAAGGTCCGACAATTCGTGCTCTTCAGAAATATTGCCATTCACTACATTGATCACATAATCACCAGATTTATTTTCAATGGTATCAGCAAGCTGTACTATTCCCTTATTGTATAAAGTATCAAGTATTGCAAGTCCTGCTTTTAAATTTACTTTTTTTAATTTTTCACTTTTCTCACTGTATTTTTCGTTCCACCTGTTTTCAAAACCTGTGACAAAGGATTTTACTTTTTCGTCCTTTACCGCAGAATTGTATGAGAAATAAAGATTCATTGCATCGGTAATGCTCGATTTTTCAGCGGCTATTTCATCATCTGATTTTAAAATAGCAAAGTCGAATTGTGCAATAAGATCTTCGTGCAGCCAGGGTTTTCCTTTCTGAAATTCATATTTAAATTTTCCTTCTTTAGGAAACTGCAGCACCACAAGAGCAATACTCACAATAAACAATAAAGCTTTGTAGATATCTGAGTACCGCTCAGCTAGTCGTTGAAGAAACTTCATGGATTGAATGTTTCCACGAAAATAAAAAATATTTTGCAATGCGACATCAAAAATTCGCCCTATACTTTCTGGGCTTGTTGGGAAATTGCAACTGCCTTTTTTTTGCTATTTTTAATCAACCGTTTTTTGTATCAAATAATTTGAATAAATATTATTTATTTCAGCTAATAATTAGTAAAATTGCAAATTGAAAATATGGCTGGTGAAAAAGATTTAACGAAGAAAAAAGAAGTCAGTTTTTCAATAAAATGTTAATTAACTGAATAATTAATTTTTGCAAAAGAAAATATAGCATGCGTTTCGGAATGTGCAATTTAAGTGTGGTACCAGTTCGTATTGAACCTTCACATACAAGTGAAATGGTTTCACAACTGCTGTTCGGCGAGCTTTTCGAGATTATTGAAAAAAACGACGACTGGGTTAAAGTAAGAATCATTTACGACAATTATGAAGGCTGGGTGAATGGAAAACAATACATGCCTTTATACAATGAAACATTTGACAAGCTTCATGATTTCGGTTGTACTATAACACTCGACCTTGTGCAGGTTCTCATTAACGAGACTAAAAATTATATGATTCCAGTTGTGCTTGGGAGTTCATTGCCATTTGTAGTTAACAACACTTTTTATATAGACGATCAAAAATACTCCTTTGACGGAAATGTCCGCCCGAGTAAGGAACCAGTGACCCCTGAAAAAATTGTTGAAAACGCTTATATGTACCTGGATGCACCATATTTATGGGGAGGCCGATCCCCGTTTGGAATTGATTGTTCCGGCCTGGTGCAGATGACCTATAAACTCAGCGGTATAAAACTATTACGTGATGCACAGCAACAGGCTACACAGGGAACCGCTGTTAATTTTTTATCGGAAGCAACCCAGGGTGATCTGGCCTTCTTTGATAATGAAGAAGGAGCTATAATTCACGTTGGTATTATTCTGGCAAATAACCAGATTATACATTCTTCAGGTCGTGTGCGCGTTGACACCCTCGATCATGAAGGGATTTATAATGCAAAGTTGAAGAAATACACTCACAAGCTTCGCCTTATCAAAAAAATTATCTAAGAAAAACAGCAATGAAAAAAATCATTTTTCTTTTTCACCTTATGTTGTTTTCATTTTCTCTGTTCAGCCAGGATATGGGTCAGGTAAGGATATCAAGCTATTATCATTATACCGGAACTATTGGAAAAAACCTTAATATTACCGCTGATCTTACTATCGTGAACGATACGTCCATTTCGGGATATTATTCTTATGACATGTATGGTATTCCTATTATTCTTCGCGGAAAAATTTCCAGCAACAATGAAATGCAGCTTTTTGAATGCAACAAGGACTGGGATAAAACGGCGGAACTTTATGGCGTTTTTACGCAATCGAAAATTACAGGCACTTTTCATAATTTAAAAACAAATAAAAAATTTCTATTAACTTTAAATGCTACTTCCGACGCTGGCAGTATGGCATTTAAAGGTTATAGCCTTTCCAGTCAAAAATTCCTGTATAAGGTTGGTGGGCCAGTCTGTACTGTAAATTACACGGCATTATTTCCTGAAAAATTTGCAAGCAAAGTTGTTCAGGATAGTGTATTTGCCTGTATAAAAAATACATTTTTCACCGGAAGCACTACGAATGATCCAGTTCAATTGCTAAATAATTTTGCTGACTCCGCATTTGCATCATACATTAATTCAAACGCTGATACCACAAACATGGGAAGTGTGCCTTACATGCTATCATGGGATTTTGATGAAGATGTAAAAGTGACCTACAACACGAATGATATTTTAAGCCTGGAGTTTTCTGCATATTATTACACTGGTGGCGCACATGGCGGTTATGGCTCAATTTATAAAAATATCAATCTTCGAACAGGAAAAAACATTTCACTTGATGATATTCTGAAACCCGGTTATAAAGATACCTTGTCAGCCATTATTACCAAAACATTAAGAAAGCAATACGGAATACCTGAATCTGCAATACTTTCAGACAATGGATTTTTTGTTGAAACTATTGATCCTTCCTCGAATTTCTATCTTACAAAAAAAGGAATAGGCTTTGTTTACAATCCTTATGAAATTGCAAGTTATGCAAATGGAATGATAGATATTTTTATTCCATTTTCGGAGATGACAACTATTGTAAAATAATTTTTCCTGCAACTTTTATATTGCCTGTGAATAAAAGGAATCCGCGTTTTAACATATGCGGAGGTTTAACATTTTTTAACGAATATGCTAACATTTTTTAACGAGTATATTTTGATTTCATTCTAACTATATTTTTACATTTGCACCAATCAAAAAACAAACATTTATGCAGGAAACTATCGATATCAGGGAACTCAACGAAAAAATACAGAGAGAGAGTTCATTTGTGGATATACTGAACATGGAAATGAACAAGGTGATTGTGGGACAAAAAACCATGATCGAGCGCCTTATGATAGGGCTACTTTCCAACGGACATATTTTATTAGAAGGTGTGCCAGGTCTGGCTAAAACACTGGCTATAAAAACCCTTGCAAAAACTATCGATGCTAAATTTAACAGGATACAGTTTACCCCGGATCTGCTTCCTGCCGACCTTATTGGTACGATGGTTTATAGTCAGAAGAAAGAAGAGTTCATGGTTAAGAAAGGACCTATTTTTTCCAACTTTATTCTAGCTGATGAAATCAACAGATCACCGGCAAAAGTTCAGAGTGCGCTTCTTGAAGCAATGCAGGAACGTCAGGTGACTATTGGTGATCAGACATACAAACTTGACGAACCATTTCTTGTTCTTGCCACCCAGAACCCTATTGAACAGGAAGGTACCTATCCTTTACCCGAAGCACAGGTCGACCGTTTCATGCTGAAAGTAGTCATAACCTATCCCAGCAAACAGGAAGAAAAACTTATTGTAAGAGAAAATATGGGCATGGAACTTCCTGCTGCGAATACTGTACTAAAAACTGAAGATATTCTCAGGGCAAGAGCTATAGTGCGCGAAGTTTACATGGATGAAAAAATTGAAAATTATATTACAGATATAGTTTTTGCAACCAGGTACCCGCAGGAATACAATCTTGCTAAATTCAAAAACATGATCAGTTACGGAGGTTCTCCGCGTGCCAGCATTTATTTGGCATTAGCTGCAAAAGCGTACGCATTCCTGAAACGCAGGGGTTATGTGATTCCTGAAGATGTAAGAGCAGTTTGTCACGATGTGCTGCGTCACAGAATTGGCCTGACTTACGAAGCCGAAGCTGAAAATGTAACAACAGAAGAAATTATAAATGATATTTTAAACTCCGTTGAAGTACCTTAAAAGATTGCTGAAGTCAGAATTAGGAATGTAGAAGTAACATTAAATGATTGAAATAAAAATTCTGAATTCAAACCTCTAACTTCTGAAATAAAAAAATGGAAACGAGTGAGCTGATAAAAAAAGTTAGAAAGATTGAGATCAAGACAAGAGGATTGTCGGATCAGATTTTTTCAGGGCAATACCACAGTGCCTTTAAGGGAAAAGGTATGGCTTTCAGCGAAGTTAGGGAGTACCAGTTCGGCGATGATATACGTTCAATTGACTGGAATGTTACTGCACGTTTCAATCATCCGTATGTGAAAATTTTTGATGAAGAACGTGAGCTTACTGTTATGCTGATTGTGGACGTAAGTGGCTCCAATGAATTCGGTACGCAGAAACAACTTAAGCAGGATCTCATCACTGAGCTTGCCGCTGTGCTTTCTTTTTCGGCAATACACAACAACGATAAAGTGGGTGTAATTTTTTACAGTTCTCAAATTGAAAAATTCATTCCACCGAAAAAAGGAACAACGCATATTCTGAGAATTATCAGGGAACTTATAAATTTTACACCAAAGCACAAAGGTACTGATACTGCTGGTGCACTTAGGTATTTCACCAATGTAATCAAGAAAAAAAGTATTGCATTTCTTATAACAGATTTCCTGGATCATGGATTTGACGATGCACTGAAGATTTCCAATAAAAAACACGATGTTATTGCAGTAAAAATTTCTGATTTAAGAGAAAAAGAATTACCTGATGTCGGTCTTGTGAGAGCGAAGGATGCGGAATCAGGAATTTCAAGGTGGATTGATACATCCAGTGCAGCATTGCGAAAAATATATAAAAATAATAATCTCAAGGCTGAAGAATCGCTGAAGGATTTGTTTGTCAAATGCGGTGTGGATACCGTTGATCTTCAAACTGACCAGGATTATGTAAAACCACTTATTAAATTATTCAAAAAAAGGGGATCAAGACAATAAAATAAAATACGACGTGGCAAAAAGAAAATTTTTCATACTGACGTTTATTATCCTGTTAATTGCTGGTCGCTCAACAGCTCAGATTGAAGTTATTCCGGAAGCTAAACTCGATTCCAATAATATTCTAATTGGTGACCAGGTAAAACTTAAAATAAGCCTGGAATATCCTTCCAAAACAGCCATCACATGGCCTTTACTAAAAGATTCACTGAATGGTAAAATTGAAATAATTAAAACTTCAAAAATTGACACGCTAAGTACAACGGGCGGCCGCCTTAAATTGCAACAAACTGTTACTATTACTTCATTTGACTCAGGTGGTTTTTATGTTCCTCAAATTAAATTCAAATACAAAAATCCGGGTGATACCGGTTATTTTGAAGCCCTTACAGATTCATTATTATTAAACGTTAATACACTTCCTGTTGATACTACAAAAGCAATAAAAGATATAAAAGGTCCTTTGAGTGTTCCATGGACTTTCATGGAAATGCTACCTTATATTTTAGGTGCAATTTTACTTGCTGCAATTATCTGGATTGTGATTTGGTATATGAATAAACGGAAAAAAGGCGAATCGATACTTGGATTCAAAAAACCAAAGATCCCGGCACATGTGCAGGCCCTGTCAGCACTTGACGAATTGAAAAACAAAAAACTTTGGCAGAACAACAAGGTAAAACAATATTATACCGAGCTCACAGAGATTATTCGAACCTATATTGAAAACCGATTCGCTGTACTTGCAATGGAAATGACAACAGATGAAATCACTTCATCGCTGCAACCATTCGGTATCGAAAGTTCTTTAGTGCGAAAACTCAGGGAAATGCTTGTGCTGGCCGATCTTGTAAAATTTGCAAAAGCAAATCCACTTCCAGATGAACATGATAAATGCATTGACATTGCAATTGAATTTGTCAGGATTACTAAGCTTGAAGAAGCAGTCGTTGAAATTGCAGACGAAAAAATTAACATGGAAAATAAATTAAAAGATTCAACTAAACCGGACGATCAAAATCATGT
>Ga0224524_1000520_pt1 | contig 14676 bp, 9 predicted proteins | sample CFST75metaG_FD_179895 | JGI IMG/M metagenome (GOLD analysis project Ga0224524, IMG submission 179895) | Peat soil microbial communities from Stordalen Mire, Sweden - C.F.S.T75 | ecosystem: Environmental > Terrestrial > Soil > Wetlands > Peat | place: Sweden: Norrbotten County, Stordalen Mire... | reverse complement strand
TATCCATGCCAAGTATTGCCAGATATTGATCATCTGCCTTCTGCATACATAATACATGACTATTCTGCTTATTACAACCACAAGCACACCGGTCAGTATCACAAGACTGGAATATATAAGGAATTCGAGTCTCGTTACATTAAACCATTTGTCGGCACCAAACGGTGAATATATGTTTATAAAAACCAGAGCGAAAAGTGAAGTGAACAAAATAAGCCTGAGAATATTTTTCTTTTCGACCAGGTAATCCGGTATCGGTTTCTGAATGTCAAGCATTGCATTCTGAATTATTACTGCAAAATTAACTTTTTTCTTGCTTCATCTAAATTTAAATATATCTATACATGGCGACCTTGAATTTTGTCCCGCATTTAAATATTTCGTCACTTTATTTCAATTTTTGTCCCTGATGACATTCACACGACACATTTATTTGTGAGGCCTGTTCCTCTTGTTTTTCTTTGCTGCTGCATACGGCAAAAAACAATGGATTATACCAGGAAATATAACGAGTTCAAGAATATCTTTAATCCCGACCAGAAGGAGATCATTATTCCCGGATCAGATATCAGGATAATCAATGCAGGATTCTTTTCGGAAACGGGGAACGATTCCTTTCTGAATAAAAATGACATATCAGTTCCTGAAAATGCTTCCTTTTCATATCCTATATTCGTTCCTCCTGATGCTTCCAGCCACAAAGTGATACTTCTTCTTCACGGACTTAACGAAAGAAGCTGGGTGAAATACCTGGTATGGGCATATTACCTTGCACAGAACACCGGAAGTTATGTAATTCTGTTTCCGATATCCTTTCATATAAACCGTTCACCGGAATTATGGAAGGATCCCAGGGCTATGTTTCATAATTTATCAGAGCGAAAGAAAAATTTTGCTGACGTCAGCATGTCGAGCATTGCAAATATCGCTTTAAGCAGCAGGCTTACTGAGGATCCTATGCGTTTTCTAAATTCGGGATACCAGACTGTCGAAGATATTGTAAAACTGATGTCGCTTATAAGAGATGGCGGGCATGACGTGATTCCAGGAGGCAGCAAAGTAAATATTTTTGCCTATTCGATCGGAGCCTTCCTTGCACAGATAATCCTTATGGGCAATCCTGAGAACCTGTTTGACGACACAAAGCTCTTCATGCTATGCGGAGGATCGGTATTCAGCAATATGCACGGTACTTCAAAGCTTATCATGGACAGCAGGGCATACGATAAGGTATTCAATTTCTATCTCGAGGATTTTGAGAATGAGATCAAAGTCAAGAGTCAGTTTTTTGACTTTATTTCCTCCAGCAGGATAGGAATGGCCTTTCGATCGATGATTGATCTTGGAAGGTTCAGAAAATTCAGAGAGACTAGGCTGGCATCATTAAAGGAACAGATTCGTTCCATAGCATTGGTAAAGGATGAAGTTATTCCTGCCAATGGGATTGTTAATACCCTGAATTTTAAATCCTCAATATCAGATGAAAGGGTACAGATTATTGATTTTCCCTTTCCCTATACCCACGAAAACCCGTTTCCCATCTTTGGCTCAGCACTTAGTAATAGTGTTGACAACGCATTTGATCGCATCTTCTCCTCTGCCGCTTTATTCCTGGCTTCTTAAAGGAATTGGCATTATCTTTTTTGATCATTAACCGGTAAATTTTAACTTTACTGAAAATGATTCCCTTATGAAAACAAAGACATCCTCGATCTTAGTCGTTTTTCTTTTATTGTTAATTATTTCACACCCGCTTTATTCCCAGCTTCCCAAGGAAACTAATGCTCAAAAGATGCAGCGTATGAAGTGGTGGACTGATGCCCGTTTCGGAATGTTCATTCACTGGGGTCTCTATGCCCTGCCTGCCCGTCACGAATGGGTGAAGAACCATGAAAGGTTGACCAACGAACAGTATCAGAAGTATTTCGATAATTTCAACCCCGATCTCTTTAATCCAAAAGATTGGGCAAGAATGGCGAAGGAGGCAGGTATGAAATATGTAGTCATCACCGCCAAGCATCACGAGGGCTTCTGTCTCTGGGATTCAAAATACACTGATTATAAGGCTACAAACACGCCATTCGGACGTGATATACTTAAAGAATATGTGGAAGCTTTCCGTGCTGAGGGTCTTAAAGTTGGCTTCTATTATTCACTTCTCGACTGGCACCATCCTGATTATACTATCGACAGCAACCATCCTCAGCGCCAGAATTCGGATTCGGCTTATGCAAGACTTAACAAAGGTAGGGACATGAGTAAGTACCGTGAATACATGAAAAACGAGGTGAGGGAACTGCTTACCAACTATGGAGAGATAAGCATTATCTGGTTCGATTTCTCATTTCCTGGCAAGAACGGCAAGGGACACGATGATTGGGATTCTGAAAACCTTCTTAAGCTGGCACGATCGCTTCAGCCGGGCATTATTGTTGATGACCGGCTCGATCTTAAGGATGTCGAGGGCGGTTGGGATTTTACTACCCCCGAGCAATATAAGGTTTCAAAATGGCCGGAATATAATGGTAAAAGAGTCCCGTGGGAAACATGCCAGACATTTTCAGGGTCATGGGGCTATTACAGGGATGAGACTTCATGGAAAAGCCCGCAGCAGCTTCTAGAACTGCTTATTGAATCGGTGAGCAAGGGAGGGAACTTGTTATTAAATGTTGGACCCACAGCAAGGGGTGCATTTGATTACCGGGCCCAGGACAGACTAAAGGCGATGGGTGACTGGATGAAAGTCAACAGCAGATCGATATATGGTTGTACCGAGGCACCATCAGAATTCATTCCGCCTGATAATACCCTGCTTACCTATAATCCTGTCTCCAAAAGACTTTATATTCATATGCTCGTTTACTCGATGGATGAAATAATCCTGAAAAACATGGCTGACAAGGTAAAATACGTCCAGCTCCTGAATGATGCTTCTGAAGTACAATTCTCAGCAGGCACGGGCGAAGCAGCAAATGATCTGAACCTGTCACTTCCCATTCTGAAACCGCCGGTTGAAATACCGGTACTGGAAGTATTTCTGAAATAACCCCCGTACCGCTGATGCGGTACTGCCCCCTAGAGGGGGCCTGAATCAGTAATTCTATTGAGAGTAGAGAATTAGACCCCCTTTAGGGGGTGGGCCCCTCTTTCAGGGGCCCGGGGGTTTTATCTTTCATTAAAGGCTTCCAATTGTCTTTTCAACTTCAGTCAGGATTTCGCACGATCTTACAAGCTCCCTCATTGCAGTATGATCTTCATATAGCGGCCGGTCAATATCGAGGAAGGCAACATGCTTTCTGATCACATCCTTTGCTTTTTGAACACCGGCTCCGAATTTATACTCCTCTTTCCTGAAATCGAGAGCTTGAGCAGCTGCCATATATTCGATTCCAAGAACGCCATAAGCAGCTTCAATTATCTGGTTGTTCTTGATGGCTGTATTCATCCCCATAGAGACGAAATCCTCTTGGTCTGCTGCTGCAGGAATAGATTGTATTGAAGCCGGCATAGACAGGATTCTCTGTTCAACGATCAGCATGTCGGCCGTGTACTGGCTAAGCATAAGCCCGGAGAACATTCCTGCTCCTTTTGTGAGGAAGTCGGGCAGACCAACGCTGAGCGCGGGGTTGTTAAGCCTGTTCATTCTTCTTTCCGACATCACGCTCACCATTGTTATACATGCTCCTGCCATATCCATAGGAACGCTTACCGGTGATCCCTGAAAATTAGCGCCTGAAAGCTGAAGGTTCTTCTCCGGGAAAAAAATCGGGTTGTCGCCGACTCCGTTGAGCTCAATCTCCACTTGGCTGCGGGCGTATGCTAGCATGTCGTGAGCAGCTCCTATAACCTGCGGTGTCGACCTCATTGAATAAGCATCCTGTACTTTGGATTTTACTTTTCCCTCTTTCAGATCGCCTCCTGCAACGCATTTATTAATGGCTTTTGCACTCCTGATTGCCCCTTTGAATCCACGTACTTCATGAAGCAGGGGAGCGTATGGTTTCATATTTGCTTTCAGTGCTTCAAGTGACATTGATGCAGCTATCTCAGCCTGTTTAAGCCAGTTATTTGCATCTACAAGCCAGATAGCGCTCATGGCGGTGAGCATGTTGGAGCCATTGATGGCGGCCAGCCCATCACGCGCCTGAAGACCAGGAATAGGAATGCCTGCTCTTTTCATCGCCTCCCTGCCTTCGAGAAGCTCACCCTTGTAAAATGCCTTACCTTCGCCAAGCAGCAGGAGTGCTATCTGCGACATAGGTGCAAGGTCACCGCAGGCTCCAACAGAACCCTTCTGACATGAAAAGGGAGTTACTCCCTTGTTCAGCATTTCAACATATGTTTCGGTAATTTCGAGACGGTTGCCCGAGTTGCCATGGGCATGTACATTAATCCTTCCAAGCATGGCTCCTCTGACTATCTCTTCAGATGCAGACTCACCTATACCTGCAGCATGGTTATAAACAAGGTATTTCTGAAAATCCTTTATCTGATCGTCGTTTAAAACCATTTCCGAGAACTCGCCGATCCCGGTATTTACACCATACATGATCTCGTGAGCAACGATCTTCTTTTCAAGCATGGCCCTGCATTCGTTTATCCTTCTGCGGGCATCGGGATGAAGCTCCACTTTCTGTCCGTTACGGGCAACATTCACAACATCATTAATAGACAGCTTCGAACCGGTTATTATTAGCTTTTCCATGAGAATCAGTTTAATAGTTAAATAAATAATAAATGCTAATGCATAATGAATTATTCGATTCCAACTATGGTGTCGAATAAATAAAATAAACGACGGATTGCTCCCGGATTAATAACAGAGTCCTGAACGGTTGATTTTGATCTTATATTCCAACACCCAGCTAAGATGCATATTGGTTGTTTAGAGATTCAAATTTATGAATAAATTTCCGAATGGCGAAGTATTCAGGATGGATTAGAATGGTACAATGGTACAACGGTACAACGGTATAACGGTACAAAGGCTCAAAGGGGGATCTAAAATATGATGCAAAGATGCAACAGTACAATGGTGCAATGGCAGAATAAAACGGACGAATCTGCATAAATCAGCGTGATCTGCGGGAATAATAAATAAAGTTAAAGATTTATGCATACCGAATTTATCAGGAAAATTTAAACTAAATTTCACTTATAAATAATAATTCACCATGAAAAAGATTATAATAATTGTATTGACTCTCTCCGTTACCTATATTTTCCCTGCATTTGGGCAGAAGGCGGGTGAAAATGAAGTCAAAACCAAAGGAGCTTATTACACAGGAAAATACAGGAATCTCTTCCTCGAAGATGGACATTCAAAGAAAGAGATACTTTCTAAAAACGAGGCAGCTTTTCAGCTGCTCTTTCATGGAGATTCTGTAACCCAGAAGGTCTATTTCGAAGTTGGTAAAAACAGCAAAGGCCCGCTGGCCTATGTTAGCGATGTTCTTCATAACGACATCCGCAGTGAAGGGATGTCATACGGTATGATGATCGCCGTTCAGATGAACAAGAAAGCCGAATTTGACGCTTTATGGAACTATGCTATGACATATATGTACATCAGCAACCCGGAACACCCTTCTGAAGGCTATTTTTCATGGTCACTAAAGAGAAACGGGACTCCAAATGCCGAGACTGCAGCTCCTGACGGAGAAGAGTATATAGTTATGTCGCTATATTTTGCATCTCACCGATGGGGTAACGGTAGAGGCATTTATAATTATAAAGAATGGGCTGACAAGATCCTGACAACAATGAAGCGCCATCCCATAAAGAGAGGTATGACAAAATTCGGAAAGAGAGTTGTCGGGCCAATGGTGGAAGAAAAAGATTTTATGATCAGGTTTGTTCCCGACAGCGGAAGCTGGGGATTCTCTGATCCTTCATACCACCTTCCTGCTTATTATGAGCTCTGGGCAAAATGGGGGCCTGAAGCTGACAGATCATTCTGGGCCACAGCCGCCGATACCAGCCGTTCATTCTTCCAGAAATGCACCAATAAAAAAACCGGGCTGGCTCCGGATTATGCCAATTTTGACGGCACTCCCTTTTCAAGGGGAACATATTCACGATCGGCAGATTTCTCCTATGACGCCCGCCGCACTCAGATGAACTGGTCCGTTGACTGGTCATGGTGGCAAAAGGATCCCCGCGAGCAGGCATTAAGCAACCGGCTTCAGGAGTTCTTTAAATCCCAGGGTATGGATACTTATGGTTGCCAGTTTACGCTTGACGGTCAGCCTCTCGATAATAACCATGCAAAGGGACTTGTTGCTACGAATGCTGTTGCAAGCCTTGCAGCAACAAATGCTCTCGCAAAAGAATTCACTGAGGCACTCTGGAATATGCCTGTACCATTAGCATTCAACGAAAGATATTATGAGGGACTTCTTTATATGATGGCGATGCTCCACTGCAGCGGGGAGTTCAGGATCTGGTAGTCTTGACCATGATTTGAAAAGTAACGGATATATTAGGTTTCTCGACTTTTGTTGATCTTTTATTGAAAAAGATTGTATATTTATATTAATAAACCGATTGTCAATCGTCTAAATCCTGATGCAATGAGAAATATACTAATCCTATTTTTCCTTTTATTGTGTTCAACGCTATTTGGTCAAATTCCTGTGCCAAAATATGGTGATGTTGAAATCAATGACCTGAAGATGACACATTATGAAAAGGATACAACAGCAGATGCTCTTATTCTGTTTGATAATGGAGCTTCCTACTTCGACCTGAAAATGGACAGGGAATTTCAATTTATTTATGATAGGCATATACGAATTAAAATTTTTAAGAAATCAGCATTTCATTATGCAGATTTTACAATTAGATTATATAAAAGCGGTCAGAGCCGCGAAGTTTTAAGTGGAATCAAGGGTGTTACTTTTAATCTCGTGAACGGTAAGGTTGTTAAATCAAAACTGGATTTGGATAAAATATATGAAACTGAAAGTAAATTATATACAGAAAAGAAATTTGCTTTTCCCGAAGTGAAGGAAGGGTCAGTTATTGAGCTATCCTATTCAATCACATCTGATTTTCTGTACGACTTCAGAGGATGGAATTTTCAATATGGCTGTCCGGCACTTTTTAGCCAGTTCTCAGCAAGTATCCCGGAATATTTTGTTTACAGGCGCTCAACAAGGGGATATTTGAATTTTGATATTGCCAATGAAAAGCAGGGGAAGAGGACTTTTGATATTCACTATGAATCCGAGATTAATCCCGGAATGACTAGCGGGGGTGCAGGGAGGAAACCTGCAGAAAATTATACTATTACAGCAAATACGAATGAAACAGTAATGGCTGTAAAAGACGTCCCGGCCCTTATCCCTGAACCAAATGTTGATTGTATTGAAAATTATTTACAATCAATTGACTATGAATTACTCAGTATTCAGCTGCCAAACCAGATGAGAAAAGATTACACCCAGTCATGGGAGACTGTAAATCAACAAATGCTTGGTGATGAGGATTTTGGTAGTCTGCTTAGATCTGGTAGATTCATTGCCGATACTGTTGCCAGTATTTGCCATAATTTAACCACACCTTTAGCAAAAGCTGTCGGCATTTATACCTATGTCCAGCATTGGATGAAGTGGAATGGTGAATACAGGTTGTGGGCCCGGGACGGATTGAAGAAACCTTATTCGAATCGTGCAGGAAGCAGTGCTGAAATAAATCTACTTCTGACACTAATGCTTCAAAGCGCCGGATTACAGGCAAATGCAGTTATGTTCAGCACACGCGATAACGGCATCGCTCTCGCTGCCTATCCAACAATCTCGAAATATAATTCAGTCCTTGCCAGTGTTGATATTGAAGATAAGACATACCTTCTGGATGCTGTCAGTAAGTATTGCCCTTTCGGCTTAATTCCGTCAAACGATTTAAACGGCAAGGGAAGGGTTGTTAATAATTTAACAGGAGACTGGGCTGACTTAGCGGCATCCTCTAAATATATTGAATCAAAGAACTTTACTCTTGATATCAATACTGATGGAACATTAAAGGGTTCAGCTGTTGAATATTATGACGGATATGCAGGCGTTGCATTCAGAAATGACCTAAGTACTGAAAAGAGTCTGGATGATTATTTCAGGAAGATGCAGGAAAATATCAAAGGTCTTGTTATAAATCAATTTTCTGTATTGGACAGAAATGATATTAACAAAAGAGTACAGGATTCGTTGAATATTGAGATTGCTGATCATCTGGATATGGTTGGCGATAAAATAATTTTTACCCCGTTATTGTTTGAAAAGGTTGAAAAGAACCCTTATACACTTGAGGAAAGAAAATATCCTGTAAATTATACATACCCGATTTCACGAACTTATGTTTTTGTCTATAAGCTGCCTGAAGGTTACACTATTGAATCACTTCCCAAACCAGTTATTTTAAAATTGCCGGACAATTCAGTATCCATTACTTATTCAATTCAAAGTTCAGGCAATCAGATTATTGTTGTCTATATTCAGAAAATAAATAAAGTTCTTTTTCTTCCTGACGAGTATAAAAACCTGAAGACATTATACGATCAGATTGTTATGAAACAGGCGGAACAGATTATTCTGAAAAAGAATAGCTGAGAGAACACCATACCTTTGAAATAATGATAAACTCTTTCTATCTGTGAAAAAATACTTACTGACATTTTCCATTATTCTGGCTTTACCATTATTGACAGCCTCGGGTCAGTTTTTTTCTGTTGCTTCAATACCTGACAGCCTGCTGGAGAATGCTGACCTGGTGCTCCGCGACTTTGACCAGCAGTTTGTGATGAATTCTGTGAACAGCGGCACAGAAACAGTAAGGAAAGTGTGGACAATTCTTAATAAGGAAGGAGAGAATGAGGCTTCACTTTATGTCATTTATAACAAGGACAAAGTTGTGAAGGTAAAGCAGATAATCCTTTTCGATAAATCAGGCAAGAAGATTAGAACTGTAAAACAATCTGAAATACAAGATTTCCCTGCTTACATGGAATCTGTGTTGTTTTCCGACAATAGGGTTATCTCATTCAGTCCGATTTACGCAGATTATCCATACACTGTGGAATATGATTATGAGATCAGTTTTGATAATAATATCAGTTTTAGAAGATGGATGCCTTTATTTGATTATAATATTTCAGTGGTAAAGGCAAGACTTTCTGTCATTCATTCAATCGATAATAAAATTTATCGGAAGGAGATTAATATGCCTCACGGAACGACAGTGTCTGAAAAAGGCATGGAGATTGACTCATGGGAGATACGGAACATTAAAGCCATTGAAGATGAACCGTTTGATATATCCATTACTGAAAGAGTGCCATCTGTTTACCTGATGCCTGCTATTCTTAAATATGAAAAAAATGTCGGGACTTCAGACAGTTGGAAGAATTATGGCGCTTGGGTCAAAAGCCTGTATACTGATAAAGACATCTTGCCCGCTGAAGCAAAAATGAAAATTTCGGCATTGATTAATAATATTCCTGATACCCTTCTAAGAATAAAAGCCTTATATGATTATTTACAGCAGAATACAAGGTATGTTGCAATAGCCTTAGGAATTGGAGGTTACCAGCCATTCGATGCAGAGACGGTCTACCGGACAGGTTACGGTGACTGTAAAGCTTTGAGTAACTATATGTCTTCCATGCTAAAACTTACCGGTGTTAAATCATATCCTGCGTTGGTATCAGCTGGCCGGCATATAGAATCTATTTTTAAGGATTTCCCTAATTTCGGACAATTCGATCATGTTATCTTATGTGTGCCCTTCAGGCAAGATACAATCTGGCTTGAATGTACAAGTCAGCAGATTCCTTTTGGATTCCTTGGCGATTTTTCTGATGACAGGCAAGTCTTGTTAATAACGGAAAATGGCGGAATATTTGCACATACTCCACGGTATGATGCTGCTGAAAACAGCATGAAGTGCACTTCATACCTGAGCATAGATTCAAGCGGAATGGCTAAATGTTCAATTAAAACAATAGTTAAGGGACTCCAATATGATGAATTGTCGTCAATCCTCAATTCAAATATTGATGATCAGAAAAAATGGTATTATAAAAACTCAGCTTTCCCTTCATTGCAGATCTCGGGTTTTTTAGTCAGAAATGATAAAAACATGCATCCTTCGGCCACAATCGATGTCTCATTATCATCACAGAACTATGCCTCATTTTCAGGTAAATACATTCTTCTCCCGCTAAATCTGATAAATAATCAGAAACCAATCCAGAAAATGCTGAAATCACGGCAATCTGATTTCGAAATTGCCAGATCATTTACTGATTTTGATTCGCTGGTATACAGGCTTCCTGTGAGTTATAAGCCCGAATCCCTGCCGAATGGGATAGAATTAAATACAGATTTCGGGAAGTATTCATATTATGTCAGGCTTGATGGCAACAAATTAATTTATGTGAGAAATTGCATGTTAAACCAGGGTCGCTACAAGCCCTCGAAATATAATGAACTATTCAATTTTATATTGGCAATATCAAAGGCAGACAATCTGAAAATTCTCCTGACTAAATAGATACGTCTTCGACTAATATTTTGTTAATCTTACTAAAAGCGGAATCTTTCTACCTGTTTTATTGTCTAATAGATAAAGTTTTCTACAGAGAAATTAAAAAACAGGAATATGAATAAGATGATAAAAACAACGGGTATGGCGCTGATGCTATTAATGGCAGGCGCTTTAACTCTCTCTGCACAGCAAAACATGAGAGGTATGAGGATGGATACTACCAGGATGCACAGGATGATGATGAACCGTGAAAGGCCATTGATGATGAACTCTGATTCAATGCCCATGCGAGGAATGGGTCATGGAATGAGACCCGGGATGATGCAGCACGATATGAGAGGAATGTGCCAATGTCCCATGATGCAACAGGACAGGGGTATGCAACAGCGTGGTATGGGAATGGGGCCCTGGATGCACGGAAGAATGAACCCCGGGATGATTATTGACAATATCCCCAACCTCAGCGACCAGCAGAAGAAGGATATAGCTGTGATGCGCATCGACCAGCAGACTGAAATGAAGAATCTGGCCGAAGATATGCATTCAAAGATGAAGGCAATGCGAGAAGCCCACAAGTCTGCTATTGAAAAGTTACTTACTCCGGAGCAGAAGAAATGGCTTGATGATAATACACCTAAGCCGCAGACTCCTAATAAACCGGAAGCAGCTCCAGCTAAAACAAAGTAAGGGAAAGCAAATAGCTTATATTATTAAAGGATATCATAATAATAATCCGACCCTCATCAGGCCGGATTATTTTTTAATTATAGTTTAACAAATTCAACTATTGCACGGTTGCATGATATTCCTTACAACCCCATCTTCTTTGCAATAGCTGTCGGGATAGCTGCCTTGTTTACCATTATATTCGTAGTGCGCAACGCTACATAAGGCTTCGATACATATATAAATCCATCGTATTTACCCATAACGCCCCATGAATTCTTAACCTTGTAATAGCTATTACCCATCTGGTCGGTAGCTATTCCTACGATATGCATTCCATGGTCATCGGTAGTGGTATAATTGTCGAATTCCTTCTGGCGTAATTCCTGAGTGATAACTTTCTCAGGATGAGGACCGCTGAAAGCAGCCAATCTTTCTGCATCCGTCATATCGGTCCAGTTCTTTTCGGGTATGATTGCGACACCCTCTTTCATAGAAAAGCCCCTGTCGCTCATATCGCTGGCCCAGGCTACCGTATATCCGTTATTTACAGAATTGTCGATCACCTGCATCATTTCATCGAGAGGCAGGTTATAGAAGTAACCGGCAGCCCAGTTGTCGGGTACCTCAAGGACAAACTGCTTATAAAATGGGTGATGGCTGAATGAAGTTATTATGGCATAATCATTTGGGTTGAGACCCAATTCCTTCATAAATGATAAAGGAGTATAGTTTTTACCCTCATAGGTGAATGTGGCGGGTATTTTGCCGAGATACGCATCAAGAATGCCGTTAAGTCCGGCGAACCAGGCTGTTGTCAGCTTTGGGCTTTTTACCAGGGCATCCATATATCCTTTAAGGACGCCATCCATTTCACCATGGTTATGTTTTACCTCCCCATAGTTAAGACCCGGATATACAGCATCCGGAACAAGTCCAACCTCGGTTGAACCTGAAATAAGATCTCCGTACTCGCCTCCTCCGGCGAATGTGGAGTTGCCATGCATCCTGGCAAACATATCGGCTTTTTTCTCATAAGTGTGCCTGACAATGTACATTTCGGACAGATCATATGCCGGCTTACCCATCCGAAGCAGCTCCGACTCAAACATGGAAATTCCTGAAAAGCACCAGCAGGTTGATGTCGCATTCTGGTTCTTAACGGGAGTGCAGGCTAGCTCTTTTTTCATTGTGAAGGTGAATCCTGTTTCCTGGCTGTAAGCCATTGTTCCTGCCAGCAATAGCAGTATAACAAGTTTTAAAATCTTATTCATGGAATCTTTTTATTGGTTTATATTTATTTCAATTAACTATTCTGGCGTTAAATATAAATATTTATTATTATGGTTTTCCTGACACCAGACATATGTTGCCTGACACCAGATTATTCCATTATTGACTTCCTGTTTGAAACGCTTACAGCCGCCCCTTTACCATTTATGATACTCTTCACAATACTCTCCTTGTTGCCATTAAGCCAGAAGATTATAATATGATGCAGCCTCTTCTCCAGTGCAGCCGGTGTTTCTATAGCATTATCAACAATACATGGTGCGTTGTAAAAGACGTTATAGATACCTAATCCCCATGCTTCGTGGCTGGTTACCTTGTCTGACACCTTATAGGAAGCATAGCCATTAACACCGTCATGCTTCCAGGCATCTGCAGTTGGCGGATCGTATGGCATCTCGCTCTGGTAGAAATACACCCGGCCGTTATTACCGTTCCATAGTGTCTGATACTCCTGGAAATGCTCATTGAACAGCCCGTATATTGTCACATTATTGCCATTTACCACCAGTCCGTTTGCACCCCTGTTGCGATCCCAGCCAACACCGTTCCCATGATCGGCCCGCCAGAGCCAGGTATGGTCAACGATAACATCATTGCTGTTTATCACGAGCGAAGATGTTGCTGATCCTTCAGCAGGTCCGCCCACTCTGATGAATATATCGTAAAGGCAAGCAGGATTTCCGCTATGGGATTTCTGCGATCCCTGTTCCCCTACGACAAAAAGATTTTCGGAATGTTCCTTCCCGGCGTCCAGAGTTAATCCGCTGACGATCACTCCATCAACGTCAGATATCTCAATGGCTGCATTTCCGTTTTCAGGAATAAGAGTGGCCATTCCTATACCGTAAATTACTGTCCCGGGCCTGGTTACTTTTATGCTCTCCTTAAGAAAATATCTTCCAGGGGTTATAAGCAGGTTTTTCCCTTTCATAAGGGCTGAATTTATTGTTGCGGCATCATCAATCCCCTGTTTAACGATGTAAAACTGCTTAATTGAGAGCATTTTTTCTGGTTTTGCATGATTAATCCATTCAGGCCCAATACTATTAATCTGTACTGCCGGGATACAAATTTCAAATCCTCTTTTGTCGTATTGAAGCCATGGCTTTTCCCTTACCACCGGGGTTTCCTTTATTTTTGTAAATGGCTTTTCAGGCCATTCCTCGGAAGGTGTCCCGTTAACACCCACGAACATCATGTTCCAGTTGCTTCCGACCCATTTTCCCATATCACTGTTCCTTGTAAGCCACTGCTGCTGAGGACCGGAGTTGATAGTTCCGTCAACTTTTGAGTCGGCAAGAAATCCTCCGCTGGCATAACCCTTGTCATAAAGCTGCAGGTTCCCTTTAATATGTACCCTTCTAAGCGGGGCAGCCTGTGATACTCCCCAGACCATAGTGGAATTCACGGAGGGTATAATAGTCATGTTACCAACTGACCGCCAGAAATTTGTGAGTACGCTGTTCCCATGAGTGGTATTGGATCTCACCGCTCCATTGATCACAACATCTTCAGGCGAGGCTCCTAGACCCAGCACTTCCATGTAATAATCCACCTTAATATCGAGATCATACATGCCGGGTTTGAAGAGAAGGGCATACCTGTTTACCGTGAATTCACTTCTTCTGGCAGACTGCCTGGCAAAAATTGAATCGATCAGCGACTGTACCTCCTTCATATCCATTCCGGGTTCAAAGACAAAAACATTTTTGCCAAGTATGCTCTTGCTATATTTTTCTGAAAATGCCGGGAGCAGCCTGTTTACAGGATCAATAGCCTGTGAGAAGGAATTAAGTGTAAGGTCTGCTATCAACGCGATCATTAATGGTGTGAAGTGTCTTATTCTCATTTTTATTTCATGTGAAATTCAGTTTTTCTGGAATTTGAATTTATAAAAATTGTACAATTTTTATATAGTATGAATGAACCCAAATGATTTTTTATTGTTTCATATTTGAACTGATGTCAAAACTAACTAATATGGATAATAAATTATTTTCTAAGTACAAGCTTGGCAATGCAAGCCTTCAGAACCGCGTTGTAATGTCGCCAATGACCAGGTCAAGGGCAACAGGAAATATCCCGAATGATCTTATGGCTGAGTATTATGGTCAGCGTTCATCAGCTGGTCTCATTATAACCGAAGGGACATCACCGTCGCCTAACGGTCTGGGA
>Ga0224524_1000519_pt1 | contig 14702 bp, 10 predicted proteins | sample CFST75metaG_FD_179895 | JGI IMG/M metagenome (GOLD analysis project Ga0224524, IMG submission 179895) | Peat soil microbial communities from Stordalen Mire, Sweden - C.F.S.T75 | ecosystem: Environmental > Terrestrial > Soil > Wetlands > Peat | place: Sweden: Norrbotten County, Stordalen Mire... | reverse complement strand
ATCCTGCCACAGACTGCGCGAAATAATAATCCGCCGCCAGTGAACTTTTCGCCAACCCGAAAAGACCGAAAAAGATGATCAGTACGAAAAATATTTTGCTATAAATAATTTCTAATTTTGATTTGTCCTTTTGCATCTTGATATTTCCATTTTAATTTACTGAAAGTCCGCTCGAAAAAAGCAATACCATCTTTATTTTCATAATTTTTCTTATTTATACCGGAGCGCGTCCAACGGATCGATCTTTGACGCACGTCTGGCCGGAATCACTCCGGTAAGAAACCCCACAAAAGCCCCGAAGGCAATAATCACTATCACGAACCAAAGGGGACTATAAAACAAATTAACTTTTTCTCCGCCGAAGTGGGTAGCGATAAGATTGACCGCCGTGTTGAAAAGCATTCCTTCGCTCCAGCCGATGACTATGCCCATCAATCCTCCGAGAAATCCCATAATGGTCGATTCTAAAATAAAGATCAAAGAAATGACCGTGTCGGAAGCGCCGATCGATTTCATAATTCCGATCTCCTCCGTCCGTTCAAGAAGGGTAATGGTCATGGTGTTGAACATGCCGATGGCGCTGACGATAAGGGCTATAACACCAAACAGCATCAAAATTCCTTTTATCACATTAAAAACTTTATTGGTCTGGTCCACCGTTTCAGAAATGGAAGAAACCATAAAACCCATGTCCTGGATAGTGCTTCGCACTCCCCCCATTTTTGCATTGGACTGGCATTTCACTTTGATCTGATTAAAACGGGTGAGTCCCAATTGGTCGAGCGAAGTATAGTTGAAATATATCGTATTCTGATCGCTTTCCACCGAACCGATTATTTTGAATTTTTTGTCCAACGGCACTTTTGTGGTGTTATCCTGGGAGTTAACCGAGCTGGTATCGCCCGAATCCGGATTTTCCTGAGGGACGGAAAAAACAAAGGTCATTTCTTTGCCGATCATTTCATCCACACTTTTGGAAAAAATTTGGGCAACGGAAGAAGAAATGACAATCCCCTCTTTGTTATCATCAGTAAAAAACTGTCCGCTGCTCACTTTCATCCCGTTCAGCCGGAAATAGTTGGCACTGACCGCCGTCACCGGCAGCTCTGTTTTCAAATCATCTAATTGTCCTTGGGCGTTAAGCTGAAAATTGGGACTGATCTCCGAAACTCCGTCCATGCCTTTTATTTTTTCCACCGTTGCCTGGTCCAATACTGCCGGCGAGGAATTTTGAGGAACAACATCCAAAGTCAAAAGAGAATCGGAAGTAGTGATCCTTTCCAAAATAGTATTTTGAAGCCCGTATCCCAAAGAAACCAAAAAAAGGATAGCACTGATACCCACGCCCATACCAAGCACGGTCAAAAGAGTCCGAGAGGTTCTCGCCTTAAACATTCTGGTCGATAGTACGAATAAATCTCGAAGTCTCATAAACTAATCCGAAAATTTAATAAGCATAATTATTTCCATTTCCCTGGAAACTTTTTCCGCCGTGATACGATTGAGGTTTATACCTCCTAAAACCTTCGAGGCATCCATTTTTTTCTGGAATTCAATCCTATCGAGCTTGGCTTCTATGCGTTGCTGGAGAAGGGAATCAAAACGCATTTTCGTTTCCGTATCCAGATTCAATTTGAACAAATCAATAAAGTATTGGGAAAGAGAAACTACCGCCAACTGGCTGCTCGATTTCCTGATTATTTCAGCCTGCTTTATTATCTGTCCTACCCTTTCTGTAAATCTATCGGCCCTTCTCTTGTTCCAACCGGCGCCACCTTTGGCATAATCCATATCCAAATTTTTCGCCAGTTGTTCCAGATTGATGTTGTAAAACAGAAGTTCCTTGAGAAAACCGTTAGCCGTGTTTATCTGCTCTTCATTCAACTCAGAAAGGACGTGTGACATCAGCTGATTAGCCTTGAAAGGCACCATCAGCGCTCCAACTTGAGTGATGGAAAGATTTTTGAAAGTTCTCATCAGCACTTTGAGCTCGCCCGACAGTTCTTCCACGGTCATTTTCACTTCGTCTTCCGCTCCCATCGGCCGCTTTTCCTTGTTCACTTCTTCTTTGATGATTTTGCCGTCTCGGAGATAAATAATCCTGTCGGCGAAACTCAGATGTTCCGCGTTATGAGTCACCAGGATGACCGTCTTTTTGTCGATTTCGTTCAATTCTTTGAGAATTTGCAAAACGTTCTTGGCTGATTCACTGTCCAAGTTCCCCACCGGTTCGTCAGCCAAAATTATTTCCGGATTATTAATCAAAGAACGTGAAATCGACACCCGCTGTTTTTGGCCTCCGGAAAGCTGTTCCGGAAATTTTTGCGCCTGTTCCACGATAGAAAATCGATGCAGCAGTTTTATCCCTTCTTTTTTTCGCTCTTCAATTGACTCGCCTCTGAAAACCTTCGGCAGGCACACATTGTCTATAACATTGAGAGAAGGGATCAGATAAAAAGCCTGGAAGACCATACCCATTCCTGTCTGGTGATATTCCACCATTTGGGCCTTGGTCATTTTGAATAAATTCTTGTCCTGGACAGTGACATCGCCTTCGGTCGGAGCCTGAAGCCCGGAAATAGCGTAAAGCAAGGTGGATTTTCCACAACCCGACGGACCGAAAAAGATCACGAATTCCTTCGGATAAATTTTCAGATTGATGTCCTCTAACGCCTTCACTTCGTTAGACTTTCCCTTATTGTATGTGACTTTAAGATTTTTGACTTCGATTATTGGATCTTCCATCAGCAATTTTTGTTTTAGATATTCCTGCTTTAATTATATCATTTCTTTTTCGCTATGACTACAATATTTTTTTTCGAGGCAATGAAACATTTTTCCACAGAAAATCCGGCTTCCTGAAATATTTTCCCGAGATCTTTTTTAGTGTAAGCGTGATGATAACGATAGAAAACTTCTCCTTCGTTATTTTTAAACGGGATATAGATGTCCTTGAATCCCAATCCTTCATTTTGGAAAATTTTTTTCCATAATATCCTAAAGCTGAAAATATATTTCCAGTGCCGTCTTTGCCACAAGTTCCAGACAGTGATGATTATTGTTCCGTTGGGTTTGGTGACTCTGTACAGTTCTTTGGCGGTTTTTTGGGCATATTTTTTGGGAAAGTGATGAAAGACCGCAATGGATATGACTTTGTTGAAATAATTATCCTTTGATGGTAAAATGGCTTGACCTGATATTTTTTGAAAATTATAAGCAGGATATCCGGACCGCGCCAGATCGATGAGTTTTTGAGAAACATCCACGCCAGTATAATCAATTTTTTTATCCTTCAAAATTTCCAGCAGCCGGCCATTACCGCAGCCGTAATCCAGAATATTGTCGCCGCTTTCGATGTAGTCAGAGATGAAGGCCAGATCAGGCCAGAAGAATTTCCTGGTCTCGGAAAACTTATCAGCCATCCGGTCGTAGCCAGATTCCAAATCAAGAAGTATTTTATCTATTCTATCCTGTTCCATATGATTTCAGCTTACGATAATTTCATAAAACTAGCAATTGAGAAAAAACCCGCAAACCAGGCTGATTTTTTGGTCCTTAAAAAATCTATTTCCAAAAAATTGCGCCTGCCTCTTCCCACTAACGCCGACCTGCGAGAAATTTATGAAAGACTGATAAAGGAAAGGAAGATCAGGAGAGACGTGAATTTTGAACAGACGATGCTGGCCAAAAGGATCCGCACCGAATCCGGCGTGGCCGTGGTAGCCGTACTTACTAAAGCGTATTCTTGCCCGGGCAAATGCATCTATTGTCCGGAAGAAAAAGATATGCCCAAAAGTTATCTTTCCAACGAACCGGCTGTGATGCGCGCCATCACCGCCGAGTTTGACCCGTACATCCAGGTGCAAAACAGATTGCGCGCGCTGGAACTTAATGGGCACAAGACCGACAAGATCGAGCTTATCGTTATGGGCGGCACTTTTTCCTGTCTTCCAAAAGATTATCAAAAATGGTTTATCGACGAATGTTTCCGGGCCGCTAATGATTTTCCGCGCGCTCTTTCACCACTGGCCAAAGGACCGATCAAATTAATTTTCGATGCCGGAAAAATGAAGGACGGAGTATTGAGCGCCCAACTATTATTCCAGCAAAAAAGAAATGAAAGAGCCAGACATCGGATCGTCGGCCTCACTCTCGAAACCCGGCCTGACTATATCGATAAAAAAGAAATAATTAATTTCAGGAACTTGGGCGCAACAAGAGTAGAACTGGGTGTGCAAAGCGTCTTTGATGATGTTTTGAAAAAAAATAGGCGCGGGCATACTGTCAAAAGGACGGTCCAGGCCACTAAACTGCTGAAAGATGCCGGCTTCAAGATAAACTATCATATTATGCCGGGACTCCCTGGATCTGATCTTAAAAAAGATTATCAAACGTTTAAAATTTTATTTTCTAATCCCGATTTCCAGCCGGATATTCTCAAAATTTATCCGACCGTAGTGCTCAAAGGCAGCAAGTTGTATGATATATGGAAAAAAGGAAAATATATTCCTCTCACTGACAAACAATTTGAAAAACTTATTCTGAAGATAAAAAATAATCTTATTCCGCCCTACGTGCGCATTATGCGCCTTATCCGCGATGTTCCCATTCCTTCCATCGTCGCCGGTCCGAAGATCACCAATATGCGCCAGCTTATCGCCCCAGATTCCCGCTGCCAGTGCATCCGCTGCCGTGAAGTGCGCGCTGATTATATTCCCAAGGAAAAAATAATTTTAGACAGAATAAACTACAAAGCTTCCGGCGGACAGGAAATATTTTTGCAATTTGTTTCCAAGGACAAGAAAAAATTGTTCGCTCTTTTGCGTCTGCGCATTCCCCAATATCCGCGTCAAATCGGCCTAAAAATCAGCATTAAATCAGCGGATATAAAAATCAGCGCCAAATCAGCGGTTTTAAAAAACGCCGCCATCATCCGCGAAGTGCACACCTACGGAAAAATGACCGAGATTAATAAAAACGACAAAAATTCTCCCCAGCACGAGGGCTTGGGCAAAAAATTAATTGCCGAAGCAGAAAGAATTACGAAATATGAATTTGGCCTTAAAAATATCGCCGTGATTTCCGGCGTCGGTGTCCGCGGCTATTATCGGAAATTAGGTTATAGACTAAAAGATACTTATATGGTAAAAAGTATATAAGAAACACACACCCAAAAGGAGGGTAATTATGCGAACATATTTAAGAGAAGTTCCGCAAAGATTAAAGGAGCAGTACGAAAAAAATCCCGAAGGATTTTTCCAAAAAGCAAGGAGGCGACCTAGGTTCTGGAGAAGATTACTTTATACGTTCTTTATCATCTAATTTATTTTTTTCACCAACTAACTGTCCGCACGCGCCTTGGATGTCTTGTCCAAGGCTTTTTCTTATCGTCACACTGATGCCGTTTTGCACCAGATAATCCCTGAACTCCCTAACTACTCCAACATCCGAAGATTTCAATTCATCAGAAGTGGAATTATACCGGATCAAATTTATGTGGAGCAATTGCAGCTTTCCCATTGATTTTAAGTATTTTATCAGATTATCCGCATCGTCTTTGCTGTCATTGATATCGGAAAGCAAGATATATTCCATAAAAACTTTTCGGTTAGAAACTTTAAAATAGTTACGCAGTGAGTTACGTAACTCATCCAGGTTATATTTCCTATTTATCGGCATAAATTTATTCCTTTGCTCATCGGTCGGAAAGTGCAGAGAAATGGCCAGATTAATTTGCGGAAATTCAGCCGCCATTTTTTCGATGCCCTCCGGAATGCCGGCAGTCGAAACAGAAATAGAACGCGAACCAAAACCGAATAATTCATGATTAGTTAAATTTTTTAAACTTTGGTTCACATTTTCCCAGTTTAAAAACGGCTCCCCCATCCCCATGAAAACGATCGTATCTACCTTATTTCCTTCTCCTTTATAAGGAGAAGGTGCCCCGCCTTCGGCGGGGCGGATGAGGTTGCGGGCTGAAGAATTTTTCTTCAAATACATTCGCCACCACAAAACCTGATCGCTAATTTCTTCCGCCGTTAAATCTCTTTTGAATCCCCCGCGTCCCGTCGCGCAAAATCCGCAACCCAAAGGACAACCGACCTGGCTGGAAATGCACGCCGACCAAACGTCAGGTTTGGGAGAAATGAGAACCGTCTCAATCAGATTGCCGTCTTCTAATTTCAGCAAGGCTTTTATCGATCGCTTGTCGCTGGAAACCAAAATCTTTTCCGCCTCGAATGATAAAATTTTTATTTTTTTATCAAGCAGCTCGCGCAAATCTTTGGCAATCGTCGTGATTTCGGAAAAATCAGAAATACCATCTTGATAGATGGCTTTCTGGATCTGTTTGGTCCGGAACGCCGGCTGATTATTTTCTTCTAATATTTTTTCTAACAGTTTGATCTGCATACAAATTATTCCACTACACATTTGCCGCCGACGCACTGGGCTGATCCGGCCTTGCAAAAATCCGCGCAGGACGGCGCGTCACTGATAAATCCGCTGTTGCCCCAAGCGCAAATTCCTTTCACTTTGTGCGCACCACAGACGCAATCGACAGCAGTATTACACGCTACATCACTGACCGGAGTCTTGGCCGCCACACAGCTTCCGGCAGGTTTAGACGCCGACGGTTTCCCGTGAGCCACCCACGATCCATTGTCACATTCCCACGAATCTTGAGGACCGAGTGAGCGCAGTCCAAAAAATATCACGGCTACAAATACCACGACTGACAGGATGATTGTTTGTTTTTGCGTTATTTTCATATGAAAAAATAAATTATTAATTTCTCTTTTGCTATTTTATACAAGCCAACACGATCGATGCCACGACAGCCAGCGCCATAAACACCACGGCCAGCCAGCCGAAAAATTTGACCCAGCGCGGATGAGTTTCCTCTCCCATAATTTTTTTGTCGTCTCCCACGATCATGATGACAACGAGCAGCGGCAAGGCAATAATTCCATTGAGATAGGCCGCCCAGTAGAGCGCTTTTATAGGATTGACGCCGACAAAATTGAGAGCCAAACCCACTAGGATGGAAATAATGATCACCGCATAAAATCCTTTGGCCTGGCTGTATTTCAGCTCCAGTCCTTCCTGCCATTTCATCAGTTCAGAAAGGGCATAAGCGCCCGAACCGGCGAGAATAGGAATAGCCAGCAGCCCCGTGCCGATTATTCCGGCCGCAAAAAGGAGAAAAGCATATTGGCCGGCCAGAGGTTTGAGCGCCAGCGCCGCTTCGTGGGCGGAATTGATTTCCGTAATTCCATTCTTAAATAAAACTTGCGCCGTCGTAAGAACGATAAAAAAGAATACGACGTTGGCCAGGATCATACCGGCTTTGACATCGGTCCGCATCCGGGAAATCCGATCGTGCATCTTGTTTTTGTCTTTGAAATATAATTTATGTCCCAATTTATTTTCTTCCACTTCTTCGGAAGTCTGCCAGAAAAAAAGATACGGGGTGATGGAAGTGCCGAAAACGGCAATCATAGCAAAAATAAATTCGTTGTTCCATTTTATGTTCGGAACGAAAGCGTTCTTGAAAACATTCAGCCACTGCGGGTGGATAATGATACCGGCAATGACGTAGGCAAAGACCGAAATAGTCAGCCATTTCAAAAATTTGACGTAGACGTGATAGCCCACCTGGACTTCGATGACGATGGAAAGCAGGGCGAAAAGGATAGCGCCGAGATAGAGATTGAAACCGGTAAGCATCTTGAGCGACGCTGCCATAGCACCCAGATCCGCTCCGATATTCACTATATTAGCAACCAGAAGCAGGACGACCACCGACATAACGATCCGTCTGCGATAATGTTTTTCCAGCACTCCGGCCAGTCCCTGGTTGGTGATGATACCGATGCGCGCGCAGACTTCCTGGATCGCCAGCATCATCGGCAAGAGCCACGCTGCCATCCACAAGATGCCAAAGCCGAATTTCGCTCCCACTGAAGAATAAGTTCCGATGCCTGACGGATCGTCATCCGACGCGCCGGTGATGAGCCCCGGACCCAGCGTTCTCAAAAACAACCGGCTCTTTCCCCATGGATGTTTGATGAGTTCCTTGAGTTCCATAATTTCCGATCCGGCTACGCTCAAAGTTCCATCGACCGTTTTCACCGCCTGCACTTCTCCCGTCACGATCAGTTTTTTGGCCAGAATCAGAGGAATGCCCAGCTCCCTTCTCATCTCAGAGAGAGTAAAAAATTTTTTTCCTGTTGTATTAATTTCTGTTTTGTTTTCCATCCGTATTTTAATTTTAGATGCTTCATAATTCGAAAGCTATATCACTTCCTTAATAATATTTTCATATTCCCCCAGCTCCATAATCATCATAAGCACTTTGGCCAATTTCGTGCTGTCGTGGCGGATGAAGGAATGTTTCCGGGAATAGAGATCTTTTTGGGAAATATTAACTTCTATCTTCTGTACCAGATCGGCTCTCACGATTCGGAAGCTCCTTTTCTTTTTTTCATTATTTAAGGCCACTAACGAATTCCCTCCTTCTAATTTTTCATATTTATCGACTAATTCTTTTTTGGGCACAGTGTTATTGAAAGTGACGAAATCGATCCGGTCTTTTCCGATGATTTTATCGATCTCACTCGCATATTGATCCAGATCATATCCTGTCGTCTGCCCTTTTTTGTTGGTCAGATTGCAATTATATATCACTTTGGCTTTGGATTTTCTTATGGCTTCCGCTATTCCACCGACCAAAAAAATGGGTATGATGGAACCGAAATGGTCTCCGGGACCGATAACGATAAATTCGGCCCCTTTTATCCGCTCGATCGCTTCCCGGCAGGCTTTGACCGATTTCTTGAGACATACTTTCTCCAGCCCGATTTTGTGGATATCTTCATTATAGTCCAATACTTTTTCTCCGTTTAAAATTTTTCCGTTCTTGAGTCTGATTACCAGGCGCATATCTTCATCAGTAACAGGGATGACATCGCCTTTGACATTCAGAATTTCCGCCGCTTCCATAACGCCGGACGAAAAACTGCCCTTTATTTTTTCCAAAGCAGACAAAAAAAGATTTCCCAGATTATATCCCTTGAGTCCTCCGTCTTCGAACCGATAGTTCATAATTTGCCTCATCATTTCTGTCGATTCGGAGAGCGCCACCAGGCATTGTCTGACATCGCCCGGCGGCAAGACACCCAGCTCGTCGCGCAGCACGCCGGTCGAGCCGCCGTCATCGGCCATAGAAACGATGGCCGTGAGACTGATTGGGTATTTTTTGAGGCCGGTCAAAAGCATAAAACTCCCTGTTCCTCCGCCGATGGTAACTACGTTCTTTTGCTTCATACTAAATAAATTTATACAACAATTCTTCCGCTTTTTTCAAATCTTCCGGATTGCCGATCGGATGCCAGGCGCGAGCTTTCATCACTGTTATTTTATGATCTCTCGCCATCTTGCTCATCGTTTGCGGCAATCCGAATTCTCCGTTGCCGATCGGTGCCAGCTCATAGTCAAAGAATTTTTTATTCATCACATAGACGCCGGTATTGGCCAATTTGTAGCGGGAATTTTTCGGTTTTTCGATCACATCGATCATATGGCCAGCCGTGTTAGTCTTTATTACGCCAAACTGGCGGGGGTCATCCACTTCATAACCCATAATGGCCAGATCATAATTAATGATTTCCGCCAAATCTTTTTTGGTATAAAGGTCATCACCCATCATCACTAAAAATTTATCTTTCAAAATACTTTTGGCAAAATGTAGCGCTCCGCCAGTACCATTGATCTTGTGCTGGAACACATAAATAATTTTCCGGCCATTGAAGTATCTTCCGAAATGCGCCATGATATGTTCCGATCTGTAGCCGACAATAAAAATGATTTCTTTGACTTTTTTAGGCAGAGCATTGACTTTATGCTCCAGGAGCGGCGTGCCTTTGATTTTCAACATCGGCTTGGCCACCGCGCTCGTCAGCCCCTTCATTCTTTTCCCCCTCCCTGCCGCCAGGATTACCACTTGCATAGTTTTTTATCCCCTATTAGTTAGCTAACGATACTAAGAAGTCTTCCTTTTATGTATATTATTTTTTTAACTTTTTTATCACCGATAAAATTTTTAACTTTCTCGCTTTCCAGCGCCAACTTTTTCGCTTTTTCCTCAGTTATATCCGCACTGACCTTCATCTTGTCGCGCACTTTACCATTGACCTGAATAACCAGATCTATTTCTTCGTCTTTGATCAAATTTTTGTCATACTCCGGCCATTTTTCTTTGGAAATACTTTCTTTATGTCCAAGCCGTGACCATAATTCCTCAGAAATAAATGGAGCAAAAGGAGAAAGAAGAATTAAAAATGTTTCGAAATCACTTTTTTTAATAAAACCTCTTTCCCCTTTTTTGCCATCATAAGAATCAAAAGAGTTTTTTAGAATCATTAATTGGCTAATTGCAGTATTGAATTTCAAATTTTCTATATCTTCTGTAACTTTCTTTATTGTTTTATTCAACAAAATAGCATTGATCGTAGTGGCACTGTCATATTTACCTAATATCCAATCCCCATACCATTCTTTTCCATGAGCATTTTCTAAAAAATTAAGATAATCAAAAATTCCATGTAAAAACCGATACGTTCCCACCAACCCATTGGTCTGCCAGGGTTTAGCATCTTCCAATGGTCCCATAAACATTTCAAATAATCGCAGTGCGTCCGCGCCGTATTTTTTCACTTCGTCATCGGGATTAATGACATTGCCCAGAGATTTACTCATTTTCCGGCCGTCCGGCGACAAAATTATTCCCTGATGGCGCAGTTTCAAAAACGGTTCGTCAAAATCGATGTGGCCTAAATTATGCAAAACCTTGGTAAAAAATCGGGAATAAAGAAGATGCAGAACGGTGTGCTCCGCTCCGCCGACATAAAGATCGACCGGCATCCATTTCTTGATCAATTCTTTGGAAGCAAATTCTTTGTCGTTCTTGGGATCAGCATAACGGAAATAATACCAGGATGAACAGACGAAAGTGTCCATCGTGTCTGATTCTCTTCTTGCCGCTCCGCCGCATTTGGGACATTTCACGTCGTGAAATTCTTTGGAATACACCAGCGGCGATTCTCCGGTCGGTTTGAAATCAACATCGGTGGGCAATTTCACCGGCAGATCCTTTTCCGGCACCGGCACCTCACCGCATTTTTCGCAATAAATTATGGGAATCGGTGCGCCCCAATAACGCTGCCGAGACACCAACCAATCACGTAATTTGTAATTTACTTTTTTCGATCCTAAATTATTTTTTTCCAGCCACGCGGTCATTTTTTTCCTGGCTTCTTCGGAAGTCAGGCCGGAATATTCGCCGGAATTAACTACCATTCCATCATCGACAAAGACTTTCCCGTTCAGATAGTCTATATCTAAATTATCTTTTGCAATATCTTCAGCTCTAGTTCTTTTTCCAATTAATATTTTTTTCAGTTCATGATGGAATCTTTTGCTCAAAACCAACGCTCTAAATTTGCCTATCTTTTTTTCATCTTCTTCAAAATCATCGTCGGTCAGCCCGAACTCGCCGACATATTCGCCAATATCAACCTCTGTATCATTTTTATCTTTGTAAATATAATTTGTCAGTTTTTCGCTTAATTTTTTCTCTCTAACTTTCTCAAATCCTAACGATTCGAGAATTTTTATAAAGTCTTTTTGTTTCTGATTATCTTTGACTATGATATCCAAATCACCTATCTCTCGATATATTATGCCGGCGTGAAAAACACAAGCCGCTCCTCCAAGCAACCAAAATTTAATATTTTCTTTTTCTGCCGCATCATATATTTTATTCAAAGTTTCCAACGCCTTAATACTTTTTTCGTATCCATTTCGATCGGGCGAAATACTTTGAACGATTTCCAAATCATATTTCTCAGCAAACTCAAAATCCCGCTCATCGTGTGCCGGGACAGCCATGACCGCGCCTGTTCCGTATTGCGCCAAAACATAATCAGCGACAAAAAGCGGCCATTCTTCTTTAGTAAACGGATTTATCACTTTCACGCCTTTTACTTCCACTCCTGTCTTATCTTTATTTTCCATCCGATCAAGATCCGATTTCTTTTTCGCGTCGTTGATATATTTTTGCACTTCATCATAATTTTCTATGTAGTCTTTTAATCCCTCAACAAGCTTGTGCTCTGGCGCAATCACCGTGTACGTACATCCATAAATAGTATCCAGTTTGGTTGTAAATACTTCCAAATAGTCTTCTTCATTGGGATTTTGTAATTTGGAATTTGTTTGGAATTTGGATTTTGTAATTTGGAATTTTATGATAGCTCCTTCGCTTCTTCCTATCCAATTCTTCTGCGCCGCCTTTGTCGATTCCGGCCAATCAACCTTATCCAGACCAAAAATCAAGCCAGAAGTGACATCGGCGTCAGATCCGCGTACTAATCCGCGTGAAATCAGCGGTCTATCCTCAATAAAATCCGTAATCTTAAAAAACCACTGCTCTAGATCTTTTTGAATCACCGCCTGACCGCAGCGTTCGCACTTCCCGTCTATCACCTGTTCGTTGGCCAGAACCGTTTTATCCGTTTCACACCAATTGACTTTGGCTTTCGCTTTATACGCCCAACCGTTTTTATACATCAAAAGAAAAAACCATTGGGTCCATTTATAATATTCAGGATCGGAAGAATTTATTTCCCGCGACCAATCATAAGAAAAACCAAGCATATTCATCTGGCGCTTATAATTTTTGATGGCTTTTTGAGTAGTTTCCGACGGATGCACTTTGGTTTTTATGGCATAATTTTCAGCAGGCAGTCCAAAAGCATCCCAACCTTGAGGATGAAGCACATTGTTTCCTCTCATCCTGAGGTATCGGGAGACGATGTCAGTGGCCGTGTAGCTTTCTACGTGCCCCGTATGCAAGCCTTCTCCGGAAGGATAAGGAAACATATCCAAAATGTATTTCTTGGGCTCGGATAAGTCATTTTTGGCACTATCAAGTTCCGGGTGCTCTTCCCAGTATTTGACCCATTTGGGCTCGATTTCTTGAGGATCGTATTGCTCCATAAAGTTGCATTCTTATTCTATATCATAAGCCACCCCTTTTCAAGCAAAAACCCCGTCTTGGCGGGGTTGATTGCTATCGCGATGAAAATTTACTTCCGAACGCTATTTTTTCTAAGCTTCAAATAAATCAACCGTCCGAGTTTATAGAAAACAAAGATAATTATTCCATAAAGTATCAGCACCGGGATGACCTGGATGATCAGCCTGATCAGGAAATTGATCCACTCTTGGACGTTTTTAACGAGAGCGTTGGTTGATTCTTTAATAATTTGCCATGGCCGCCAGGAATCCATCACGGTAACATTGGTGTCTTCGGATAAATTAACTGAAATTTCTGCCATATCGGTCTGGGAATCCATATATCTCATCTGTCCCTGCAAAGTTTCTATCTGTCCTCGCACATCGGAAAGCTGGGTAGTGATGGACAAAATATCCTCCATCTTCTGAGCCTGATTAAGCAGTTTGAGATAAGCCTGCTCTTCCGCCTGGGCGTTCGTAAGTTGAGATTGCAAATCGACATATTGAGCAGTAACATCCTGGCCAGAAGTAGATTCTCGGAGAACGATTACGCCTACTTTTTTGATGTCGTTAAACGCAGCGTCAAAATTATTGGCCGGCACTTTCACAGTGACGTAGCCGTTTTTTGAGTTGCTTCCGGATTGATAAAAACTAGAAGAAAAGACATCGCCGCCATTATCTTTGGCGATCTGCGTTATTTTTCCCGCCGCATCGTCCGCGCTTTTCACCCGCATATCGATATCTCCGTTCTTCACCACTTTCTTTTCAACGCTATTGCTGCCGCTGTCAGTCGCCATTGGCTGGGAATTTTGCTGCATAACTCCCGCTCCGGATCTTGCACTGGGCGATACCACCGCATTATCAGAACCAACTCCGACCGACTTTCCCGAAAGTCCGGCTGGTTGTGGCACAGTGAGCGATCGTCCCAACAGTATAGGACGCGGCCTGAAATTATTTCCCAAGAGTCCAAGAATTATAGAAAGCACGGTAATGGCTATAATAGCAATAACTCCTATTCGTATAGCCCTTTTTATCAGACCACGATTTTTTGTTTTTTCTTTCATTATTTTTTATTATTGTTCAAATGATTCTTTGACTATATTATACAATTTATTGCCGTTTTTGGGAAGAACGAAAAACGGCGTTTCGCGACTTGTCGGAAACGCCGTCAATAAATACACGAGCGTATAAACTATGCTATCTCCACAAACTCAATATTCTCCTTGTCGTCAGCCAACTTGGCGTACACTAAAACATAAACTTTATCCGGATATTTTTCGGCAATTTTGGCTTTGGCTTTTTGGAGTTCACTCTCGTGAAATTTTTGTTCCGCAACGCTGTCGCCATTGAATTTCGCTGAGCCGCCATACGCCCCGCAATCTTCGTGATTGACTATGACTATTTTTTTGGCATGATGCAGATCGCACGGAACAGAAATACAACTCATCGCCAGATCGTTGCCGTCGCTTTCATTGATAGCTTTGGCCGCGCCCGGAAGAGAAGGAAAATCAAAGTTTTTAATTCCCAATTCTTTTTCCGCAAATTCCACTGTTTCTTTCCAAAAACGGAAGTCGATGCAAGACAAGACGACGGCTTCGCAAGAATGCACCTCATTATATTTAAAT
>Ga0224524_1000518_pt1 | contig 14729 bp, 8 predicted proteins | sample CFST75metaG_FD_179895 | JGI IMG/M metagenome (GOLD analysis project Ga0224524, IMG submission 179895) | Peat soil microbial communities from Stordalen Mire, Sweden - C.F.S.T75 | ecosystem: Environmental > Terrestrial > Soil > Wetlands > Peat | place: Sweden: Norrbotten County, Stordalen Mire... | reverse complement strand
CAAACAAAGAAATCATCGGCGTTTCATGCTCAAATTTTTTAAACTTTGCCAATGGCTGGCCAGCCACTCTTTGAGTTGGCGAATCTGGAGTAATGAATTCAGGATTGGCCTGTTCTAATTTTTGCAATTCATTTTTTAAAGAATCTAAAGCCGCCTCTGGAATTTCCGACTTATCAAGAACATGATAAACATAGCGATAATGGTTAATTTCGCTTTTTAGCTTCTCAATCCGCTGTTTTATTTCCCTTTTTTCCATACTAGTATCCTATCAAAAAACCGCTGAAATTTCCAGCGGTTTTAGACGACGTTTTATTAAGAAAAATTACTTAGCGGTTGTATCAGTAGTAGCCGGAGAAGCTTGTTTATCAGCTTCTTTATTCTGCTGTAAACAACTGGTATCTACTAAATTAGCCTTTTTATCACCCAAATTAATCGGCACTACTTGGCACTTAGCGGTTTGGGTAATGAGTTGATCAACTACATAAGAAATGCCACTCTGATAAGCTTGTTGCAATTTATTATTTTTAAATTGTTGCCATTGCATATAGCCGATATAGCCAACTGAAAAAACGGCCCAAACAATTAAAACGATTAAAGTAATAAAAATCTTTTTAGATTTCATAATTTTTGGTTTGTTGTTATTTAATTTATTTATTTTCTTCTTTAACATTTTTTTATTATACCGCCTTTAAAAATAAACGGCAAATTAATTATTAAAAATTTAATTCCAACTCCACCGTTCTTTTTAATCCTAAATAATCTCCTTTAGAACGGAAAAGAATTTGTGGAGAAGAGCTGGCATAGTCAACTTCATAAGAGCTTCCATTTGATAAATTTCCAGAAAATACCCCTGATTGATTAGAATCAGGAAACGCCCAATTATTCTTTCGCCATTGCCAAAGAATTTCTTCAGCGCCGCTTTCAGCTGCAAAATAAGCCTTGCTTGATTTCGCCTGAGAACTACTCATTTTTATTCCTGAACTTATTAAACCAGCTGAAGCTAAAGAAATAATAATGACAGCATTAAGAATAAGAAGCGTCATTAAAAGCGCCGTCCCAGATTGATCCTTCTTTATTTTTAATAAATATTTATTCATTTTGACAATTTAATTCAATAGAAAGATGTTTAACTATACCATAGCAAGGATCTCCGAAAATATCATTGGAAGCATCAACAGAACAAGAGTTTTTACCAAGACAAAGACCACCGACAGCTGAAGTTGATTGCGAACTATTGCAATTACCGAGAACAAAAGATCCGCAAGAACCGGTTGAATTTCCAAAACTAGCAAAATCAATTGACTTCACTACTTCGCCCACAGGACAAGTAGTTGAGGCTGTTGAACCTTCATTAGCTGAACCGCAAACAGTTGTGCTTACGGGAGTATTCTCGGTTGTACTAGCACTCTTATTAGAATTCAAAAAAGGATTGTTAAAAGTTGGGGAAGAAAAGAAATAAGATTCTTTCAAAGCATCAGTAGAACTGCCTCTAGTTGTATCTCCAGAAAATACCGGCAAATCATCTTCAGTAGTGCTATTATCACCACTATCTCGGCAATAATAAAGTTCATAATTCATCTCGTTGCAAGAACCAGAGTTAAGAATACAATTCATGCCATTAGGATTATCCTGCCAAGGCGACCAAGTACCGTCAGAATTAACCGCTGGCCAAGGATTAGCGCAAACGAAAACATAAATATTAGCATCACTAGAAACATTATTTCCAGCCGAAGAATAAGAACTATCAGTTAAGCGAACAGTAGCATGCGCCTTAGTATTATTATCGGTTATTCCTTTTTGAGCAGTTATCAATTGCTGGCTAGAAGAAGCCTCAAACACTGGCGTGATACTAGCAACTGTATTATTGTCCAAGTTCCATTTCCAATCCCAATTATAACCACTAACTGGATTTAAAATTTGCTTATCAGCACTAAGCGCTTCAGCAGTAAATACTTTATCGCTATCAGCGACTGTATCAAAACTTTTATCATTATAATCAGTATCGTTTTCAGTTAAGCTATTATCAGTGGTTTGAAAAAGATAAGAATTTGGGGTAACACTAACGCTATCAATATCACAAAAACCAGCATCAATTCCGTTGCCTTTCCTAATAGTAAAAGACCAAATATAAGAATCAGCTGAAGAACTAATAGCACTAGCACTCGGCACTTTTGTATTAGCAACATTTAAACCTAGGCCATATAAACTTAGCAGCCCGCCATTTACCGATCCAGATGAACCTCTAGCGATGACAAAATATTTTCTACCAGCATCCAAAGCTTTCATTGGTTTGAATTTTAATTTTGTTTTACTATTTCCAATTTGTTCGCTGGAAGACGATCCAGGAACAATACAATATATTTTATCAGCTGATAGAGTGTCTGCATAACTTTTCTGGCCAAAAAGCCAAGCTAAAGGACTTTGTAAAGCATTTTTAATTTTGGCAATAATTTTTGTGAAAAAATTATATTTAATTTGTTTTTGCCCGACAACCGATAAAGCTGTCCCACTAGGACAACCACTATAATAACCTTCATCCCCATAACTATATTCTTCAGCAACAATTACATTACCAGTAAAGCTGCTAACATTCATTAATTGATCAAACGTTATGTCTATTTCAGAATTAGCACAGACTCCATTATTTCCATTAGCTGGATTAGTTTCAAGTATTGAAGGTCGAGCACGGCAACAAGTATCATTACCACAACCAACTCCGCCGGCGCCAGTCGGATCACATTGAGAATTAGAAGAACAGCCGCAACATAAGCCTCGATTGTTACCGCTACAAGGACCTACGCCACGCGTACAATTTAAATTTGGATTTAATAATTGGCAACTATCTTTTCCATTGGCGTCTGGAGTCGGATTACAACAACAAGTTCCGCAATCAGAGCTAGCCGCTCCGGCAGCCGAGAGACAAGAGAAAGAATTACTTTGAGATTGGCAAATACTATTATTGCAAGTTGTTTTTCCAGTTAATGGCGAACAACTTAATCCAAATCCTTTTGAAGAAACACATTGATTGCAATCTTTAGAACTTTTAATTATTTTTTCAGTAGAGATTGCTGTTGAACTAGCAATTAGATAATTAGCAGTTGAAGTGGCCACACAGCCAGTATTATCACTATTACAATGATGATAACCGCAATAACTTATACCGCCAGTTTTAATTAAACCATCAAAACCATTATTATTAACGCAAGAATTATTTTTAGTCGCATCAACACAACAAGCGTCAGCATGAGCAGAGCAATCTTTAGCAGTTGATAATTGAGCGCAATCACGACAAACTCCGCTCGGAAAATTACTATCGCCTGCATCACAAAATTTTCCAGTTGTACCCGTGCAATTGCAAGCAGCGTCAGAAGCGGTTTGATTAACATTCCCTAGAGAATCTTTCTTTAAACAACCACCACAAGAACCATAAGTATTAGTATCGTTAGAAGTGTCCGAACCGCAAGTTCCTGTACATGATAAACCAGCACAGCAATCTTGCCCAGCATTAGCTTTTCGACAACAGCAACTGCAAGAAGATTCGGCGACTTTCTGACATTGACCATTATTACAAGTTGATCCTGTTGAACAAACAGTTCCTGGAACGGCACAAATTCCTGTTCCATCACCACGACCATTATCAGCACATTCAAAACCTTTATCACAAGGGCTGCATTCAGAAGTTAAATCAACACAAATTGCATTTTCACCAGACGGAGAAATTCTTGTCCAATCAGTTGGGCAAGATATATTTTTGCCTAAATTAATAGAAGTATAATATGAACTATTGTATTGAGAGCAAGAAGTTGTAAAATTATTTCCAGAGATAACCTTAACTTGAGACAAGGAACAGTTATTAGAACGATATTTTACGCAACGATTTAAACTATTATCATAATTACAACCTCCGGAATCTTTTACATCCAAACAAGTACTTTTTTTATTACAATCTTCAGAACTGCAACCAACACCAATATCTTGAACATTGCCACCAGGAAAAACCGAGCAATCGCCTGGAGAATTTGGGCAAGTGCCATTACAGGTTCCAAAAACTTTACTCGCCTCAGAGCAACTCCCCTTGCCATCATCATTACCAGTACCATTGCCAGTACCATCATTTACTAAAGTATTAAAATCCCATTCATAAACACTAGAAGGAATATTAGTCGAGCAAGATTTTTGATCAGCTTTGCAACGGCCAGCCTGACTAGTTCCCGCCTGACAGCAAACCTGAGTCCCGCCACAAACACTATTAGGATCTTTGGCGTCTAAACAATTGCCGATTGCCAAATTTAAACTATTGCCAGCTAACTCTGGAGAATTTTTAACAATTTTAACTGGACCAGTTAAAGTTCCGGTTGGAATCGTTGTTTCAACTTTATCAGCTTTTACTGAGTCATTACTAGTACTAGAATCAATACCCCAAGATTTAATATTAGCACCAGCCACATCTTTATTAAGATAAAAACGAACTTTACTATAAGAATCTTGCGTGCCAAAATATTCACCCCAAAGGCTAATCGAATCGCCTATTTGACCCATGGTTAAACTTATTTTACAAAGTGAAGGAGATAATTTTAAAGTCGAGTCAACTTTAAAAATATTTGGACTAGTATTAGACGAATCAATAACTCTATTATTGCCAAAATCTATGGTTAAATAATAATTTCCATTTTGAATATTTGTCGGAACCTTAACTAAAATTTGCTTATCACTCCAAATCGTATCAGCACAAACTTTAGGAAAACTATAGCTAGCCTGATTAGCCGCTAGTTCTTCGCCGGCAGAAGCAGAAAAATAAACCTCGCTGGTTCCCTGACTAGAACCAAAACCGCTTCCTAAAATAGTTACATACTGACCAACAGCGCCGGACGTTGGATTAAAAGAAGTAATATATGGACCATAATTTGGATCAGATTCTTTGGTAAAATCTACATAATTACTAGTTGCACCAACTTCATTGGCAATAAAGGTAGTGGTATCCCCAGCTTTAATTTTAGGAATAATTGCCGATCCAGAAGTATCAGAGTAAACAGTGGTTAAAAGCCCAGCAATATAAGAGTTATAAGTTCCAAAATTAGCTAAACTGCTAGCGGAAAAATTCACGCCTTCGTAATCAACACTCGCCTGTGAAACGCCAGAGTCAGGACTAATCTTACAAATTCCCGGTCTAGTAATATTATTTATTATTAAATCTGGAATATTCTTTCCAAGACTATCATTAGTAGCGTCAGATAAAGAAGCACTAGTTGTTAGTTTGATCGGTCCACTAATCGCATCAGGGACGCCAATAATAATTTGATTATCACTCCAATAATTCGCATCACAATTACTATTAATACTAGTTGGGACTATCCCCTCAATATTAAATTGTCCGCTCTTCGAAGAAAAATAAACTTTTCCAGTCTTGCTACCAAAATATTTTCCACCAATAGTTATTAAATTTCCAACTTTAGCATTTGGAGTTGTTAGGTCGCAAGTTGAGGTTGAGCCAGAATCATTACAATCAGCATCATTAGTACAAATTTTATTTATATCATTAGTACAAAATCCGCCAGCCGGACTAATCCAACTTATGACTGGCAAAGCCTGACAAGTACAATTTTGAGCTGAGTCACAAGTTAGGCCATTAGAGCAAGCTTGATTATCTACTTGGCAACTATCAGCGGAAGAGTTGCTATTGCAAGCTTGTCCAATGCCAGTTCCGGTTTGGCAAGTACAGCTTGAGGTATCGCAAAAAAGTCCATCACTGCAGAATGATCCATCAGCCTGACAACCAGAAGTATTACTATCACGATCGCAAGCCTCGCCTACTTGTCCTTTTGCCTGGCAAGTACAAGAACTTTTTTGACAAGTAAAACCACTGCTACAAACCGTATTATCAACGCTGCAAGAAGAAATACCATCAAATCTCATGTAAGTTTTAAACATGTAATCAGCACTACTATTCCAATCATTTTGCCCACCAGCATAATTTCCTGGGTTGCCGAATATAAAACTAGACATAACCGTCCCTTCGCCTTGTGCTATCTCTATAGTATATTTATCGGAGCCAGTTTGTTTTAAATAAATTGGGGAAGAAAAACTAACCTCTCCCCAACCAGTCTTAGCAGCCATAGTCCCAGCAGTTAAAAAATTTCCGGACGGACCTTCACCTTTCAAAATACTAACAGTAATCTTTTTATCACCTGGATTCTGAAGATATAAACTTATCTTAGTCAAATAACCAGATTTACTAGGCGTAAATGATTGCCATTGGATTGACCGAGAAATATCATTTCCACCCCAATCAATTTTTGATTGATCAAGGACATCAGTTCCGCAAGGTGTGCCAACTTCACCATAAGTTTGACAAGTACAGTTAGCTGGATCGCAAACTAAGCCAGACTGACAAACATCAGCGCTAGCCTGACATCCAGAAGTTAGAGTATTTCCATCGCAAGAAGTTCCAAGACCTCCCGTGCCTGGCAAATTAGACCCGCCGCCGCCATTATTAGTAGTGTTATTTCCATTAACCGCGTCTGAAACTTTATTAACTATAAAAGTAACAATACCGAAAGCCAATAAAATTATCACTAAACCAATTACGCCATTAATTAATAATTTTTTAGCCCGCTCTACTTTTTCTTCATCACCGGCTGAAGTCATCCAAACAAACCCGGCGTAAATAACAATGCTAACAGCGATAATGCCTAAAAGACCTAAAGCAATATTAATAATGTTAACGATGATTGTCCGCGGATCATTATTAGACAGATTTAAATTTGATCCATATTGCAAGCCTAAAGAATCAGAACTTTGTGCTAAAGCAAAATTTCCTATCGCTAAAATAGCTGATAAGAAAAGAATTGTAAAAAAAATACTTTTTATTCTCTTAGACATTAAAATATATTTCAATTTTTAAAATTTATTTATTGGCAATTTCCATCAGAACCCAAGGTAGCTTCAACGGTACCATTGCAACAAGACGGAGAATTATCGCCAACTCCAGTACAAGCTGGGCCAGCTGATGGCTTAAAACAATTTTGATAAATATCTTTAACTCCTGAACCAACTTGAGAACGATAACTAACTGCCTCATTTAATGGACTGTGCTTTATTAAGGAAGTAGTTTTAACTGGCGAGCCGTTTACTAAAACTGGCTGACTTTCAATCCAATAACCAAGACCTTGTTTAGCTAGACTCCAAATATTTATATTTTTATGCTCTGTCACTGCTCCCTGACTATCAGTAACCTTTGTTGCTCCAGTTGTCATGGTGCTTAACATCATTAATTTACTAAAATTTATAGTGACATCACTAATTAAACCTGAACTTGTTTTTAAAGCCGGAGTGGCTGACAAAATCGTTGGTGGCGTCGCTTCTATTTTATCATTTATAAAAAAGTACCAAGAAAAATTATCACCATTTTTCTTGTCACTATCATTTTCACTAAAAAAATTAATTGGACCAACTGCATTTCCATCGCGGTTACCATCTAAAGAATTAGAGGCAATATCAGTTATTCCTTTAAAAGAATTTTTATCAGAAACAGGATAATTTTCTCCATTAGAATTAACACAGCGAGCATTACTGCATTTATTATAAGGACTATAGGTAACACAATCATTATCACTTGAGCAGGCAATCAAATCATTAGCCACAAGCTCGACTCTCAAATCGCTATTTTCTGGCAAGCAATAAATTGGCTCTCCGCAACCATTAACTCCGCATTGGTTATTGCTAACAAACTCAATTGTTTTATATTGATTAGCCACTACAAAATTTCCCAACAAATAATCATTATCTCCTGAACAAACCTTATTAGAGCAGGTAAACGATTTACAATCAGCATCAAGAGCACAAGCCTGCCCAACGGTTTTAGCGTCAGCCTTAGCATTAACTATTCTAATTGTATTTTTAACATCAGTAGCCGAACCAGAAACAGTTAAAGGCAAAATTGGCTCATTAAAATTTATTTGAATAACAGCATTTCGCGGTTGATCAAGTTTGTCATTTTGTGTTACGGTAGTTGATTCATCACTACCGCCATGCATAAAGGTAATAGCCAAAGACGCACTATTACTCGCCTTTAAAACAATGTCGTTTCCAGATTGGCCAGCTAAAGCGGCTTTTATACCAACGTATTTTGAAGCTGCGCCAGCTGTAACATCGGTTTGCATCTTATTTATGGTCGTAGCAATATTAGACGCGGTTGCATTAACATCAGCTCCAATCGCAATTTGATTTGGAGAAGCAACGGTACTAGCAAAAACATAAGTCATTTGGCTAACAGTTAAAGTGTCAGCTTGCTTAACGGCAGTGGCCGTAAGCATCCAATAACTTCCAGCTTTAACATCATTGTCCGTTGTCAAAGAAAATATTCCCGGAAAGGTAATCGTATGTCCACTAAAATTAGCGGATCCCAAAGAAGTGCTCCCGCTAGACAAAGTAGCCGTCGCACCATCGCTTAAAACGGCTAATTTCAAATCACCGCTTAGGACACTATTAGCATCAGCCTTTATTTCTTGAATATTAGGCGAATCCGTTCCTCTAGCAGTGCCAACCACCGTAGCCGGAGTATAAACTTGAGGTTGAGCATTAACCGCGATTGAACCAGTAGCCTGAACAGATGCGATTATATTGCTAGCGCCATCGCGAGCATTATCAGGCAAAGGGAAGGTTCCATTGTTTTCTACTTGTGGTGGAGTTAAATCAATTTTATTAGAAACTTCAAATTGCCATTCCATGAAATCAAAATTTCGACAATTCTTAAAAATATTAACTCCGGTGCTTTTACTTTTTATCCCGCTCGTTAATTTCACGGTATACCAAATATATTCAGAAGGAGAACCAAAATATTCAGTCGGCGAAAAAATAAAAGTTTTATTATCGTTGCTGTAAACTTTTATATTAGTTAAAACATTAGCTTCAGTATCTTTGGTTTTATAAATTTCTACATTATTAGTATTAAGACTATCTCCCTGGCAACCATTGGCGTTATTACAAATAGTGGCCGGATCGACTTCTTCGGTAAAAGTAACTAGAATCGAGGTGTTTCTTGGCAATTCTTTTTGATCAGGGGTTGGATAGACTCTTTCCACTGTACATTCACCAAGGGTTCCAACACCATTCAAGCCATTAGGATTACTAGTAGTTGTTGTTTGATTGCCATTGCCATTATTTGAACCGGTTAATCTGCTTAAAACAAACGTAGCAATTGAAAAAGCTGAAAGAATAATAATTAAACCAATTACTCCCTGTTTAAGTATATTCTTGGCCTTGTCGACTTTTTCCTCATCACCGCCCGAAGTCATCCATAAAAACCCAGCATAAATAACGATACTGACAGCGATAATTCCTAAGAATCCAAAGGCATACTGAATAATCCTAACGATAATTATTCGCGGGTCAGTATTATTTAAATTAAGAGTCGAGCCATATTGCAACCCTAAGGTATCAGCGCCTTGAGCCAAAGCAAAATTAACGGTTAAAAATATTCCCGTTATAAACGCAAAAACAATTAATATTTTTTTTGTCAGTTTAAACATTAACTCTTACACACATCTTTATTATCTGCTATTATTATAACATAAAATGACTATCGAGCAAATCATCGAAAAAGTAAAAGAGAATAATCCAAAAGCTGATGTTGACATGATTCAGCTGGCTTATGATTTTGCCGAAAAAGCTCATTCTGGCCAGAAAAGAAAAGCTGGTGAACCATATATCCAGCACTCGCTACACACCGCTTTTGTCCTCGCTCAAATTAAGGCTGATACTAATACTATTGCGGCTGGACTTTTACACGATGTTCCGGAAGACACAAATGTAACTTTTGCGGAATTAGAAAAAAATTTCGGGAAAGAAATTTCTACATTAGTAAACGGAGTAACTAAGCTTGGAAAAATACAATATCGCGGAGTCCAGCGTTATCGTGAAAATTTACGCAAAATGTTTTTGGCCATGGCCAGCGATATCAGAATTATTATTATTAAATTTTGTGACCGTCTACACAATCTTCGAACATTAGACTCCCTCCCCCCCGATAAACAACAGCGTATTGCTAAAGAAACCATGGAAATTTATGTTCCAATTGCTGAACTTTTAGGAATCTGGGGATTAAAATGGCAAATGGAAGATATTTGTTTTAAATATCTTTTTCCAGAAGAATACAATAAATTAGAATATAAATACGAGATTGAAAAAAAAGCGGAAAATAATCAATACATCCAAAAAATAAAAAATATTTTGGGAGAAAAACTAGACGAAGCTAAGGTTGAGCATAAAATTGAAGGCCGGTTTAAACATCTTTATAGCATCTATTTAAAGATGCAGGAAAAAGATCGGCGCTTTGATGAAATTTACGATGTCTTTGCCTTGCGGATCCTCGTTAATAATATTTCGGATTGCTATAAAGTTTTAGGAATAATACATTCTATTTGGAAGCCAAAACCTGGCCGGTTTAAAGATTATATTGCTATGCCAAAACCAAATGGCTATCATTCTTTGCATACCACAATTTTCGGTCCGGAAGGAAAATCAGTGGAATTTCAAGTTCGAACTGTTGAAATGAATGATGAAGCCTTATATGGTATTTCTGCTCATTGGTACTATAAAAGAAAAAATGAAAACGAAAAAAGAGTTCAGCCAAAATGGGTAGAAGAAATAATGGATATTCAGAAACAAATAAAAAATACCGATGATTTTGTTAAAAATATAAAACTAGATGTCTTTCAAAATCGTATTTTTGTCTTTTCTCCCAAAGGGGATGTGGTGGAGTTACCAGAAGGCGCAACTCCGATAGATTTCGCCTATGCTATCCATACCGAAATCGGCAATAAAGCTACTGGCGCTAGAATCAATGAACGATTAGGAACGCTTGGGCAAGAATTAAAAAATGGCGACATGGTAGAAATTATCATTGAAAAAAATCGTAAAGGACCTAATCTAAGCTGGGTAAATTTTGCTAAAAGCAAGCGAGCTAGAGATAAAATAAAACAAAACGCTGAAAAATATAATTTCATCACTAAATTTATTCCAAAATTCCCACCCAAAAAACCTAAAGATAAAAAGAACTAAAAAAAATACCCCGTCGAATGACAGGGTATTTTTTTATCTTATCTTTTTATAGTTTCTTCTTTTAATTTTCCAGTCTTACGCAAATAATCCTTCTGACTGCGCAATTCTAAACTTTTCAAAGCGGATTCTTTTTGTCTTCTTTTATTTTTCTTAGGATGAAGAACTTGCTTATCACGAGCAACCATTAAAACTCGGCTATTCTTCAAACCACGGTTAAAACGCCTTAAGAAACTCTCAAAGCTTTCGCCTTTTTTTCTTTTAAATTCAGCCATAAAACACCATCCTTTCTATTTTAGTAAATAAATATTAACTACTTATTCTTTTTTGCAATTCTTGCTTAATCTTTTTAAAATCTACCACTTCCTGATTACCTGATTCCATGTCTCGCAATAAAATCGTTTTATCATTCATTTCTTTCTGGCCTAGAATCAAAGTGAATTTAGTATTAATTCGATTAGCTTCTTCTAATTGATCCTTTAAACTATCGCGGGTAAAAGATTGTTTAACATTAAAATTACTCTTTCTTAATTCTTCAAAAAGAGTAATCGCTTTTTTTCTAGCCGCATCTCCAAGTTGAGCAATAAAAATAATATTATCACTTTCTTTTTCCAACGGAATATTGGTGGTCTTAACTTTCATAATTGTTCGCTCAATCCCAACCGCGAAACCGCAAGCTGGAGTTGCCCGTCCCCCCAAATATTCTATTAAACCATCATACCGTCCGCCAGCAGCTAAAGACATTTCAGCTCGCGGACCTTTCCCCTCTTCTTCAGATACTGCCCAAACTTCAAAAACTGTTCCATTATAATAATCTAAACCTCTAACTAATTGCAAATTTAAATTATATGGAATACTCATCTCATCTAAATATTCTAACAAACGAGTAAACTTTTTCTTACAATCCTCACATAAATAATCAATCATTGGCGGAGCATCTTCTTTAAGTTGAATGCATTGTGGTTCTTTACAATCCAAAAGACGAAGTGGATTTTTTTCTAAACGACGTTTGCAATCATTGCAAAGCTTAGAACGGTTTCCTTTTTCTTTATAGTACGCTGTTAATTTTTTAATATATTCTGGTCGGCAAACCTTGCAGCCAATGCTATTAACCTGAACTTCAACTCCAATTTGTAATTCGCTAAAAATATTATAAGCGATTAAAATCATTAAAAAGTCGGCCACTGGACTCTCTTCGCCAAAAATTTCAAAATCAAATTGGTGTGATTGACGATAGCGTCCGGCCTGTGGTTTTTCATGCCTAAAAATTGGTCCAAAAGAAAACATCTTTACTGGATGAGGTAAATTCAACATGCCATTTTCAATATAAGCCCGAACTAAACTTGGAGTAATTTCTGGACGCAAAGCAATTTTATCTCCATTCTTATCAACAAAGGAATACATTTCTTTAGAAACAATATCGCTAGTTTCTCCTGTGGAACGTTTATAGAGTTCTAATTGTTCTAAAATTGGAGTTTGAATTTTTTTAAAACTATAGGCATTAGCTAAATCAGTGGCCTTTTTAACAATTAAATCCCAATATTTATTTTCTTCAAAAACAACATCCTTCATCCCGCGTAAACGAGCGAATTTTTCGGAAATTTCTTTTATCTCCTCATCACCTTTTTTAGCCATGTCCCGTTTTGGTTGACGGCGAACATGGGCAGTGATCTGAGAATTATTATGGCTATGATTATTTTTTGCGCCTTTTTTTCTTGGCATAAAATTTTCCTTTTTTAATTATTCTGATAACTTGAAGTTTTAATTAATCCAATTTTATCTAATGGCCAGCCACGGAAAGCTACGCGTCCAATAATAAAACTTTTATTAACTGGGCCAAAGACTCTAGAGTCTTTAGAGGAACCGCGGTTATCTCCGAGGACAAAGTATTGTCCAGCGCCTAATTCAATCTGTCCTTGGCTAGAATAATTGAAAGTTTCCAAACCCTCTGGCAAATAACTTTCATCTAAAGCCATGCCATCAGGATTTTGTAAATTATAAATATAAACTTTGCCATTTTTTATTTCAACTTTTTCTCCCGGCAAACCAATAACTCTTTTAATAAAATACTCTTGCGGATCTAAAGGATAACGAAAGACGATAACATCACCACGTTGAATCGGATTTAAACGATAACTAATTTCGTCGATAATCAAATATTGATGATCAAGAAAAGTCGGTTCCATGGAAGCACCTTTGACATAAAATGGCTGAATTAAAAAATATCTTACAGGTAAGATAATAACAAGTGCGATTATGGCAATTTTTACCAATTCTCCTAGATAACTAAAAAATTTTCCCATGGTTTTTGTGGTTAAATAAAACCTTAATATTACCTTTAAAAAAGCATAATAAATATAACATCAAAAATAAAATAACGCAAGTTGAGGATAAAAACAAAATTAGCCCCGCAAAGCGGGGCTAATTTTTGTTTTCCTTAATGATGCTCAAACTTGCTAAACAGCTTAACATCATCCTGTGGATAATTATAGCAAATGTTTTTAAGGTGGTCAATATTATTTTTTAACCTGATACTTATCACCAACTTTTTCAAACGCCTTTTTATTCATTAACGCTAAATTGATCGTCGTCTTCTTTACTAAACGATTTTCCAAGACTTTTTCAATCAACTCTTCTTTAGTCAACGGACCGCTTTCAGTTAAAATATCTCTAATTACGTCTTGGACAACACCTTCTTTAAACCCCCATTCTTTTAAACCGTAAACACCCCGACCAATCAAAACGTATTTATTATCTAAAATTAATTCATTGTGAACAGTGGCTGGATTAGCTTTTTTATGATCAAAACTAACTTCATTTATTTTTTTAGCAATATCAACAAAATGCATCGGCTTGCCTTCATGTTTTAAAATTAAATAAATTTTATGATTAATAGTTTTTGGAGCAATTTCTTCAGAATCATTTTTTCCCCAAAGACCAAATTTATTTTGTTCAACTTCTTTAACAGCTTGTAAAAGCGAGTATAAAGCTTTGTTGTTATGGATTAAATCTTTATTTTCTTGATACAAAGAATTATCCCAGAAAGACGAAACATCAACTTCTGATGGCAACACTAATTTTTCTTTATGCTTACTATAAACATCTGAATTTAAAAGCATGTCAATCGCCTCTTCAGTTTTCATGGTTTGTTTTAAATCAGCCACTCTCTTCACTAAATCAACTGCCAATTCTTCAAGATGAACAATCTCAGAATCTTTTAATTTATAAGAAGTTTTAAAAATATCAGAATTTTTAATTTCTTCAAACTCATCTTCTAATAATCTTGATAAAAAGAAATCGTAATGATTTTTTTCCACATCATAATCAGCGCTTTTGTAAGTAACTGGGGAAGAAGTATTTAAAAGATGAAAAAGATATTCTCTCTCCGCTAAACCACCGTGTTCAGTCAAAAGTTTTTTAGTCAAACCAGTTAGTTCGCTTAAATTATCTTTTAGTTCTTCTAATTCTCCTAATTTTTTCAAAGCGGCATTTTCGATCTGACGAATTCTTTCCCGAGTTAAATTATGAAGTTTTCCAACCGCTTCTAAAGTTTCTTTATCACTTTCTTTTAAACCAAAACGACGAGTAACAATATCTTGCTCTTTTTTAGAAAGTTTTGCCAATAAATTTTTGACAATTTCTCCCGTTTTTAAAGTTGTGTTATTATTATCCAT
>Ga0224524_1000517_pt1 | contig 14732 bp, 9 predicted proteins | sample CFST75metaG_FD_179895 | JGI IMG/M metagenome (GOLD analysis project Ga0224524, IMG submission 179895) | Peat soil microbial communities from Stordalen Mire, Sweden - C.F.S.T75 | ecosystem: Environmental > Terrestrial > Soil > Wetlands > Peat | place: Sweden: Norrbotten County, Stordalen Mire... | reverse complement strand
ATATTTAATCGGTGACGGGCTTGCCTCAATAAAAAGAAGGTTCATCATTTTTAAATACGTGTTATTGATTTTTCTGGCCTTATCATAATCCTGTTGGTGCATGGCTGTTGTTAATGAAGTCATAGCAGCCGGATACGCGTTAGAAAATACCGAAATAACTCCATCGCCGCCCAACGCCATTATCGGAAGAGTCTGGTCATCGTTGCCGGAGACAACACTCAACGAAGCCGGCTTTTGTGCGCAAAGTTTTGCTATCTGTGAAATATCGGCGCAAGCTTCCTTTACCGCTACGACATTTTTACACTCATCATGAATTTTCAGAATAGTTTCAGGCAGAACGTTCATTGCCGTACGTGATGGAACGTTGTACAACATGATAGGTAATGATGTACGATCTGCAATATATTTATAATGAGTAACCAACCCGGCTTGTGTCGTCTTGTTATAATATGGATTAACAATGAGAACGCCGTCGACAGGAAATTCCTCGGCAATTTTATTGAGCGCAACAACTTTCATCGTATCATTCGCTCCTGTGCCGACAATAATTTTAGCCCGTTTATTATTCACCTCAACAACGGTTTCAATTATTTTTCTTCGGTCGCTTTCATTTACAACAGATGCTTCCCCTGTTGTTCCGAGCACGATGAGTGCGCTTATACCACCCGCGATTTGATCCTCTACCAGCTTTTTTAGTGATACATAGTCAACACTAAGATCATCTAAAAACGGGGTTATCAGAGCAGTTCCGGTTCCTTGAAACATGATACTTCCTAATTCACATAAAAAAAATATTTTATTGAATTACGAATATCGTTTTTTTTCGTGGAGAATCAAAGATTTCGAAGGGATTTATACAATATTTTGCAAAATTATTCGGAAAGAAATTTAGCCGGCTATTGATGATAGCGAAATGAGTCCTTAGCATTCATTCGCAGATAGTCATTGATGAGATTTTTTTCATAATCGGTAATCTTTGCTCTGACTTGCATTGCGTTAAGCCATTTTACCCATTCATCCGCATTATGTTTACCGGGAGCATATAGTTCGTGGCAGCCTCCGCACTTTGCGATGTACAATTTCTCTCCGGTTGTCGGGAGTGGAACATCACTTCTTTGAGCTTTGGAGAACAGAGAACATCCTTGCCATATAAAGACAAATAGCACAGCAGCAATACTTAACGGGAACCAGCCCGGTTTCATGTTTGTTCTGATGATAGATTGAGCGTTATAAAAAAAATAAGTATATTACCGGCAATCTAAATAAAAACCATTGTCGCACCAAAATTTTATAGGATATTATGGCTTTGTACACATCAAAGTTGACGCACATCACTTCCGACATGAAAATGTCCGATGTTTTATTGAGCAATTCCTATTTTATTCTCATGCTTGAGCATTTTGGCATCAGCCTCGCGGTTCAGGAAAAAAGCGTAAAGGAGATTTGCGCCGAAAATAGCATTAATCCTGATATTTTCTTAACATTTGCCAATCTTTTTAACGGGGTTACGTACGAGCCCAAATCCGAGTATACTTTTGATGATATCCAAACCATCATCGGTTATCTGAAAAACTGCCATCATTATTATCTTGACGAAAAGTGCCCCTCGCTAAAAAACAACATTTCGAAATTGGCAAACAAGAACAATTCACCTGAAACAAAACTGTTAGAGAAATTTTTTGCCGAGTACTTATCCGAACTAACAACGCATATTAATTATGAGAACGAGACGGTTTTCCCTTACATTATAAAACTATATCGCACAACGGTAAAAAGCAAAGCAATAGCTTCTCTGGAAAGCTACTCGGTGACGGAATACAAAGAGCACCATGACGACATTGAAGAGAAACTGACAGACATTAAGAATCTTCTCATCAAATACCTGCCGCCTAAGAACGACAAAAAGACAAGAAGAAATATTTTAGTGAAATTGTTCGAGCTCGAACACGATCTTCACATTCACTCGTTGATAGAAGATTCTATTTTAATTCCCTTAGTTCAAAAACTGGAAAACCATTCGCGGCAATAGTATGCATTCTGTAATTTATATTATCGAGACATCGCAGATTATCAGCGAAGGGTTATATAGAATCATTTCGCACTCCGGCAAAGACATATCGGTCACAATATTTGATTCGCTGCACGATATTCCACCCCACATAATTGAGAATGCACCGCAGATCATTATTATTAACCCCCTGATACTTCAAGCCAAACAGGATGTTTTCCGGACGTTGAAAAAGGAATTGCCGAACACTAAATGGGCGGGATTGGTTTATGCATACTTTGAGCAGACAATACTGGCGCATTTTGACTTTCTGATTCACATCAATGACAGCGAAAAAGTCATTAACGAAACAATAGACCACCAGCTTTCTCTCGCCTCCGAAAATGAAGACAATCCCCAGCAGGCACTCAGTGACCGCGAAGTTGAAGTTCTCCGTTTATTGGTGACCGGACACTCGAACAAGGAAATCGCCGAAGCACTGTTTATCAGCCCGCATACTGTTATTACCCATAGAAAAAACATCACACAAAAAACCGGGATAAAAACCGTCTCGGGTTTGACGATTTACGCCGTTTTGAAGAATATTATCACTTTACAGAACATCTGACACAATTCCGTCCCTATAAGTAAGTAGCAGACCACTCACATTTCATTCCTTTTGGGGATTGAAGGCTCCACTCCCTACAGGTAATTTTACATATGATTTTCAACACATTTGGAACATGCATGTCATTCTTACGTTTGTTTATTATTTCATTATCTATCGCGGAATTTATTTCCGCTCAGATCAAACCGGAAATCTCATATACCGGAGAGGTAGTAAATAACACCTATGGCGGTTTAAAAAAAGGAACTTCGTATCAGGGATTGGTAAATTTTAAATTCACCTATAACACCGAGAGTACCGGATTGTGGAAAGGCGGAGAAGTATATCTGAATATCGCGAATACTCATGGTGGTACACCCGCGCAAACACTATTCGGAGATTATCAGGGACTATCAAATATCGAAGCAGGAAATCACACATATATTCATGAATTCTGGTATAGACAATCGTTGCATGATGTTGATATCACTCTTGGCCTTCAGGATTTAAATGCGTCGTTTATTATATCCGAGAACGGAACAAACTTCATTAACAGCTCATTCGGTGTCCCGGCTTGCATCTCGCATAATTGCCCGGTACCAATATTTCCATTAACAACACCCGGGGCTGCAATACGCTGGAGAATAACCGAATCATTCACTGCACAAACAGCTATTTACGACGGTAATAACTCGGGGTTTGAGAAAGATCCGCACAATCTGAATTGGTCAATTTCTAAAGATGACGGGTACCTTTCCATTTCCGAACTCCAATTTCAACATCCAGCGAACTTTGACTTGGGCGGCATTTACAAAGCCGGCTTCTATTATCACAATACATTGAGACAGGAGAATGAAGATATTGAGCCTGTCACGGTATTCAACAATCGCTATGGCTTCTACTTCAACACCGATAATGAAATAGTGCGGGTAAAAGGCTCTGTTCTTAACGCCTTTACTCAGCTATCGGTTTCGCACGGCTGGAATGTTGAAAATAATTTATATATCGGCGGCGGATTATTGTTCAAACAAGTATTTGCCGATAATGATGCCCTTGGCGCCGCTTATGCCGGAAGTTATTTCAACGATGGCAGAACAAGTGAAAAAGTACTCGAACTAACATACAAAGGGTACATAACGGAGAGTGTTTTTATACAGCCGGATATTCAGTATATTATAAACCCGGCTGGTGATTTTTCATCAATGCAAAATGCCTTAGCGGGAATTATCCGCTTTGGCTGTAATTATTAATACCGGAGAACTGATGGATTCAGTTAAAATTGAGAATATGAGACTTTCAGATTTACAGACGGGCGAAGTTGGCATAATAGTAAAAATTCTCGGACACGGTGCATTCCGTAACCGCATCACCGAGATGGGATTTGTTAAAGGTAAAAAGGTCCGCGTTATTAAAAATGCCCCCCTGCGTGACCCTGTCGAATATGAAATTATGGACTACAAGGTTTCACTTCGCCGCAGTGAAGCTAAGTTGATTGAAGTATTGCCCCCTGAAGATGTGCTTCAGGAAATTCTTGTCCCTTTTGAAGGCACTATCGACGAGAATATCCTCAAACTGACAAAAGGTAAAAAAGGCGTTAATATCAATGTTGCGCTGGTCGGAAACCCGAATAGCGGCAAAACGACACTCTTTAATTATGCCTCCGGCTCACATGAGCGCGTAGGTAACTATGGCGGCGTTACTATTGACTCCAAAGAAGCTCACTTTGAGATTGATGATTACCGCATCAATATTGTTGACCTTCCCGGCACCTACTCACTTACGGAATATACACCTGAAGAGATGTACGTAAGGCAGCACATAACGGATAACACGCCCGACGTCGTTGTCAATGTTATTGATGCTTCTAACTTAGAAAGAAATCTTTTCCTTACCACTCAGCTCATCGACATGAACATCAAAGTTGTTATTGCTTTGAATATGTTTGATGAACTCGAGCAGAAAAATGTCCGGTTCGACTTTGATACTCTCGGAAAGATGATGGGCATTCCCATCATTCCAACCGTATCTTCAAAAGGCATCGGCATTGACAATCTTTTCAAAAAAGTGATTGCTGTTTATCTGGACAAAGACCCGACGGTACGCCATATTCACATCAATTACGGCGAGAACATTGAAAGCGCTATAAAAGCCATTCAAAAAGAATTAAAAAAGAATCTTGAGCTGTCAGACCAGTACTCAACGCGTTACTTGTCAATCAAACTTATTGAAGGTGAAAGAACAACCCGCGAGCTGATGCAGCAATATGAGAATCACGAAGCCATACTTTCAATTGCTAAAAAAGAAGTCAGTAAACTCGAAAAGGAATTCGCAGAAAAAGCCGAAACGGTTATCTCCGATGCAAAGTACGGCTTTATTGCCGGAGCGTTAGGCGAAACATATATCCAAACTGAAGTAGACAGAAGAAAGACATCAGCCGAACTTGATAATATTATCACACATAAGATATTCGGCTTTCCTATCTTTCTGTTTTTCATGTGGTTCATGTTTCAGGCGACATTCTCAATCGGCAGTATTCCTATGGAATGGATTAATGCCGGTGTCAATTTACTTGGCAATTATATTTATGGGTTTATGTCCGAGGGCCCTTTACGCGATTTGATCTGTCAGGGAATTATCGGTGGTGTCGGCGGTGTTATCGTCTTTCTTCCGAACATTCTTATTCTTTTCTTCTTTATCTCGCTTATGGAAGATACCGGATATATGGCGCGTGCATCATTCATTATGGACAGGATAATGCACAAAATTGGTCTGCATGGTAAATCATTCATCCCGTTGCTTATGGGATTCGGCTGCAATGTTCCGGCCGTAATGGCAACGCGCACGCTGGAAAACAGAAAAGACCGTCTGCTTACCATGATAATTACTCCATTTATGTCGTGCAGTGCAAGACTTCCCGTGTACGTATTATTGATATCTGCTTTCTTCCCCAAACATCAGGGGCTGGTACTCTTTTCCATATACGGACTTGGTATCTTTTGCGCAGTCGTAGTCGCTCTGATTATGAAAAAGACCGTGTTTGCCAAAGAAGATGTCCCCTTTGTCATGGAATTACCGCCATACCGTGTCCCGACTCTCCGCAGCACATCAATTCACATGTGGCACAAAGCAGTGCAGTACCTGAAGAAAATGGGAACGGTCATTTTAGTTGCCTCCGTTGTCATTTGGGCGCTTGGTTATTATCCGCGAGACCACCAATACACGATGAACTACGACGGCGCTATCCAGACAATTAAGAATGATGCCGGTCTTTCTCAGGATGCGAAAGACGACAGAGTCTCTCTTCTTGAAACGAGGAAATTATCAGAGCATCAGGAAAATTCTTATATCGGCAAAATGGGGCATTTCATTGAACCTGCAATCTCCCCGCTTGGATTTGATTGGCGAATCGGCGTTAGTATTATAACCGGCTTGGCTGCGAAAGAAATTGTCGTCAGCACTATGGGCGTGTTATATCAGGTCGACCTTAGTGCGAAGAATTCCGAAGCAACTCTTAAAGATAAAATATTAGCACAGGAATACACCTCCGGGCCCAAAACAGGTCTACACGTTTTCTCTCCCCTTATTGCGCTTACACTTATGGTTTTCATTCTGATATACTTCCCCTGCGTTGCAGTTATTGCGGCGATAAAAAAAGAAGGCAACTGGAAGTGGGCGCTATTCACTATGTTCTATACGACGGGGTTAGCCTGGGCGCTTGCATTCCTTACTCATTACATCGGCGGATTAATTATATGAGGATAATGTGATATTACAGAGTATTCTTGTCTACGCTATCATAGCTGCCGCTATATTTTATATATTTTTTTCTGTTTGGAAATCCATTGCGAAAAAGGATGCATCCCCCTGTAACGGATGCGCCGCTAAAGAATTGTGCCACCAGAAACTAGAGCATCCCGCAAAAAAGGACTCTAGTTGTTGTCAGTGACCGGGTGTTTTCATGGATTTTTTTACAGTTCATGGCTTAATAGAAGTACACGCCCTATATAATAGTCAATCCCGCAAAACGCTTAAATTAGCATAATATTCCGCCCGCTATATACTCGCTGTTGTTGTTTCATTGAATGTATAACCGACAGTCGTATTTCAAGCATTTTGACTTATGACGGATATTTAAAATCTGGGTATGATTCTACGCGGAAATTTTATATTCTTCAACTATTTTCCCCATCAGATCCAGCATTTCTCTTTTCGAGAAAGGTTTTGCAATATAATGTGTACATCCTGAGTTTAGAAAAATTTCGCTATCGCCCACCATTGCATATGCCGTTACGGCAACAATAGGAGTCGATTCATAGCCTTTAATTTTCCTAATTCTCTGGGTAGCCTCAACCCCATTCATCCCCACTCCCAGATTGATATCCATAAGAATAATTGCATACTTTCCCGCCTGAGCTTTGGAAATAGCCGAAGGACCATCCATCGCCGAATCGACATTCGCAATATTCTTTATATAATAAGAAATCACTTCCTTATTTTCCTGATTGTCCTCCACCAGAAGGACATCGATCTTTTTTACATCTGTTGTATCTGCAACATTCATGTATACAACACCTCCAAATTTTTACAGCTAAAATATACTATTTATTAGTTGAAGTAGGTGATGCCGGTCAAACGGCTTACAAAGATAATGAGTAAACCCTTGTGATAAAAACTTCTCCCGGTCGCCTGCCATCGCGAAGCCCGTTAGGGCAACTATCGGAACATTTTTATAATTCTCAGAGGCGCGGATTGTACTTGTCGCCTGAACACCATTCATTCCGCTTCCAAGGTTAATGTCCATTAAGATAACGTCATAAACTTTTTGTTTCGCCAAATCAATTGCCTGTTCACCCGTCTCGGCATAATCAATAGAACACAATCCTTTAAGGAAAATCGTCGTCATGTCTTTATTGATATAATTATCTTCAACTAAAAGGACGGATATACTTTTGTTCACAAGCGCTTTTTGCTTTGAAGAGATTTTTAAAGAGTTTGCATCGGTCGGATGAAAACCGTTGAAAATTATTTTAAACTCGCTTCCATGTCCGACTTCACTTTCCAGCATGATATCCCCGCCTAACAGCGCAACCATGCGTTTGGCGACCGATAATCCCAAACCGCTGCCCTCATATCCTCTGCCCCATCCTTCGCTGACCTGCCGGAATTCCTGAAATATGATTTTCTGATGTTCGGGTGATATGCCGATTCCCGTATCACGAATTGAAATCGTCGCGAGCAAATTGCTTTCATCAGATATTTCGGAACTTATTTCAACGCTGACGCCTCCGGTTTTAGTGAACTTGATTGCGTTTTCGATAATGTTGTGCATAACCTTACGCAGCAGCTCAACATCAATTGTGGCATATATGTTTTCATCGAAAACAAGGAACTCGAATGATAATTTCTTCTGTTCAGCCATGATAACATAGCGGCTCATCATGGGCTGCAAAACATCTACCAATTTTTCTTCGGTTAACCCAACCTGAATTTTCTTTGATTCAAGCTGCGACAAATCTAAAATCGTATCAAGCGTTGTCATGAGTCTGTGACCTGCATCAAGAATGTTGCGCGCCATCTGACGGCTGAGAGAATCCTCAAGTTCATCACTGAGCAGTTCGGCAAATCCCAGAATTCCATTCATTGGAGTTCTGAACTCGTGACTCATATTTGAGAGCAGCGTAGATTTCAGTCTGTCTGATTCTACTGCTTTTTCTTTCGCGGTAATAAGCTCATGGTGAACCTTTTCGCGTTCCAAAATCCCACCGATACTTGATGCGACCATCTGGAAAATCGAGTCTTCACTGGAAGAAAACACATGATCTTCAGTAAACATGTCAAGTCCCAAAAATCCGCCGAATTCTTTACGAATTGCAATTGGCACCAGAATGATAGACTTAATGCCCCACTCGGCTAGATACATCCGTTCCTTGTCGGGGAAATTCCTAACCAATCCGTAGATTGAATCACCCCGCGAAAAATTCTCGTGCCAGCGGGCGAAAGTATCATTATACTGCATTTCTTCAATTTCCTTTCCATAGAAAGCAGTAGTATTCCCGTTCTTTACCCATAAAGCTTTTTTGTGTAAAAGAACGAGATCCCGTTCTTCATCAAAATAGCTTTCATAAATGTATGCACGATCGACCCGACTTCCCTCGCCAAGCGCTATAAGGGCAGCATTCAGCGATGCGAGGTAATCATAGTTCGTTAATAAGGCGGCAATTGATTTCGCGGCGCTTTTTAATGCATCATTTTGGTTGGTAATAATATTTTCCGATACACGTCTGCGGGTAATATCTTCAACGGTTCCGAATCCAAACAGAATAGCGCCGTTCAAATCACGGATAAATGTACTGGTTAAGCGCCCCCAAATAATAGAACCGTTCTTGTGGATGTATCGTTTTTCAAGTTGATAATGTGATGATTTTTGCCCTTCCCGCAAAGAAGTTCGAAACCGGCCGACTTCTTCTTCAATATCTTCCGGATGACTAATGTCGATAATGGATTTTGTTTTTAATTCGAATAAACTGTAACCGATGAACATCTGGAATGCTTCATTCGCGTTGGATATCCGCCCGTGAATGTCCGTTAATACCATTCCGACGCCGGCCTTATCAAATATTGTTCTAAAGCGCGATTCGCTTTCCAGCAAAGCATTTTCGGCTTTTTTACCATCGGTTATGTCAATCAAATAACCGTCAAAGTGCATAATTCCGCCATCACCATCCCGCAAAACCGTTGTAAAACTATATACATTCCTTACATCGCCGTCCTTCTTAACCACACGGAAATAACTTTCGAAGTTAGGAATCTTGGTCTCGAGTACGGATATTATTTCATATTTCATCCTTCCCAGATCATCGGGATGAATAAGCGACCGGAACAAAGCTGACTCTATCATATCATCACGGGTATATCCATACTGCGTAATATTTGACGATATGTATTCCATCGTATAGACGCCGCCAATCTCCTTAATTCTATAAACGATTGTCGGACCACCCATAAATATTTTCTGTTCACGCAATAATTGCGACTGACTTCTTCTCAAAGCTTCGGCGGTGCGTTTATGCTCGTTTACCTCAATGAGCAAATCCCTCGTTCTTTCGCTGACAAGCTGCTCGAGAGATTTGTTAAAAACTTCCATCTTCTGGTTTGCAGATTGCAAGTTGGCGACCATCTCGTTAAACGATTTTGCAAGGTCACCGACTTCATCATCATAAACAATACGCGCCCGCTTATCCAACTTTCCTGCTGATATTTGCTTGGCCGCATTTACAATTTCACGAAGTGGTTTTGTAGCGATGTCAACCAGAACAAAGATAATAAAGATTCCGCCAACCAGTATTATCAGGCTCAGTATGCCTATCGTATAACGAATTGATTGAACGTCCTGCTGCAGTTCCGATAGGGACATGCCGAGATATAAATAGCCGATAACATTTTCCTGATATCTTACCGGAACTTTTATCCTTACGACACCTCGCTCGTAATCAACTCCTTTGTGCGTATCGATAAAATCCGAATAGAAGGCATTGCTGATGTTAAATGAACCGATTACTTTTCTCGAATCATCGAAAGCAACGAGATAATGAATTTCATGCAGTTGGCTGACCGAATTCAATTCCTCATTGATTAACTCCTTGTCGCCGTTTTTCATCGGAGCGGATATCGTGATAGAGATAATCCTGCCAACGTAGCGGGCTTTTTCAATCATTGAGTTGAGAGCATGTTCTTCACGTCTGGCGGGGAAATATATATTAACAAAGATCGCTACTGCGGTAATAAGAAGAGAGAATAGGACAGATATCTTTGAACTCAAAGATAATCTGGTGAATATTTTCGTAAACGATCTGGCCAAATCAGGATTGCTTGTTTTTTATTCTAGTACAAGGAAAAATAAGAAACTTTTCAAAAAAAACAGACCTTAATTATTGAATATGGAATTATGGTGTGATAACCAACAGATGGCTGTTCTTTTTTATCGAATTCTCATCGGTTTTAATATTGTAAAAATCTCCCTGCAGGTATCTATCGGTCATGTCTTTATAATGACCGCTGAATAAATTGCCCGATTGCCCGGTCGGCAGAGAGATTTTGAATTCATCCGGGTGAACCCAGTCAAAAATATAACGCATTGACGGCCCAAGAATGTCTTCGTATTCACTTGTTTGTAATTGAGTAATGCTTCCATGATACTCATGTAAGGCATATTCTCCGTTATTAATGGTCGTGCCGTCACCGCCAATCGGATAGGGGCCTATATCGGCTATCTTATCAATTATTTTATCGGCTCCGTGGAATGTATGCTTAATAGTAAGCATGTGCATCTTTCCCCACTGCCATTCTTTAATATCATCGCCCTGCTTCTTTTCCAGTTCCAGTACGGCAGATGCGAAGCTTTTACGGATTATTTCATCTCTGGACTCGATTTTTGCCGTCTTGCAATTATCAAATATCCACGCGTCGTTTGTTTTCAGCAGTTTCAAAATGACCCGGTAAGGTATATTCGCAACGGTGAGATACTCATTAAACAACTCTTCGCCCAGATCATCCGCCAGAGTATAGCGCAGCAAATATTTTAAATACACCGCGTAAATGGCCGGAGCCTGCAGTTCCGGATTAAAACTATAATCCCAGCCGTTTATAAGATCCAGCGCGCTTTTCAAATTCTGGTCGCTAATCTTAACACCTTTAAACGCGTTTACGATATACGGTGTCATTTCTTTTGCATATGGCGAGGTCACATCCATCTGGATGTCGGAAAAATCTTTTGCAGTAAATTTTTCTTTCGCCAAAAGCAGTTGATATATCCTGTCAATCCGGGATGAAGGCTCCCATAAATTGGTAATATAGTATGGAAAATCCTTTACCGTTTTATTATTTGCAGAAGCGATGAAGCCATACGGCGGGTTATACAGCTCCGGCATTTTATCGGCAGGGACAAAACCGCACCAGTCGCTGCTGCTTTGTGTTCCATCGTAGATAAAATACGGACAAACACTGTTGCGCATCGGAAGTTTTGCACCACAGATATACCCGATGTTGCCGGATTTATCCGCGTATACATAATTCTGACCCGGCACGGTGAAATTTCTTACGCCTTGTTTAAACTCTTCCCAATTTTTTGCATGATTGGTCTGATAAAATGCATAGTATTCATCGCCGGGTTCATTGCCCAGCCAACGCATACTGATAACCGGCATCTTCCCGTTACTTGCAAACGGATGAGTTCCTGAAATTATCGGTCCGCGATGCGTGTACATGGTACTTTGGATAACGTCGCTTGAATCTTTAACCTTTATCGTGTCGACCCTGACTTTCAAATCACGCCAGCTATTATCCACCAAATATTTTGCCTTTGAGGAATCAAGCGTCTCGGTATAAAAATCAGCATCGTCGGCCATAACATTGGTCAGTCCCCAGGAAATATTAGCATTCTTACCAATAACAATCGCGGGCACACCGGGTAATGTGATTCCCTCGGCATTCCAATTACCTGCACGTATGCACGCAATAAACCAGAGACCGGGCGCGTGGAAAGCCAGATGCGGGTCGTTTGCTATCATGGCTTTACCCGATACTGATTTTGAGCCGTTCACAACCCAGTTATTCGAGCCGATATGGGTTCCGTCAATTCCGATGAATTTCCGGAATTCTTTATCAGTAGTAAAAAATGCTACGTCTTTAGGATTTATTGCCGGATTTGATTGTGGTATTATCGTTTTACCATTCTCCGGATAATCAGGTATAAGTCTGGCAGCTTTGTCGCGGCCGACCTTGGTGATTATCTCGGCAAACGTTACATCGGCCCACCAGCTGATATTCAATTCCCAAGCCATCATCCTTATAATAAGAATGGAATGCTCGGGTTTCCATAATTCAGGATAATAATCAAGAATATCAAATTCTATCGGCAGTTTATTTTTATTATCCTCGATGTATTTATTAACTCCCGCCGAGTAAGCTATCAGCATTTTTTTCGTCACCGGACTAGCAGAAGCCCAAATTTTATCGGCAGTCTGCCTCATGCCGACTGTTCTAAACATTTGGTCAAACGCCAGTGTCTTGGCTCCGAACACCTCACTCAGCCTTCCCGCTGCGGCACGGCGCATAACATCCATCTGGAATAGGCGCTCCTGCGCATGAACATATCCGAGAGCAAATGCGGCGTCTTCCTCATTTTTGGCTAAAATGTAAGGAACGGCCATTGAATCGCGGTAAATTTCTACAGCCGCATGAACGCCCGAAGATTGAATTTCTCCGTCATACCGGGGAAGAGATTGAATAAGTGTTTTGTATGCTATATACCCACATATGGCCAGAAAGGCAATAGTTACACAGGTTATAAGTATTATTATGCGATTTTTTGAACTCATATTGCATGCGCCGGAGTATTTTTCTCGGACTTTTATCAGACTTTCAGATTTATTTCAATATCCGGCAGCGGAAATTGAACATCAGTCAAAAAAATTTTGTTTATTACATTCGAAAGATAGTAAGTTGCGGTATTTATTGATAGTATTTCCGGTAGTTTTTCCAAGTTCCATAAATTTTGTAGTTTAAGTTGATAATTTTGGTACGTTTTGTATAAAAAAATCCTATTTCTCGTAGTAATTTCCTGCGCCACAATATTTTCGGCAGGACCGCAATCTGATAAAGCGCGCGGCATGTTTGTTTCCTTCAACATAGGACCGCGTGTACCCATCGGTGCGTTTTCAAACAAATGTAATATGGGATATGGGTTTAATGTTTCGCTTGATTACACCGACAATGAGTATCTGCCATTTTTCCTTTTCGGAAAAATCGGCTATGAGCAATTCCCCGGCTCACAGGATTTTTATCAATCATCAGATTACACACATTACTCAACGAATTTCGTTCCCCTGACACTGGGCGCCCGATATTATTTCGCTCCCATTCTGGAAAACTTCGTTATCATAATGCCTTGTGTTGAAGTTGGCGCGAATCTGGGTATTTACCAGACTCTGCACCAATACAAATCGACCTCAGGCATACCTAGTTATAATGAAGACGGTACAAAATTCGGCTATGAGATTGGGGTGGGTGTATCAATGTTTCTTGCTGAGATTATGGCATCATACCATTATTATCCCGAGCACCAATTTCTTTCAGTGGATATGAGGCTGCGTTTACCGTTATACATTTCTCTATAAAGGAATACACATGAGCCCCTATCAATCCATCCTTGTTGAAGTTGCGAACAATATAGCAATTTTATCCATTAACCGTCCTGAAAAACTGAATGCTTTGAATAGCAAATGCCTGCAGGAGATGAGCGAAGCTCTCCGGGATATTGAGCATGATGAGGACATCCGCTGCCTCATTATTACCGGAACCGGAAACAAAGCTTTCGCTGCCGGAGCGGATATTTCAGAATTACACAACTTAACCGTTCCAACGGCAGAAGAATATGCCGAACTAGGTCAGCGTGTTTTTGGCAGTATAGAAGATTTTAGAACTCCTGTAATCGCCGCGATAAACGGATTTGCATTGGGTGGAGGAGCGGAATTAGCCTGGGCTTGTCACATGCGGCTTGCTTCTGAAAATGCTGTTTTCGGACAGCCTGAAATTGATCTCGGACTTATTCCGGGTTTCGGCGGAACCCAACGACTTGTAAAAATCGTTCCCAAGATCATTGCCACAGAATTTCTTTTAACGGGAGAAAAATTTTCTGCCGCCAAAGCTTATGAATTCGGATTGGTAAATCGTGTTTTTCCTCATGACCGGCTAATGCCTGCCGCCAGAGAATTGGCCACAAAGATAGCGTCCAAGCCGGGCAAAGCCATCAACTTGCTGATGCGTGCGCTGCGCGAATCTGCTAATATGGGATTGCCGGATGGCTTGCGTCTGGAAGCCGATCTTTTCTCGCAGTGTGTTAATACGCAGGATTTTCAGGAAGGGACCAGCGCGTTTCTGGAAAAACGCCCTCCTCACTTTGTTCATAAATAGAGGTTTGTCATCGAAAAGTTTTCAGTCCGCCGTAAAGTATCTATTATTATAATCCTTGCAATCATTGCAGTTGCTCTCCTTGCTCTGAATTTGATAATAAAACCAAAACCGGGGCATTCAGTCTTTTTATCGGGATTGAAAGATAGTCACGGATTGAATATCGACAGC
>Ga0224524_1000513_pt1 | contig 14785 bp, 13 predicted proteins | sample CFST75metaG_FD_179895 | JGI IMG/M metagenome (GOLD analysis project Ga0224524, IMG submission 179895) | Peat soil microbial communities from Stordalen Mire, Sweden - C.F.S.T75 | ecosystem: Environmental > Terrestrial > Soil > Wetlands > Peat | place: Sweden: Norrbotten County, Stordalen Mire... | reverse complement strand
ACTTATTACAGCAATGATTCGGTCGAAACCCGGTTTTATTATCAGAACGATAAGCTCGCCGGACGAAGAATGAGCTATTCGCCCGAAGGAAAACTTACGATGGAAGAAACTTTTAATTCAGAAGGTGAACCAGTTGGAATCAAGTATTTCGATCAGGAAGGAAAACTTACTGACGATCTGAATTTCCCGTACGACTCTGTAAAGCTTACGCTTCATTTTCCGGATGGGAAGCTGAAAGCCAACTATTCAGTCTGTGACAGGAAGAATAACGGCGTTCAGGAATATTATTTTCCGAATGGCAAGTTAAAAAGCCAGCAAACATTTATCTATGGAAATGTCCAGGGCGCGTCGTACGAATGGGATTATCACGGCAATCCGGTTACTGCAAGAAACTACTGCATGAATGAACTGGATGGAAAATGGAACGAATATGAAAACGGGAAACTTATTTTCTCCGATTCTTTTGAAATGGGCGCCAATCAAGGATTGTACCGGGAGTTCCATCCAAACGAACATGTATTCCGAACTCTGATGGAAGAAACGGGCGACCGGCAAGGCAATTCGGATTGTTTCGCCCCAGATAGTACGTGGATGTACAGTTTTCAGTACCGTGACGATGAATTTTGCTCGGTTTCGTATCGTGATAATCAGGGCAAACTACACGCCAACGAACGTATTGATGACACTAAAAATGAACTTGTTTGCTACTATCCGGATGGAAAGATATCGGCAAGGTTGCCATTTTCGAAGGGCATTTTCAATGGGAAACATGCAACCTATTACCCGAGCGGGAAACTCCTTCGCGAGATTAGCTATGTAAATGATTACCGCGAAGGCCTTTCTAAATATTACTACGAAAATGGTTCAATCGAAGAGTCGTGCGAATGGCTCAATGGCAGTAAATCGGGACACTACACTTTATACTTTGCCAACGGACAAAAAAAGATGGAAGGCAACTATCTGGCCAATAAAAAAACAGGCAAATGGTTCGTTTACAGCGAAACCGGGAAATTACTTGAAACGCTTTATTACGCGAATGACGAACTTTATGAAATCATATAAAAACCCCTTCTTGATTTGTTGCCTGATTTTGCTGTGCTGTTTTCATCTTGAAGCAAATTCGAAATTCGGCAACCCGGATGCAGAGTTAAGCGCGCTAAAGGCTAAATATCCTGATAATCCATTTATTACCATTCTGCAAAAACGTGATGTTACCATTATTCCTGACGAAAACGGGGTTCCGGTTACGTACATAAAGGATACCCAAATTGAAATGATATTGTCGGAAAATGGAGCCGACATGTCGGAAGGCAAGGAATTTTTTAACAGCAAAACCAATGTCAAAAAGTTTGAAGCTTATAGTTTAGTTCCCGACCAAAATAAGTACAAAAAAATTGCGATAACTAAGTTTACCAAAAGCGCCGAATTTGGCGATTATCTGTATTACGACGATACTTATTGTTATGCATTCAATTTCCCGGCTACAGGAAAAGGTGTCAAGAGGTTTACATACAGCGAAATGGAGATTAAAGATCCGTACTATCCCCTGATATTCTTCTTCGCAGGCAATGTTCCGGTTGATCGTGCTGAATTAACCATCACGATGCCCGAAAATGTAAAGATCAACTTTCAGCTATTTGGCGCCGATACTTCGGCAGTTCAATCATCGAAAGTAAAAAAGGGAAAACAGATCACCTATTGCTGGACCAGCCATCAACCCAAAGTTTACGATCAAGACTTTTTGGCTCCCGGAATACGCTATTTCAGACCACATCTGATCGTTAACATTGCTTCCTGTTCAGTCAAAAAAGATACAACCCATTACATTGGAACGATGGACGAACTGTTTCGGTGGATGAATCAAAACACAGGAGATTTGAATAAAATAATTTCGCCGGAAATAAAACAAATGACCGATTCGGTAACACAGGGAATCACCGATACCACCGAAAAAGTAAGGGCAATTTATAAATGGGTTCAAAACAATATCAAATACATAGCCATTGAGGATGGAGACAATGGATTTGTTCCACGAGAAGCTTCTCTCGTTTTGAAACGTCGCTATGGCGATTGCAAAGATAAATCGAGCCTGCTGACTGCCATGATTCGGGCGGTGGGTGAAAAAGCATCAATGGCAAGTGTCGGAACTCGCGAATTGCCCTATAAATACTCCAAATTTCCTTCGATTGCCTGTGCCAACCACATGGTAGCCGTGTGGTGGAATAAAGATAAACTTCAGGTTCTGGATGGTACTTCCCGGTACAATAAACTGGAAGATGTTCCGTCAGCTATTCAGGGGAAAGAATGTGTCTTAGGAACGGGCGACGGACAATACCAAATTTTTGAAATACCGGTTGCCGACGCAATTTGCAATGCCCAGATTGATACGATCAGGCTCTCGATTGATCATGAAATGCTTACCGGACGCGGCAGTTCAACCATTTATGGAGAAACAAAGTCAACGATAGTTCATCGATTGGACGGGAAAGAAAAGGAGAAACAAATTGCATTTTGGCCCGCAGCAATCTCAAGTGTAAGCGATCGAATGTTAATTACTGACCTCAAAACATCTGATTTGAATGAGGTAAATAACCCCTTAAATGTTGGCTTTGGATTTCAATTGCCCAACTATCTGACCTGGCAGGATAAGAAGGTATATGTGAATATGAACATTGAACGTGAACTCTCTCAACTGGAAGTAAAAGCCGACAGAACCCTTCCGATCGAAATCGAATCAAAGAAAGAGCATCGGATTATTTATCAGCTTAAAATACCTGAGAACATGCAGGTTAATTATCTTCCGCCACTCATGGTTTTTGACAATCCGCTGTTTGGATTTTCGCTGAAGTATGAACAAACAGACCATGAAATATGCCTGAGAACGAATATCTATCAGAATACCCTTCTCGTTGAGGGAAAAGATATTTCTGCATTCAGAGAAATGCTCGATGCACTGAAAAGAGCTTACCGACAAACAATTACCTTATCGTTAAAATGAATTCAGTAATAAATAATTTACACTCATGAGAAAAGTAATATTCCTGATCCTGATGGCTTTCCCGGCTTTATTATTCAGCCAAACTGAATTCCAAACCTATAATTGGGATACCTTCCCGGCAGTTCAAAATTCGGATACCATTAAGTGCGTAAATGGAGCAGCAATTACGCTCGACCGGAGAATTTTCGAGACGTACCTCAATTCCGAAAATATTTTCGAGGAAATCTTTGTCTATCACCGGAAAGTAAAAGTTGATTCAAACAATGCTTTGGCCAGCTTTAACAAGATCTACATTTCTTTGGAAAACGTAATCGAAATACTTAATATTCAGGCCCGTTTTATTGCTCCGAATGGAAAAATCACCGTGTTGCCCAAAGAAAGCATCAAACAAATTGCCAATATGGATAACGACGGAGATTACAAAACCTTTGCCATTGAAGGCGCTGAAGTTGGAGGCCAGATTGAGTACTTCTATGTGCTTCGCAAGAAATATAACCCACAATCAGGCTATTACCTTCAGGATCGAATTCCTAAAAGTAATGTCGAAATAGTGTTTGCCTACCCATCAAAAATTTCTTATCTTATCAAGGAATATAACGGTTTGTCGGCCTTTAAACTAAATACCACCAACCCCGATAAAACATACCAGAAGTCGTTTTCTGCTTATATTCCTGCAGTAGAAGAGGAGAAATATGCCAATTACAAGGCCAGTTTAATGCGGTTCGAATTCACGCTCTCGTACAACCATTACAACTCATCGCTACGCAAGTATTCATGGAAAACCGGATGTGAAAATACATACAATAGCGTCTATAATCTTTCGAAGAGCGACAAAGCCGCTGCCTTGGCATTGTATAGGCAAATTGCTCCCGAAAAGGGTAATGCTGAGCAAAAAATCAGGGCCATCGAAAACTGGATAAAATCCAATCTCAGCATCAAAAAAGAAATTCTGCCGCAAAAGGACCTGAGCGAAATAATTAAACTGAAACAAGCAAATAACACTTCAGCGGTAAGACTTTTTGTGGCTGTATTACTTTCAGGAAATATTAACTTCGAATTTATTGAAACCGGAAATAACAGTGCACAGCCGTTCGATCCCGACTTCAATTGCATTAATTTCCTGAATTTTTACCTGATTTATTTTCCAGAGCTTGATCAATACTTAGTTCCTGATGATATCGAATACCGGTTGGGGCTTATTCCTGAAGAATATCAGGGAGAATTTGGGCTTTTTATGCATCCGGTGAGCTACAACGAGGATATGAATGCTTTGGGCTATGATGTTCGGAAGATTCCTATTCAGGAGTGCACTTTCAACACCGATTCGCTCTTAGTCGACTTAAGTTTGAATTCAAATCAAACCGACATTGAGGCGAAAATACACCGTTCAATCAACGGTTCAATGGGTCGGGTTTTTCAGAATATTTTCCAAAATTTAACCGACGAAAAGAAGAAAGAAGTAACCGAACAGTTTTTCAGGATGGGAAAACAAAATTCGCAGATCAGTTCAATGGCTATTAAAAACGATCATCCGAACGACATCGGGTTAAATCCTATAATTTGGGATGTTGCGCTGAAATCGGGCGAGCTGATCGAAAATGCCGGTAACGATTTATTATTCCATATTGGTGAGTCAATTGGGCAACAAGCCGAACTTTACCAGGAGCATTCGAGAAAACTTCCGATTCATGTGGGAATACTTCACAACTATTACCGGAAGGTTGTCTTTCAAATTCCTGCAGGTTATGTGGTTGCAAATCCTGAAAACCTGAATATGAATGTCGCTATGAAAAATGGAGCTAATATTAGCTGTATATTTTCTTCGCAGGCCGAAGTGAATGGCAACCAGCTAGTTATTATTTCACACGAATATTATACTGACGAAGCTTACCCGGCAAGCCGTTACGCTGAATTCAGGGATGTGATCAATGCTTCAGCCGATTTTAACAAAAAAACCATTTTATTGAAGAAAATTTGAATTGCGACCTACTTTGCGGAATAAGGCTGGTTTGTTTAACTGATATGCTTCGCGAATGCGTCGTTTCCTTAAACTTTCGCCAACAGTTTCTTAAAGGCCGAAATCATGGCTTTTTCGACGACCGGATATTCAGCAAGGTCTTTACCAATATAAACGAACATGATGGCTAATTGTAGTTCTTTCACGGCTATTTCCTGATAAAATGCTGGTTTGTTTAGCCGGTATGCTTCTCTCATGCGGCGTTTCAGGATATTTCGCCTGACGGCTTGTTTGAAATTCCGTTTCGAAACAGTAAATGCTGCCTGTACCGGTAACTTTAGTGGCAATTCTGTTTTCCGGAAAACTACTTTGAGCGGATAGGACAAAAAGGATTCGCCGGAGGTGAAAAGCTCTCCGATGATTGTTTGGCTGCAAAGCCTTTCCTCCTTATGAAATGTAAATCTTTCCATCCATCTAATATACAACAAAAAAGGGGAAATCAGATTCCCCTTTTGCTATTGTTTTATGTCAGTATTTACTTTTTTTGCGGTGTATGAAAGAGAAATCCGTAACCATTATGCTGTTATCGGCGTTTTCCTCTTTCCCTTTTCTTTTTCCTAATTTGTTATTGCCCTTTGTTATGTTTTTTGATAAACTGCTCCAAAGCCATTGTCATGGAAGGAGCTTCGGCGGTTGGGGCTTCAATATCGAGCCTCAGTCCTGCTTCCAAAACCGCTTTGGCAGTAGTAGTTCCGAAACATGCAATTTTGGTGTTATCCTGCTCGAACTTTGGGAAATTCTGCATTAACGATTGAATTCCCGAAGGACTAAAGAATACCAGAATATCGTAGTTTACTTCTTTCAGGTCTGACAAATCACTGCTTACCATTTTGTAAATAATGGCCTTGGTATAGGTGTATCCGGCCTTATCGAGTAACGAGGTGATTTCGGGTTGGCTAACCTGTGACATTGGCAGAAGGAATTTCTCCTCTTTGTGCTTTTTCATCACATCAATTAAGTCCGAAAATTTGCCGGCGCCATAGAAGATTTTCCGTTTGCGGTAAACGATGTATTTCTGCAAATAAAAAGCTGTTGCTTCCGAAATACAAAAATATTTCATGGTATCAGGAATGGTCAGACGAAGTTCGGTACTGATACTGAAAAAATGATCGATAGCGGTGCGGCTTGTAAATATAACGGCCGTATGATCAAGTATTTGTACTCTGGTTTGTCTGAACTCTTTAGCCGAAACGCCTTCAACCTGAATGAATGGGCGGAAATCAACCTGCACGTTGTTTTTCTCAGCCAGATCAAAATAAGGTGATTTGGCAGTTTCGGGTTTGGGTTGTGAAACTAATATTTTCTTGATTTTCAAGGCTCTAGCTTTTTAGTTATTTTTTCCAAACTTTAAATCAACAAAAAATTGTAAATCAAAATTAATGGTAAAAATTCAAGGGTACAAAGGTATAAAATCAAATATGAAATTGAAAATTGTTTTTTTAAGAAAATTTTACCACCTCTGATAAGTGAAACCAAATAGAAAATAAGGATTATGCCCAAACCGACATACATCAAAGATTCTACTTGAGAGAGAGGTATAAAGGCAATTGTGGCCGAAACCGGAAGCAAAAGCAATCCCAGGACACGATTATAAGTTGTTATGCTAAAAAGGTATTCCCGAACTTCCTGTGTACTTTCGGTTAGGATACCGATGAGGTAATAAACGATTTTTTTTGCAGTAAAATAACCAATTACGCATCCCACGCAAATCAGGTAAACGTAAAATGACTTTGTCATTCCAAAATTGATTTTGAGAAGCGAAAGGTATTGATAACCAAAGAGTGCCAAGGTCATGTTGAAAATCAGATCGAGTCTGAAAGAGGCATGAAACAAGTTAAAATAGCGTTCGCGGTATAAACGGGTAAATGTGGAATAATTGATTGTGGACTGAATCAACTGGCTTAAATATTTATTAAAAATTAACCGGACGGTGGCAAACAAAAGAAAGGTAAGTACCAGCACTCCAACCAACCAGTCAGGATTTGTTCTCAGAAGTTTTTTCCCCGGGAAGACGACCTCAACTCCTTTCAATACAGTTTGTAGCGAATCGTAAGGAAGGGGTTTAACTAAATCTTTCCGGTAATCAAATTTAGGTATATAGATGGTTCTAAACTGCGACCATTCGGGCTTTCTGCCATACACGATCACACTATCGGGTGCAATGTAATTGGCTTTTAACGAGTCGATTGCCGCAGGGTCGAGCAGATTGAGCGTTTGTGAGGTAGGATGGTTTTGAAAGGTTTTGTTCTCCAAAAAAGCCGGTTTCAAATTCAGGTTTGAGTTTACAGAGTCTGATTTGAATTGTTTTGATTGCATACCGCCTGCCAATTGTATAAGTTTGTGGGCGCAAAAGTAGTGATTAATAGCTTTTATTATCGCATCGCGCCAGGCTAATTCGATAAAATTAATAATCGATGACTCAAAATTTGCTAAATATCTACCAGGCTCCACTTCAGGGATTCACCGATTATACGTTCAGAAGGGTTGTGTCTGAAGTATTTGGGGAAATTGATAAGTATTTTATTCCCTATCTGTCGTACAGCAAAGGAAGAGAAATCAAAAAATCGCAGTTGAGGGAGATTTTCCCCGAAAATAACGGGTTATTGCCTGTTGTCCCTCAAGTCCTGTTTTCTGACCGGGATGAACTGTTTGGTTTGATTGCCACGTTAATTGATTATGGTTATCAGGAGATTAACCTGAATCTCGGTTGTCCGTATCCGATGGCAACCAATAAGGGTAGGGGAGCGGCATGGCTCGAAAAACCTGATCTTCTGAATGAAATACTTCTTCAACTTTTCGCGAAAGGTTTTCCAACAAAGTTTTCTGTAAAAATGCGGGCAGGAATGACCAATAATCAGGATGCACATGCAATTTTTGGCATCTTGAATGGGTTCCCGCTGGAAGAGATTATTTTTCATCCACGTATGGCAAGCCTGATGTATTCAGGGAAAGCCAATCCACTTGTGTTTGCCGAATCGCTTTCGTTGGTAAAACATCCGTTGGTTTATAACGGCGATATTTGTTCGGAAGCCGATCTTCAGAAATTAAAAGTCCTTTTTCCTGAACAAAATAGCTGGATGATTGGTCGCGGTTTGTTAATTGATCCTTCACTTCCATCGCGACTGAAAGGTAAAGTTTGGGAGGCGAAAGAGCTACGGGCAAAAAAGATTGAATTTCACGATCGGTTGCTTGAAGCCTATTCCTCCAGGTTAGAAGGTAGCGGTCATATCCTGATGAAAATGAATCAGTTTTGGATTTATTTCAGCGAGTCGTTTGAAAATCCGCACAAAGCGATGAAACTGGTGAAAAAGTCAGGAAGTTTACTAAAGTACAATGCAGCCGTAACTGAAATTTTCAGGAGTTTTTAAAGTTTTCCAGGCCTGTTCTTCACATCTTGTCATTTGAGCCTGAATACTTTCAGGAGCAGTATTTATTCTCATAAATTTCCATGGAAGTTACAATTTGTTCTAATTCGTTTGCTTCCGGAGCATCTTCCGGCGCATCACAAATTTCCAAAAACCGAATCAACGCTTCCCGGTAATCATCCTCTGTTTTTAGTGTTTCCATCCTTCCGGTTTTTTTTTTGATTTCTGAACAGTTGCAAGCTAGTGTGCATCCAGCCAATTGTCGCCTGCATTCATTTCAACAGTCAGTGGCACTCCAATGTTTACAGCATTCTCCATTTCATGTTTTACGATATCTTTCATCTGTTCCAGTTCGGTTTTCAAGACATCAAAATTCAACTCATCGTGTACCTGAAGGATCATTTTCGACCGTAGTTTCTGTTTATTCATCTCGCGCCAGATGTTGACCATCGCAATTTTGATTACATCGGCTGCCGATCCCTGAATGGGCGCATTGATGGCGTTTCGCTCGGCCACTCCGCGAACCGTTGCATTAGCCGAATTGATGTCGTTCAGATAGCGTTTCCGGCCCATGATGGTTTCTACAAATCCCTTATTTCGTGCATTTTCGATGCTCAAATCCATGTATTTTTTAATCTCCGGAAAGTTCTCGAAATAACCATCGATCAATTCTTTGGCTTCGGTGCGTGGAATGTTCAGTCGTGCCGATAAGCCGAAAGCCGAAATGCCATAGATAATACCGAAGTTAGCTGTCTTGGCCTTCCGTCGCATGTCAGAAGTGACTTCTCCGAGCGGTATTTTGTAGATTTTGGATGCTGTGATTGAATGGATATCCTGGTTGTTGCGGAAAGCCTCGATCATCTGTTGGTCTTTGCTCAGGGCCGCCATGATACGCAATTCAATTTGCGAGTAGTCGGCTGATAAGAACGTATGCTCATCGTCGGACGGAATAAAAGCCTTGCGCAATTCGCGGCCATTTTCATCGCGAATCGGTATGTTTTGCAAATTCGGATTGGTCGAGCTGAGTCGTCCGGTTGCCGCAATCGCCTGATTGTATGAAGTATGTAATTTTTTTGTTTTCGGGTTGATCAGCAACGGCAAAGCTTCGACATAAGTCGAAAGTAGTTTTTTCAAACCCCTGAATTCAAGAATTTTAGCAATTATCGGATGTTTATCTGTAAGTTTTTCGAGCGTTTCTTCGGCGGTAGAATATTGCTTGGTTTTGGTCATTTTGGCATTCGGATCGATATTCAGTTTCTCGAACAGGATGACTCCCAGCTGTTTGGGCGACGACACATTGAATTCTTCACCGGCCATCCGGATGATTTCGGCTTCAATGGCAATGATTTGTTTCCGAAGAACTTCAGCATATATTTTTAATTCTGAAGTATTTAGGTTTACACCTTCACGCTCCATATCGGCCAGTACATAAATCAATGGCATTTCAATTTCGTCGAACAGCTTACGGGTTCCGCTATCGTTCAGATCTTTTTCGAGGACCAGTTTTAGCTGTAAAGTCAGGTCGGCATCTTCGCACGAATAATCGCGCAGTTGTTCCGGTTTTGCATCGCGCATGGTCTTTTGGAATAAGCCTTTCCCGCCAATTAATGTATCAGTTGTAATTTTCTGAAAATTAAGATATTGCTCGCACAAATAATCCAGGTTGTGACGCAACTCCGGTTGAATCAGGTAATGGGCGATCATCGTGTCGAACAACTGACCTTTAATTTCGAGTCCGTAATTTTTCAGGATCGAAAGGTCGAATTTGATGTTCTGACCGATTTTAAGAATCTTTTCATCGCCAAAAACCAGTCGGAATTCCTGAACAATTTCGGTAGCTTTTACCCGGTCGGCTGGCAGCGTGACACAATATGCCTCGTGGCTTCGGAACGAAAACGACATACAAACCAGTTCGGCTTTTAGAGTGTCGAGGCCGGTGGTTTCGGTATCGAAGCAAAATTCTTTTTGAACCGATAGCTCTGCCCGTAAACTGGCCCGTTGTTCGGCTGTTTCAATCAGGTAATACTGGTGTGGAACGGTGTTTATTGATTCCAGGGTTTTTGATTCAATAGGTTTTGCTTCAGGAATTGGATTTGAAAAGCCAAACAAGGTTCCCTGTTCAAATTGCGCATCAGCAACAGGTTTTGGCTTTTCAGCCTGTTTTCGTATTAATTGCCTGAATTCCAGGTCTGAATATATTTCGTTTAATTTCTGAATGTCAGGATCTTCCATCACGAGTTTTTCCTCGTCGAATTCAACCGGAACATCCAGTATTATTTCAGCCAGCTTTCTCGACATGCGAACCTGCTGCTCGAATTCGACCAGGTTTTCTTTCAGTTTTCCTTTCTGCGAGTCGATGTTTTGGTAAAGTCCGTCAACTGATTTAAATTCAGAAACCAGTTTCATAGCGGTTTTTGGGCCAACACCGGGGCATCCGGGAATATTATCGGCTATATCGCCCATCAGGCCAAGTACATCAATCACTTGCCAGGGTTCATCAATCTCGAAATTTTTACAAACTTCCGGAATTCCCCAGATTTCAGGCGCTTCACCACCACGGGATGGTTTGTACATGAAAATATTTTCGGAAACCAACTGTGCATAATCCTTGTCAGGCGTCATCATGTAGGTGGTGTAGCCCATGGTTTCTGCTTTTTTAGCCAAGGTTCCGATCACATCGTCGGCTTCAAAACCGGCTTTTTCAAGAATCGGAATATGGTAGGCTTCAATGATTTTTCGGATGTATGGAATTGATTTTTGCAGATCTTCGGGCATTACCTGACGATTAGCTTTGTAAGCTTCGAACATTTGGTGACGGAAGGTAGGCACATTCAAATCGAAAACGACCGCAATGTGCGTAGGATTTTGTTCCCTCAGCAATTGCTCCAATATATTCACAAAACCAAGCATGGCCGAGGTATTCAGCCCTTTGGAATTGAACCTGGGATTTTTGATGAATGCAAAATACGACCGGTAAATCAGCGCATAAGCATCAAGCAGAAAAAGGCGTTTATCGACGGTGTTGTGTTCGGTCATTTTCTGACGATTTACAATTTATTCATTTACAATTTACAATTTGTCTGACATTCTTCAAGTCCCCTCTTTTGGAGGGGATTTAGCGGAGGCTTTCCGGTTGTCTTCCGCATACCATTCGGCAAACGAATTGGCGGTTTCAAAAAGACGAACGCTGAAAAGCTCAATATGTTCAGGCAAAAGCGGTTTCACTTTTTCGGCAATATACACTACCAGGTTTTCGGAAGTTGGCTGAAACGGCACTACCTGATGACGTTCATACATTTGTCCCAGTGCATTCAGTTTGTCAATTGGCGCGTTTTCATTGATCATCAGCGAATGGTCCAAATGTCGGATAATCTGTTCCTGAATGAGTTTCTTCAGAATACTGAAATCGATAACCATTCCATCTTTTGGACTTCCGGCGGCTTGCATAGGTTCGCCGGCAACGGTAATCTGGAGTTTGTATGAATGGCCGTGAATGTTGCGGCAAAGCCCGTCGTAATTGAGCAAGGCGTGCGACATTTCGAAGCCAAATTGTTTGGTAACACGTATTTTTGCCATTTTCTGATTTTTCTGAAGGTCGAAATTAGAAAAGAAGTTGCAATAAATGGCAAATTCGAAATTCGATCTGCAATTCTTTTTATTCGCAGGTACAGCTCTGCAAACAGTCAACAATCTGACTGAGAATATCATGCTTCAGATAATAATAAGTGTTTTTTCCTTCACGGCGCGAGCATAAAACTCCTTTATCTTTCAGGATGCCCAAATGGTGCGAAGTCGTTGATTGTTCAATACCTAGCAATTCATGTATTTCGGTTACAGTCAGTTTTTTACCACCTTCCAAATGCTTTAAAATAGCAATCCGCACGGGGTGTGCTATGGCCTTAAGCATGTTGGCAGCCATTTCTAACCGATCGGTATCTATTTCCTGAATATTCATCATAGGTTAATTTTTACAAATGCAAATATATGAATATTTAGGGTTGATGTAAATCCTATTTTGAGTGGTTGATTGTTTAGAACGAATTCAAATAGATGAAAATAAGTTTCTTACGAATATTTGTTTGAAAATTGATCAATTGGACAGGTTTTCTTAAAAGAGTAAATATATTTTCTAATTTTGAGACATTCATAAAAAAGCTGAATGACTTCTTTGGATATCATACAATCGCCTATTAAGGATGAACTTAAAAGTTTCGAAAATTACTTCAAAGAAGCCATTAAGAGCGACATTCCTTTTCTTCAGATTATCATTCGTTATGTATTGAAAATGAAAGGAAAGCAGATGCGGCCGATGTTTGTTTTCCTGTCGGCCAAAATGTGTGGCGAATTTAACGAGTCAACCCATCTGGCAGCATCCTCCATCGAACTTTTGCATACCGCCTCTTTAATACACGACGATGTGGTGGACGAATCGTACGAACGCCGTGGCAGCTTTTCAATCAATGCACTCTGGAAAAACAAAATTGCCGTTCTGGTTGGTGATTTCATTCTTTCAAAAGGAATGCTTAACACGCTCGAACACAAGGAGTATCGTTTTTTGCACCTGATTTCGAGAGCAGTAAAAGACATGAGTGAAGGTGAAATCCAACAAATGCGTAAAAGCAGGAAATTGGACATCGATAACGAAACTTATTACGAAATTATCCGGAAGAAAACGGCTTCGCTGATTGCAACCAGCATGGCGATGGGCGCGGCGTCGGTTACCAAAGACGACGAAATTGTTGAAAAGATGTTCAGCATCGGCCTCGATGTAGGAATCGCCTTCCAGATTAAGGATGATATTTTTGACTACCAGAGCAAAGGAATATTGGGAAAACCTACCGGAAATGATATCAAGGAAAAGAAAATTACCTTGCCGCTGCTATATGTGCTGAACAATTGCGAATCGGGCGAACGGAGCCGGATTTTAAGGTTAATCAAGCGGAAAAATAAGAATCAGGCCAAGGTAAAAGAGTTGGTCGATCTGGTGGTGAGCCGTGGTGGGCTGGAATATGCTGCTAGAATGATGAACGAATTCCGTGAAAAAGCCATTGCCGGAATCATGGAATTCCCTGAAAGTGAATCGAGAACATCCTTGATTGAGTTGGTAGATTATTCGACGACCCGAAAGAAATAAAAAAAACTGCCTGCCTTTCGGCAAGCAGTTACTTCAAAAGTAAAACTATGTTAATTGATGTTTAACTTTCTACTTCAGCGAAGCCAGAGCTGCATCGTAGTCGGGTTCATCTACAATTTCAGGTACTTGCTGATTGTAAATAACCAGGTGGTTTTCGTCCAGAACAACTACCGAACGCGAATGCAAGTTAGCCAGCGGTCCGGTTACAATTTCGAGCTGATAATCTTTGCCGAATTTACCTGTTGCAAAATCCGAAACGGTGATGGCATTGGAAATTCCTTCTGTTCCGCAGAAACGAGCTTGCGCAAAAGGTAAATCGCGCGAAATGCAAAGCACTTTGGTGTTTTCAAGACCAGCAGCAAGTTTGTTAAACTGACGAACCGAAGCTGCACAGGTACCAGTATCCAGACTTGGGAAAATATTGAGAACCAGTCGCTGCCCCGCGAAATCTTTCAGCGAAACTTTTGATAAATCGTTTTTAACCAATTCAAAATCAGGAGCTTTTGTTCCTATAGCCGGAAGTTCGCCTATGGTTTGTATTGCATTTCCTTTGAGTGTAATGTTTGCCATAATTTTTATGTTTTAATGAAATTCAATTTTTGATACTTAAAACAGCTTCAGGCTTAAAAATGTTTAGCGGCGCTACCGGTTATTTTTTCGAGCAGGTTATTGGCCAAACGACTGGCGCCAATGCGGAATAATTCAGGAGTTAACCAGTCGTTGCCCAGAATTTCCTGAACGATAGTCAGATAAAGGATGGACTCTTCAGGAGTTACAATTCCACCAGCCGGTTTGAACCCGATTTTTTGGCCGGTTTCTTCAAAATGTTGTTTGATGGCCAGGCACATCACAAAAGCTGCTTCGGGCGATGCGGCCTGCGGCAATTTTCCGGTTGAGGTTTTAATGAAATCGGCGCCGGCTTCGATGGCAAGTGCGGAAGCCTGCCAGATTTGATCGACATTCAGAACGCCGGTTTCGAGAATAACTTTCAAATGGGCGGCGCCGATTGCATTTTTTATAGCCGAAATTTCTGTCGTGCAAGTTTCGAAATCACCTGCCAGAAAGGACCATAGAGGAATCACAATGTCGATTTCGTTCGCTCCGGCAGCAACAGCCAGACGAGCTTCTTCGACTTTAACTGATGTGAAAGTCATGGAAGAGGGAAAACCACCGGCAACTGCGGCAATCCTGATATTCGGAACTTTCAGCGTGTTTTTAACGGTGCCGGCCATGTTGGGATAAACGCAAATAGCGGCTACATTGCTTATTCC
>Ga0224524_1000509_pt1 | contig 14879 bp, 3 predicted proteins | sample CFST75metaG_FD_179895 | JGI IMG/M metagenome (GOLD analysis project Ga0224524, IMG submission 179895) | Peat soil microbial communities from Stordalen Mire, Sweden - C.F.S.T75 | ecosystem: Environmental > Terrestrial > Soil > Wetlands > Peat | place: Sweden: Norrbotten County, Stordalen Mire... | reverse complement strand
TGTTATTTGTTTTTTTGTTATCAGGGCTGAGATTATCCCAGGCTCAGCAGCCTTCTCAATGCCTTGCTGTTATCACAGAAATAAATGGAGAAGTGTTTTTAAAAAAAGTTAACAGGAGTGAATTTTCAAAAGCTTCATGGGGAATCCAGTTATTCGAGGGCGATGAAATTAAAACTTCAGATAAATCTGAAGTGAAATTACTCTTTTCAAACAATAATCTGATTAGCCTCGGGTCAAACAGTAAGATCAAAATAGCAGGAAAAGAGTCACCTGCCACTGAAACAACAAGTAATGTCAGGAACATTTCGTCAGCAGCAATGGTCAATTTATCTGATCTGATCCCGAAGAGGGAGGACAAAAATGATGTTGGTGCGCTGGCCGGGTTGCGTTCAGTGAGTTCTGAACAGTCAATCGAGCTTACATCTCCAAACAATACGTTGATCAAAACGGATCATCCTTCATTTTCATGGATGACAAAGAAAACATACGACAATTACGTAGTCAATCTATACAACAGCAAAGGACTGGTCTGGAGTAAAAAAGTCTCGGAAAACACTATAAAATATCCAGAAAATGAGAAGGGACTGGAGTTTGGAGAATCTTATTTCTGGAATGTTGAGGGGGAATATCTCATTGACACAGATAAATCATCCAATCATAAGTTTTCTGTTCTTTCGCTTGAACAATTTAAAGAGGTGGAAGAAAATGAAAATACTATCAGGAGCACTTTCAAAAATGACCCGGAAAGCAGTAGTATGCATTCTGTACTGGGAGCATATTTTATAAATAAAGGATTACTGCATGATGCTATCATTGAATTCCAGACTATCGCAAAATTAAATTCAGATGCCGCACTGCCTCATGAGCTTTTAGGTTCACTTTATTCCGAAGTGGGAGATAAAGACAAGGCAATAGATGAACTTCAAAAGGCATTGACTTTGTCTAAAAATAGAGAGAAATAAATTTCTGAATATTTCATTTCGACTTTGTGCATCAGACTGTCTAACATTAAATTAACAGTCATGGCTATAGGATTCACAGAAAAAAAACTGATGGAAATATTTCCATCCTGTTAGTGTTTTTGTTAATTCTGTCTTCAAATCCGGCATTAGCATCCAGGCAATCACAAAAGCATACTCAGTCAGATTTTTCAAAAGAACTCAGAAAAGCATTTTTTCAAAACAATGATCGGCATGCTGATTCTCTGATGATGGATTACCGGTTGTTTGTTAAACCATTCGTTAATGACCTTATTACAGAAAGTATCAAACAGGAGCTGAAAGGAAATACCGCAGAATCAAGACAAGCGAAAGAGATAGCAGAAAAAGCAGCTGCAAGTTTTGAAAAGATCTTTGGAGAAAAAAGCCTAACAATAGGTGTTAACTATTTAACATCCTGGACTAAAGAGCAAAAAGAACAAAAACTGGTCGGTGACAGTTTGTACTTATTGGCAACAAATCTAAGACTGGCAAAGAAAAACGAGAAGGCAATTCAAATCCTTCAGCAAACTTTAGATCCGTACATGAATATCGGGGATGAAAGGGGAGAAGCAGAAGTTTTAGGAGGTTTTGGAGCGGTATATTTTGATCATGACTATCAAAAATCCTTGTTGTATTACCAGGAGGCTTTCAAAAAAAGGGAAAAGGTTGATGACAGGCAATTAATAGGAAACACTCTGAACAGTTTTGGTTCAGTTTACTTTAATTACTTTAAAGATTTTCCACAAGCAATTTTCTGGTTTAACAAAGCCGAAACAATACGCAAAGAAATCGGCGATCTTGCCGGATGGCGCACCACACATACCTATAAAGCCTTAGCCTATCTTTCATTTGGTGACGTATTGACTGAAGAAGGAAAATATACCGAAGCCTTGGGAAAGCTGGATACGGCGCTTCAATTAAATTCAGAAATTGAAAAACGATCTAATGCAGGCGAGGTGCTTAGCCACATAGGATTTGTTTATTCACGACTTGGGAATTATAGCGCCGCTATTGAAAAACTGACTGAGGCCGGGAAAATAATGAAAGAAGAAAATGATTCACTCGGCATGGCAGGAGTTTATAATAATTTTGGTGTCGCATTTCAGGGAGCCGGGAGAATTGAAAAGGCACTGGATTATTACAATAATTCCCTGAATATATTTCAGCGAAATGAGAAACCGGATATGGCCCTTCCTATAATTGATAATTTGGGGACAATTTTTTCTGACAGAAAAGAGTATGCCAAAGCAGAGGTTTACCTTAAAAATGGACTTCAGTTAAGCAGGGAGCTTAACGAGAAAGATCAGGAGGTGAATCTTCTTTTAAATCTGGCTAATGATCAGACTATGCTTGGATCCTTGGATTCTGCAAGATCCAATTATGAATCAGCTTATACAATCGCCCGTTCAAGTGACAGCCCTGAACTTATCTGGAAGATATTTGCGGGAATGGCTGAAACTTATAAAATCAGGGGAGATTATGATAGGGTTGTTCAATTGAATGATTCAGGATTAAAGATCATTGAGAGCATGCGAAATACTATTCAAACCAACGAATTAAAAGCCACCTATCTGGCAAGTGTGCGTTTTGCTTTTGAGGATATTATAAATACCCTTGAAATGTTCCATGAAAAAGATAGTGCAAAGGGATATGACAAGCTGGCTTTCGGATATGCTGAACAAAGCAAGTCCCGTGTTTTATTGGATCTTCTTGCAGAATCAATTGCTAAGGCAGGAAATACACATGATCAAAGTAAAAATACCAGACATAATCTCTTTCGAAGTACCCAGCTCATTTCCCTTGATGAAGCAGAATCCTTGTGCCCTGACAAGAACACAATTATTCTCGAATATTCAGTCGGTGACAGCAGTTCATGTTTATGGGTAATAACACATTCAGCACATCAGCTTTTTAAGCTCCCCGGCAGGAAAGCGCTCCAGGAACAGATTGAGTCTTTCAGGTTTTCGTTGTTGAACCCGGATCAGTCAAATTATGATTTTTTTACCAAAGGAGGGTATTCATTGTACCAGGAATTGTTACAACCTGCAGAACCTTATTTTACTAAAAAGTGCAAACTGATAATCATTCCCGATGCTATTCTAAATTATTTACCTTTTGAGGTATTATTAACTGACAATAAAGGAATTGGCACCAAAATGTCCTATGGAAATCTACCTTACCTGGTTAAAAAATATCCTGTAAGCTACACACAATCAGCGACTGTCCTGAAGAGTCTTCTCGCAGAACGAAAAAATGATAAAGAAATATATCCCGGCGATAAAAAACTCATTGCTTTTGGGGATCCTGTTTATGAGAATGAAAACGACTCATCCCGAGTGTCGGCAAAAGCCTATAAGAGGCTTGAATATAGCGGGAAAGAGATTGAAAATATAGCATCATATTTTAAGAAGGGGAATGCAGAAATATACCTTAGGAATGATGCAACAGAAGAAAATGTAAAGCGGGAAGGCGAACTAAAAAAATTCAATTACATTCATTTCGCCACTCACGGAATTATTGATGAATCAAAACCCGATTTCAGCAGTCTTGTACTCACAAGGAATAATAACTCTGAAGAGGATGGATTCCTCCGGGCATCTGAAATATTTAATCTTAACCTGAATGCTGACCTGGTTGTGCTGTCAGCCTGTCAGACCGGTCTTGGGAAATTGATACGAGGTGAAGGTATGGTTGGTCTGACACGGGCTTTTATGTATGCCGGCACACCTACTGTACTGGTAAGTTTATGGAGTGTATCTGATGTATCCACAGCCACTCTTATGGGAGAGTTTTACAGGAATCTGGTAAAAGAGAAACTTAGTAAAACCGATGCCCTTCGAAAAGCTCAGCTGTCATTGCTGGGGAATGAAAAATTTGCCCATCCATTCTATTGGGCTCCGTTTGTACTCGTTGGAGACTGGAAGTAAAAACTCTTTAAAGGTATTGAATTAAAATCATTTTATTTTTTTCGATCGACAATGTCAGGCTTTGATATTATTCTGGCTGACTTTATCGGATAAAATTACGAATAGACCTGAAATTCTTTAAATATACCTATCTGCTATCTGTTCGGGAAATATTCTAAAACATAAAAACTATAAAAATGAAAGACCTTAAAAAAATTATCATCCCGACATTTTGCCTGACTCTATGCTTTCTCTTTTTTTCGATAAAAGAGAGCAGTGCGCAGGTGAAAGAGATGTCAGCTCAGGATCTTACAAATGCATCCACTGCAGTATTTTATGGCAAATGCTCAAAAAAGAGTTGCGACTGGGATGAAAACCACAGGATAATATACACCTATGTTACTATTGTTCCCGAAGAATATCTGAAAGGCAACCTGGGGTCTTCAGCGGTAATTGCTGTTCCTGGAGGACAGGTCGGTAATATTATCTATGAAGTGTCGGATATGCCAATATTCACAGAGGGAGAAGAGGTAATGGCATTTGTCCGGACTAACGCTGCCGGAAAGAACCTTATAACAGGCGCTTACCAGGGGAAGATGAAGATTGATACAGACAAGAAAACAGGCAAGAAGATGGTTTTTGGAACCGGGCTTGGGACAGAGACTGATGTGCAAAAACAGGGAATAAGTACAACCAAAAAACCCGAAATGCAGAAGCTGGAGGATTTTATTACAAAGGTGAAAGCTTATATAAAAAACTAGCCAGTTAAGTATTTAATCAGCAAAAACCTTTAAATGAAAAAAATCATGAAAAAATATTTACTCCATATAATCGCAGTAACACTCTCTTTACTTGCTTTTTCCGGATCGCTCTTTGCGCAACAAGTCACTGATATTGATGGGAATGTATATAATACAGTTACAATTGGCGCTCAAACCTGGATGGCAAAGAATTTAGCAGTAACACACTTTCGTGATGGTACAAATATTCCTAATGTGACCAACAATACTGACTGGGGTAATCTTATTTCTTCAGGGTATTGCTGGTATAATAACGATTTTTCTACTTATAAGGATACATATGGGGCTCTTTATAACTGGTACTCATGCAATACTGGTAATTTGTGCCCAACAGGTTGGCATTTCCCTTCCAGTGCAGAATGGGCAATTCTTACAACCTATTTGGGTGGCGATAGTATTGCCGGTGGTAAACTAAAAGAAACAGGCACAACCCACTGGACAACACCTAATATTGGAGCAACCAACGAAACAGGCTTTACAGCTCTTCCGGCTGGCGGCCGTGACTGGTATGGCGGATTCTCCTTCATTAATACAAATGGCTATTGGTGGACATCATCGGAATTAGATGCAAATTCCGCCTATTTCAAACATATGGTCAATAATCTCAGTAGTGTAGGCAACCTTAGTAACAGCAAGCAACTTGGATTTTCTGTTCGTTGCTTGAGTAATGGCCTTACAGCGACAATAAATGGAACAACAACAGTCTGCCAAAATGCTGCAACGCCTATTATAACTTTTACAGGAGCCAATGGAACAGCGCCGTATACCTTTACATATACTATAAATAGTGGAAGCAATCAGATTGTCACGACAACTTCAGGAAATAGTGTAACTGTTTCTGTATCTACTGGCACAGCAGGTACATATACATATTCCCTGGTAAGTGTACAGGATGCTAATACTACTCTGCCACAAACTGGAAGCGCAATAATTGCTATCAGCCCTTTACCAACTGCAAATGCGGGAGCGGCCGTAAGCGCAATATGCCAGGGGGGCACGTCGGCAGCATTGGGAGGCAGTGTAGGTGGTTCTGCTACAGGTGGAATCTGGTCAACACCGGCAGGCGGAACTTTTAGTCCGAATGCCACCACCCTGAATACTACATGGACACCACCCGGAACGTACAATGGAACGACAACATTAACACTGACAACCACGGGAGGATCATGTGGAACAGCCACAGGAAGCAAGACAATTACAGTCAATCCAATACCGGCTATAACAGCGATGACCACTACAGTTTGCAGTGGAGCCGGGTTTACAGTAACACCTGTTAATGGCACAAATGGAACAGTACCTGCAGGTACTACATATTCATGGGCAGCCCCGACAGTTACAGGCGGGGTAACAGGAGGAGCATCAGGTTCGGGATCAGCTATTAATGGTACACTTATAAATCCTACTAATACAGCGCATACAGCAACCTATACTATAACACCTATATCTGGGAGCTGTACCGGATCACCCTTTACATTAACAGTAACGGTTAATCCGTCACCAACAGCAAATGCAGGGGCGGCGTTAAGTTCTATATGTCAGGGTGGCACTACAGCAGCCTTAGGAGGAAGCGTAGGTGGTTCAGCTACAGGTGGAACTTGGTCAACACCTGTGGGAGGAACTTTTAATCCTAATTTTACCACCTTAAATGCAATATGGATACCACCTGTAGGGTACAGTGGAACAGCAACATTAACACTGACAACCACGGGAGGTTCATGTGGAACGGCAAGTTCCTCAAATGTGCAGCTTGTCAACCCATTACCGGCAGCACCAGTCGTAGGAGCGATCACTCAACCTACTTGTGCACTTGCTACAGGAAGCGTTGTATTAAGTGGTTTGCCGGCATCGGGAACCTGGACATTAACAAGTAATCCAGGTGGAACAATTACCACGGGAACAGGAACAAGTGCGACAATATCAGGACTTGTAGCAGGAACATATACTTTCACAGTAGCCAGTTCTTTTACTACATGTACTTCTGTAGCATCAGAAAATGTTGTTATTAATGCACAGCCTGCAACACCTTTACCTACGGCATACAATAATGGACCCGTCTGTATGGGTTCTGCTTTAAACCTTACATGTGGTCCGAATGAAATGGCAAGCTACACATGGACCGGCCCTGATGGCTTCAATTCATCTGTTCAAAATCCTGTAGTATCAGCAAGTGCAACTGCAGCTATGGCCGGGACATATACTCTTACTGTTATAAGCAGCAATGGCTGTCAAAATACGGCAACCACTACGGTAACAGTCAATATATTACCACAAACAACAGCTTCAAATAATGGACCTATTTGCCAGGGTTCGGTATTAAATCTTATTGGAGGTTCTGCCTTCATAGCTAATTATTCATGGACCGGACCAAGTGGTTTTAGTTCAAATCTTGAGAGTCCTACTGTATCCAATAATGCTACCATAGCAATGGCCGGGATATATACTTTGACCGAAACTAGTGGTGCTGGTTGTAAGAACTCTGCATCTACTACAGTAGTTGTCAATCAGTTACCAACTGCAACAATTAGCGGTACGACATCGGTTTGTTTAAATGGGGAATCACCAAATATCACCTTCACAGGTGCCAATGGTACGGCACCTTATACGTTTACCTATGCTATCAATGGGAGCGGTAATCAAACATTAACAACAACATCAGGCAACAGTGTCACTGTTGCTGCTCCCACCGGGACAGCAGGTACCTATACTTATGCTTTGGTAAGTGTAAGCGATGCAAGCTCTACTGCCTGTTCTCAGGCACAATCAGGAAGCGCAACGGTAACTGTAACACCTACCAACACGATAGCTTTAACCTCGGCTGTTGGCACCGATGAACAGACTAAGTGTATCAATACAGCAATAACGAATATCACCTATGCTACTACGGGAGCCACAGGAGCAACCGTTACAGGATTACCGGCAGGAGTAACGAGCTTATGGGCAGCTAATGTTGTCACCATCAGCGGTACACCGACAGCAGCCGGTCCATTTACCTATACAGTAACTCTTACAGGTGGTTGTGGAGTAATAACCACAACAGGAACAATAACGGTTACAGCTAATAATACAGTAGCCAGGACCTCACCTGTTGGAACAGATGCACAGACGGTATGTATCAATACAGCCATAACGAATATCACATATACTACTACCGGAGCCACAGGAGCAACCGTTACAGGACTACCTGCAGGAGTAACGGGCTTATGGGCAGCTAATGTTGTCACCATCAGCGGTACGCCGACAGCAGCCGGTCCATTTACCTATACAGTAACTCTTACAGGCGGTTGCGGAGTAATAACCACAACAGGAACAATAACGGTTACAGCTAATAATACAGTAGCCAGGACCTCACCTGTTGGAACCGATGCACAGACAGTATGTATCAATACAGCCGTAACCAATATCACCTATGCTACTACCGGAGCAACAGGAGCAACAGTTACAGGATTACCTGCAGGAGTAACAGGCTTATGGGCAGCTAATGTTGTCACCATCAGTGGTACACCGACAGCAGCAGGACCATTTACTTATACAGTAACACTTACAGGCGGTTGCGGAGTAATAACCACAACAGGAACAATAACGGTTACAGCTAATAATACTGTAGCAAGGACCTCACCAGTAGGCACAGATGCACAGACAGTATGTATCAATACAGCCATAACCAATATCACCTATGCTACTACCGGAGCAACGGGAGCAACAGTTACAGGATTACCTGCAGGAGTAACGGGCTTATGGGCAGCTAATGTTGTCACCATCAGCGGTACACCGACAGCAGCCGGTCCATTTACTTATACAGTAACTCTTACAGGCGGTTGCGGAGTAATAACCACAACAGGGAGCATAACAGTCAATCCTAATAATACAGTCAGTCTCACCTCAGCAGCAGGCACCAATGCACAGACAGTTTGTATCAATACGACAATAGCGAATATCACTTACTCTACAACAGGAGCGACAGGAGCAACCTTTGCGGGTCTTCCGACAGGAGTAACAGGTGCAAGGGCGGGGAATGTGGTGACAATCAGTGGTTCGCCGAGTGTATCAGCAGGCAGTCCGTACAGCTATACGGTAACGCTGACAGGAGGTTGCGGAATAGCAACGGTGACCGGAACAATTACGGTTAATCCTGATGCAATCATTACATTAACATCAGGAGTAGGCACTAATAATCAGACACTTGCAATTAATAAGCCTATTTCAAATATCACCTATTCAGTTATGGGGGGCGGAACAGGGGCAGTAGTAATAGGTTTACCAATAGGAGTAATTGGTAATTATAATGCAGGAGTATTCACTATCAGTGGATCACCATCAGTATCAGGTACATTTAATTATGCAATAACAACCACAGGCACCTGTAACAAAACAGCCACAGGTACTATTACGGTCTTAAACGAAGTAATCAATCCATTAATTGTCACCAATGTCAATGACGACGGCATCGGAAGTTTAAGATATGCAATGAATTATGCTAATTCAACTGTTGGTACTGACATTATCACATTCAGTATTCCCGGCTACGGGCCGTTTACCATTCAGCCGCAAACTGCCTTACCAACAATAACTGATCCTGTGATAATCGACGGCTATTCTCAACCAGGTGCTTCTGCTACAAGTCCGATATTACTCATTGAGATTGACGGAACTAATGCAGGTACGGGATCAAATGGCCTGACTATAAGAAGTGGCAGTTGTACTGTAAAAGGACTTGTAATTAATCGGTTCGCGGGAGACGGAATTCAAATCACCAATTCCGGTGGCAATATAATTCTTGGAAATTATATAGGGGTCGATGTTATGGGAGAATCACCTGAAGGAAATTCAGGCAATGGAATAGAAATAATTAATGGATCTTCCAACAACAAGATTGGAGGTGTCAACTTTGGTGATGGAAATCTTATATCCGGTAATAAAGGTGCAGGCATTTCAATTCTTAGCAATGGCGCCACTGGAAATCTGATCACTTCAAACTCAATTTACTCAAATGGTGGTCTTGGCATTGATCTGGGTGGTAACGGAGTGACTTCTAATGATACAGGAGACGCTGATACCGGACCAAACAACCTCCAGAACTACCCGGTTCTGAGCTCAGTCATTTCCAGCACCGGATCTGTTACAATTAACGGAACTTTAAACAGCGGAACATCAAAAGCCTATAATCTTCAGTTCTTCGCCAGTAAACTGGCTGATGGCAGCGGTTACGGAGAAGGGCAGAATTATCTGGGTTCAAATACTGTTACAACTGATGGCTCTGGAAATGCATCATTTAATGCGACGTTTTCAATAACAAGTTCATCAGGAACTGTAATTACCGTGACTGCAACTGATCCTCTTGGGAACACTTCAGAGTTTTCAAAAGCACTCGGTGGGTTCCAGGATCAGAAACTTGGATCAAGTACGCTTCGTTATACACTCAATGCAGATGGGGTACCCAATATTACAGATGGCAGCGACCTGAATGCTGTTCGTGCTGCATTCGCAACATGGGCAGCAATTCCTACGGCTGCTATCACTTTTACCGATGGAGGTACAACTTCAGCAAAATATGCCAATGCAAATGACGGAGTCAACCTTGTTTCTTTCGAGGATGACCAGTTCCCGTTTAGCTATGGGGTACTTGCTGTCGCAGCTAAAACTTTGAAGATAGATCCGACAACGCAGGTAGCTCAGATAATAGATGCTGATATTGTCGTTAATCCTGAGTTTGTTAATAGTATCAATTATAGCCTTGGAATATTAGATAATGCCAAAAATATGGGATATTTTGATATTCAAAGTGTTCTCACACACGAGATCGGACATGTTCTTGGATTGTTGCACAGTGGTGTGGTTGGTGCAACAATGTTCTATACCATGGGTTCAGGGACAAAAGTCAGAACTCTCGAACAGGATGATATATCATGGGCAAGCTATGGCTATCCAAGTACCTCATATAACACTACCTATGGTTCGATATCCGGCAACATTACCTATGGCTATGGAGGGCAACCGGTAGCTGGGGCGATTGTATATGCGATCAGTACGTCCAGACAGGATTCTGTTCATGCTTATAGCGATGCACAGGGTAATTATCTGGTTCCGGGATTGATCCCCGGATCATATTATATTTATATTGAACCACTTGATGGAAATGTAAACGGCTATAACCTGAGACCCGGGAATATAAGTCCATATATATATGCAAACACAATTTATACAGATTATCCGGGTGAATTCTATAGTGGTACCAGTGAGTCATCTACTGAAACAACTGATACTAAATCACCGGTGAGCGTTTCTGCCGGGAAAACAACTCAAGGTATAAACCTTATTACCAATAAGGACCTTACCCCTCCGTTTGTTGTAAAAGCCAGGGCTACTGATGTTTCAGGTAGTTTGATTAATATTTTATCAAACTTCAGTATCAGGTTCTCGGAGCCAGTTGATGAGACAACTCTTTCAACCGGAACATGCTATTTATCAGATGGCACCAAAACTTATGGAGGAAGTTATACCGTCCTTGGAGACAGTGTTAATGTAGTCATGTTTGATCCTGATTCCGTTTTAAAATATAGCACTGTTTATACTCTTCATGTTACAGGAGGAGTTAAGGACCTGAAAGGGAATCTTTTGCAACCCGAATTCACGCAGAGCTTCACAACCATTTCTAAAGACAATACTCCACCTCAGGTAAATGAAGTGATACCTGCCAATGGAGCTACTAATGTATTTATAACAGATAATATTAAGATTTTCTTTTCAGAACCCATGAATAAAACATCAGTGGAGAAAGGCTTCACTCTTACTGATGCTGGTGTATTAAAAACGGTAAGCGGTACGTTTAACTGGGATACTCAAAATATGTCGGTTATATTCACTCCTTTAGGAAGCCTGAGGGAGGGGACAACTTACACTATAAGACTACCTAATAGTATTTCCGATCTCTCGGGGAATAAAATGGTAAGCAGCAGTTCAGTCTCATTCACAACCGTACCACAGGCAGCTCCGACAATCAGTTATTTTGGCCCGGTCTATGGCAGCACGGGAGTACCTGTAACAACACCTGTCGTGGTTGATTTCTCAGAACCGATAAATACCTACCTCATTAATTCAAGCACATTTGAAGTATTTATGGGCACAACACCGGTTCAGGGAACCTTCGAGTTTTTAAATGAAAATTCTCGGGTGGTTTTCAGGCCAAGCTCAAATCTGAATTTCAGCCAGACCTATACGGTTATCTTAACTGCGGGGATAATGGATGTATCACAGCCGAGTCTGTCGCTCAAAAACGCTCCGATAACAAATACATTTACGACTGCGCCAAATGCCACAGTGTCTGATATCCTCTATCTGGATCCTGCAAGCGGAGTTGCAGGTGCGGAAGTCACAATTGCAGGGAGTGGATTTGATCCAAATCCTGCAAATAACACAATTACATTCAATGGTTTTAGTGCACCTGTAAAAACGGCTACTCTTACCACTCTGACGACTGAGGTGCCGCTGTCAGCCACTTCAGGACCGGTTCAGGTGAAAGTTAACGGGACAGCCTCAGACAATACGATGTATTTTTATATAATTCCGCAGTCTCTTGATCCTTGCAGCAACATAATTGCAAATACTTCCACGGGCACAAAATCAACACATAGTACTGATGTAACGCCTGATGGTGCTTATGCTTACGTGACCAACCCCAATGAGGGTACAGTCACTGCTGTTGGCCTGAACAGCCTTCAGACAACTTCTATCACAGTTGGCAGCACACCTATGAATATCGATATTAATCCTCTTGGAACCAGGGCCTATGTAACAAATTTCAATTCCCACACTGTTTCTGTAATAGATCTGGTATCGACAAGTGGCACCTATAATAAGGTTATTGAAACCATTCCTGTGGGGATTGAACCGTATGGAATAGTATCAACTCCCGACGGTAATAGGGTGTATGTAGCAAATTATTATTCCGAGACTATGTCTGTTATCAATGTAGATCCCAGCAGCGGAGGATTTGATCATGTAGTTGCAAATGTCACCACGGGGACAAAGTTAAATAATGCAACAATTACTCCCGATGGAGCAATGGTTCTGGTTACAGGCGATGATGGTCTGAAAATCATAGATTCTAATCCAAAGGATAAGGATTACAACGGTATAATAGCCAATGTCAGTTCAGGGACAAAAACAAATGGGGTGGCAGTTATTCCTGATGCAGGGCTTGCTATGATAACGACCGAAGAGGGCCACGTACTGGTAGTCAATTTGCATCCTGATAACGGAGACTATTCCGAAGCTGTTATAGCCAATGTAAGTACCGGCACCAAGGTCTCGGATGTTAAAGCCAGTGGTGATGCCATATTCGTTTATATGACTGATACCAATAATAATCAGCTCTTGGTATATCAGATTGGTGTCGGAGGATCCGGAACTACAAACGGATCTGCCATATTAGGTTTGACATTGATTCCTCATAATAAGATTCCGGTAGGAAATGCTCCTAAGGGTATGGTTCTAAGTGCAAAGTCCGATAAGCTATATGTAATTGATACAAAAGCTTCTACCGGTAATAGAGAAATCACTACTGTTGCAATCTGTTGTGGTCCGATCACTCCAGCAAAAACAATCGGGGATTTAATTATTTCCATTCAGAATATGATTAATAATGGTAATATAACAAAATTGCGCGGATATGCGCTTATTGTTACACTAAATAGCGCATTAAGGAATATTAACGCTAACAGGCCAAACCTTGCAATATTAGACTTAACAGCATTTAACGTTCTGGTTAATACTTACATTAAAAATAAACAGATCACTAGTGCACAAGGTAATGCATTGGTCATTTCAGCTACTGCACTTATTAATCAGCTTAAGGGCACTAAGTCAGCCCTGTCAGAGCCTTCTCTTGCCGATACTGCACAAGTAAATCAGGGTTTGATACCAGTATCCAGACTCGGGGTTATTTATCCAAACCCCTTCAGCCAAACTATCACAATTAATTACAATGTAGCTGAAAAAAATGAGGCCCCGACTAAAGTACAAATTATGATTTATGACATAAACGGCAAGTTAGTCGAATCGCTTGTTGATGAGATTATGCAATCAGGCTGTTATACAGCTTCGTGGAATGGGACATATGGCGATGGAACCCATGCACCTTATGGTACCTATTTTGTACTCTTTAGAGCAGGCAACGTGGTAGAGGTAGGTAAAATTATGCTTATCAAACCCCGGTAAAAAAACGTAAACTGATTAAAAAAGCGGAGGTATTTACTTCCGCTTTTTTTTTGTTCAAAATTGGAAATTAACGAACATTATTTGATTATTTCCTGAAGGTGCCTGATTGTAATTTCCTTTAAATGCCTTTTTGCATCATTAATCTTTACTGAATCCGTCTCTAAATCAATATAATTTTGCCAAAGATCTATGCTCCTGGTTATCTTTCCGGCAGCTTCGTATGCTTTTGCCAGGTACAGGTTTGTCTCAGCTTCCTGAGGCTTGATTTTATTTGAAAGTTCAAGATATTTCAGAGCTGAATCAGGTTGTTCCTGCATTAAATAGGCGTTGCCAAGATTTCTATACACAAGGTAAATATACTTCGAACCAGGATATTTCTCCCTGGCTATATTCAGGATTATTATTGCATCAATAGGCTGATTAATATTATTATATAATCTGCCAAGTGCACTGTATGCAGGAACTATTGTTGAATCTTTCTTAAGCGTTGAATCTATCTTAATTGCTGTTTTGTACCATATAATTGCCTGGTGATAATCTTTCTTGTCGTCAAGGGCATAAGCCATATTATATGCTGCCCCGCTATTTTTGGGATCATATTCAATCGCCTTAATGGTTTGCATTACTGCATTTTTTAAATCACCCTGTTTATAACTTAATGCAGCCAGGGAGCTCCATGCATACGAGTATTTTGGATCACTTGAAAATGCAAGATCCAGCTCTGCTTTTGCAGGTTCAAACTCATTTTTATCAATATATACTTTTGCTTTTTTGACGTATGCTCTTGCAACTTCTCTTTTAGAGTTACCTGCACCTAAAAAGCTGAATGACCCCTTTCTGCCAAATGCCAGTACAACCATTAAAGCGATGAACAAAATTGAAAAGATGTACTTATAATTGTTTTTAATCCAATAACCACCCTGTTTTTGTAACCAGCCGGTGTCTTTTTTCTGAATTTTTCCATTAGTTTGAAATTGAAG
>Ga0224524_1000505_pt1 | contig 14950 bp, 15 predicted proteins | sample CFST75metaG_FD_179895 | JGI IMG/M metagenome (GOLD analysis project Ga0224524, IMG submission 179895) | Peat soil microbial communities from Stordalen Mire, Sweden - C.F.S.T75 | ecosystem: Environmental > Terrestrial > Soil > Wetlands > Peat | place: Sweden: Norrbotten County, Stordalen Mire... | reverse complement strand
AACCAAAAGTGATGTTTATTATTATTGATATCTAATCAATTGCAAAGAACAAAATGAAAGAAATTATTACTACTACCAAGATAAAAGATAAGTGGCTTTGACGGGACTCTTGGTAGTAGTAAAACATATGAAAACAACTTACACCTATTTCTTATAGTATAGCATAACTAAAAAAAGGTCAAGAGGTAATAAAATTTATACAAAAAAACCTAGATTAATCACTAATCTAAGTTTTTAATAATTAGTTATTTTTAGGCAGCCATGTTTACCCTTCTCTTTTCAAGCTCTTCTATTTGCTGATTAATCTCTTCTAACTGTTTAGAAATAGGCTCTAAAACTTCTTGAGCTTCTTCGGAATTTAAATCAGTCTTTAGAGAATTATAATTATCAATAATATTTTTCTGCTGTTGCCTTAAACCATCACGGCTATTATTTAGTCTTACTAAATCTAGCTCCTCCAGCGGGTCATCTTTTTTAGGCACCATCTCTAAATTATTTTCACTCATTTCTTCGTTCATATATTTTAATTATTTTTTTATTAATAAATTTTAAATAATTGCGTGCCGGTATAGAAATACTTTAAAACCGTCTGCCAATTTTGACCATTAGTCACCATCAGCAAAGCACCGCGCGCTGATAAGCCGACGCCATGACCTAATAAAGTTTTACCTTGATCATAAATAACGGCGACGCTTTTTAGCCACGGCATACCGACGCCGCCCCAAACTTCGGTCCAATCCCTAGTACGGCCATCAGAATTAGAAAAATACGGCGTGACGACAGGTTTATTATTATATTCAACGGCTACCCCTCTGGTCGCCTCAACCGCGGCGACTAAGCTCGGCATACGTAATTCCGAATTATATCCACGATAAACCTGATCATAATAAGCATCAACATGAAAATGATCATTGGCGTGTTTAGTTGAAGCATCAGTCAAACCAAATTCAATGCCGCGCAAATAATGATAGAGCGCATAAGAACGCGCCGCGGTCGCCATAACTTTTTGAAATTCAACTGGCGAAGCATTAGTAGTTTCTGCTAAACCTTTAACATAATATTCCAGCGGTAGTTCATTAATAACCCAAACTTTATTAGCTGGCGTAGCATAACGAAATTCAATTATTGAACGAAAACGATTGTCGCTGACGCTTGGATTCCAGCCTGGGGCATTACTATAATCTAATAAAGTAGCGACGCCCTTAATATCCCGAGGAATAAATCTTAGCGGCAAAGAAGCGGTTTTTACAGTTTGTCCAAAGCTAGCGCTATAAATTTTAGAAGCTGCATTAAAGCTAGCCGTGACAATAGAATTAGCGCTCATACCAGAGAAAAGCACTTGTGTGCCGCTATAAATATCATATAAGCCATCATAAGTTATTCTTTGCGCTCCTGTTGGGTTAAATAACCCAACTCTAATAATCGGCTCACTATTTAAGACTGGCTGATAAATAATGCCTTCAGAGTTTTCTTCATGAGAATTAGTATTGCAATTTTGATAAGCAGAAGCATCGTTTATCATTGCCGCACAAATTATCGTTGATGATGGATTAGAGTCATTATTAATTGGTATAATTGGCACAATTGGGGTTGGGGTGATTATTGTTGATTTATTAATTGTTACAAAAACGCGAATAAGCGATCCATTAATTGGTCGCTCTTGACGAACTAATTGAAAATTTTCTTGAATAGTTCCTTCAATATCTGTCGGTGCTTTAATCGGAAAAGTTATATCAATACTTTGTCCTGACTTAACTTCTTTAGCTAGCTTAACCGGTTGATAATACTTTACCCAAGCCGTTGTTTTTATTTTAGAATTTGTTTTTAAATAAGGTCCAGTTTCTACAGTTACTTCACTAGGCTTCCAAGAATCCTTACCAATATTTTTTATTTTAATAGTTTGCGTAGAACTTTGTCCTTGAACTAAAGTAACGTATTCAGTATCTTTAACTGGTGCCGCTTTTAAATCTAGAGTGGCAGCCGAAACAGGTGAAATAAAAAGACGTGCTAAGCTGCTAACTTGAATTAACTGTTGACTATTAATTTTTTTAGAAGTAGATTGTTCGGCTGATTTATAAATTAAATTTAAAATCGCCGCGCTTAAGCAGACAATAAAAAAAGCAATGGAGAGACTAATCAGGAGCCCAGACCAGCTGAGCTCTTTCTCCGTTGCCTTCTTTTTTATAATTTTATATGACTTCCAGGAAATCATATCTAAACTTTCATGACTAGCGTGCATACACTTTTTGTTTTTTTAAATTCATTAAAAATTTTGTTTAATGAGTTTTTCTTTTATATATCAAGTATATCACGAAAAAGCCCAAAAGTCAATGGATTTGTATACAATTTGTGTACAATAAAAAATATGTAGACGCGCATAATTATGCGCGTCTACATATTTTTTATTTTATATTTTTGGCAATGTTTGCCACAGTAAATTAAATATTAATTTTTGTAAATCAGCTAATTCCCTAGACTCAATAATAATCGCAATTTTTTCTTTCCACGAAGCAATTAAAATTTTATTATTATAAATATTAATTTCTGGGGAAAAAGTCATATCTGAGTCTGGCAAAAATCTTGTCTCACGCATTTCTTCCTGATTTACTTTTGCTCTTTCAATAGATAATTTATTTTTAGGAATAATCGCTTTAATAAAAATCTTATTTAAAGCCCGTCTTTTATAGTATTCTGGAAAAAAATTAGGCAGGCCTTCATGCATAGTTTGTACGTTAGCATAGGCTAAAATAATTTCTTTAGAGTTTAAAGTATCTTCATAGGCTTCACGCATACCTTTATCACCTTCAAAAAATTGAACCTTTGGTTTAGTTTTTCCGTAAATACTTTGCAAAGAAATTAATTGAGGCAATAAATCATTAACCTTATTTTTTTGTTTTTCAATTTCCTTAGCTTGTTCTTCTTTTTCTCGATCAAGATAAGTAAGTAAATGTTTTGGATCCAAAGCATTGAAATAAGTGCTAGCGCCTTTTTTATATTTACTTATCAAGCCTCTTTGCATTAAGGTCTCACAAATATCATAAACTGTCGTTCTATTTAGATCTGTCTTTTTGGCTAGATCATTAGCCTTACCTGAACCAATCTCTAAAAGAACCAAATATATTAATGATTCTTTAGGAGAAAAATTAAGTTGTTCTAAGAGTTTATTTATCATAATGTTGTGGAAAATATTTCAACACTTTTATTGTATAATATAAGCCAAAAATTATCAATATATCAATATAATAATTATACCTATCTAGACATAATTTGTCAAGTGTTATATATTTATATATTAGTTCTTAAACAATTTAAAAGGAGAAAAAATGGGAGCAACATGGTCTTTTGCAGTTCTTTTAATAATTATCGCTGTTTTTGCTTTAATTATTATTTATATTATTCTTTATATTGCTATATATACTATACCAAACTTTATATTTAAAAAAATATATAAACCCGGGACAGGAAAAATTTTAACTTATAAAGCTTATTTTGATTCATTTGGAAATTGGCTCTTTAAATATCTATTAGATGATTGCAACATCCCCTATCGTCATGCACGGATAATAGATATTAGTCATAATAATGATTATGGAGCAAGAAAAGAATATACATATACTATTGAATATTGGCCAAAATAATAACGCCCTCACCTACACTCAAAAGCCACCCCCTCGGGATGGCTTTTATTATAGGAATTTCCCGATAAGGAAATTATTTTTTTCCAGAGGCACAAATCGCCATGGCGAGTGCATCCGCGGCGTCATCTGGTTTAGGGATCTCTTTTAAATTTAAAAATAATTTTACCATTTTCTGCACCTGCTCTTTGCCGGCGGCACCATAAGATGAAACTGACTGTTTAACTTGATTAGGCGTGTACTCAACTAATTCAATTCCGGCCTGTTCAATCGCTAATAATAAAATTCCGCGCGCAGCGCCTACCGCCATGGCGGAAGTTACATTACGGCAAAAAAATAATTTTTCTACAGAAACTAAATCAGGCTGATATTTTTTTAAAATCGCTGTTACTTCTTTATGCAGCGTATTCAAACGCTCGCCTAATAATTGTTTAGCCGGAGTTTTAATTGAACCATACTCTAGGCAAACCATTTTATTACCTTGGTCTTCGATCACGCCATAGCCGGTATCAGCAATGCCTGGATCAAAACCGATAATAATTTTCTTTGGACCAACAACCATAAATTTTTTATTAAAATTGACAACTATTTAAAAAAGGTATATATTTTTCACATAGCACTTGTGGGGGCTTTGGCCCCCCAGCGGGCAATTCATAAACCGCAGACAGGTGCTTTTTTTATTTTATTCTTCTTCAAGATTCCCGGAATATAAATATCTACGATAATTACCACTTTCATCAACTCTCTTACTCCATGAAGGATAAATACTCCAAAAAAATTTCTCACCGCCCTCTGTTTGTTTGATTATTATTTTAAATCTTATATTTTGTTCTCGCATTAATACTACAAATACAAAATAATAAATCTTTTTCCTTCTTAAAAGCCAACTTGAATTAGATTTTTCTCTTACCAACACATCTCTTTCGTCATATTCCTGAAGTGTATAACAAATAGATAAAATTTTTGGAACAACAGAAAATAATTTTAACCTAGTGTATTGTTCAATCATTGATCGGCCTCTATTCCAAGACTTTCTCAAAAGATGTTCAAATCCTAATGAATTAAAATAAACATGAGTTTTTAAATATGGACAAAAGATCTTATTAACTGATTTATATAATTTTTCTGTTTCTTCTTTTTGTTTTTTAAATTTTCCCTCCTCAATTATTTTCATATTATTTAATAAAATAATTAATAAAACGGAGGGATTTTTAAATTTTAGTGAACCAGCTCGTACTACATCTCTACATTAGTATAATAATCACTAACATCTTCATCGTCTTCTAAAGCTTCAATAAATGACTCTATTTTTTCTTTATCGCTATCATTTAATTTTAATTTTTCTTTAGCGACATATTCAATGTCGGCTGATTCTGTATTTATTTTTTTGGCCTCCAGCCAATGTTTGGCTTTCATTAAATCTTCCGGCTTAGTATAAATAATCACGCCATTTTCTTCATGGATAATGTCATCAGCGCCGTTATCAATTGATTCTAAAACAAAATCATCAAAAGATTGTTTACTGGCCAGCCACGCTTCTTCACTAATTAAAATAACGCCTTTATGGTTAAAGTTCCATAAAACCGTGCCCAAAGCACCGTTATGCTTGGAAAATAGATGACGGACATTAGACGCCGCGCGATTTTTATTATCAGTTAAAACCTTAACAATAAATTGGCTTTGCGCCGGGCCATGGCCTTCATACACCAATTCTTCAATGGTTTGCCCGCCGCCCTCGCCAGTCCCGCGTTTAATGGCTCTTTCAATATTGTCTTTAGGCATGTTAACAGCGCGCGCCTGTTCAATGGCTTGAGCTAAAGCAAAGTTCATTGTCGGATCACCGCCTTTACGCGCCGCGATCGTAATAACGTTACTTAACTTGGTGAAAACAGCGCCGCGTTTAGCGTCTACTACCGCCTTAGCTCGTTTAGTTGTCGCCCATTTAGAATGTCCTGACATAGGTGTTTATATTTATAACAACAGAATAACCTGTAATAATTTAAATTGCAAGATAACATTTTATTGTAGTATATTTACTAAAATGAAAAGCGCCGTACCAATAGGGTCGTGCGCTTAATTTTAAAGAATTTAAAGAATGTCTGTTTTACTTAATTCAGAGGCTAATAATTTTTCCATATCAACATGATCAACTAAACATGTTAATATTGTATTTTTTTTCTCAGGATATAATGATATTGTTTCTTCGAAAGGAAGAATTATCGCGCTACAAGGATATTGTTTTACCCATTCAATAAGATTTAAGTCCCTGTCCATGATTACAACGGTCTTAGGACTAGTAAAATACTTTTCTGCATAAAAAATGCTGCCACGAAACACATTCTTAGATAAAACTAACGACACATTGTCGTATATTTCTTTGCGCGCAAATATTTCTCTTAAATTATCAAAGATAAAATCTCCAATATGACTATCAAGATCCCGCTCTTCAGAAACAGATAATTTTCTATTAAGTTCTGTTTCCTTAAAAAATACGTGATTAGAAATATTATCCATAAAAATTATAGCCTTTTCAAAAGTTTTGTTTAACCTATGTATCAGATCACATAATATTAATTCAAATTTAACACTCTTATCATAATCTCTAATATTTTTATTTTCCCTGTCTGATAAATATTTAAAAACAAGTCTTGATATTAAATCATCAAATATAATACAATCTCCATTAACTAAGAAAAGGTCATAGAATTTTTCTTTTGCTAGCGTTAATGAGCGTAAAAATGCTTTATCACAAATGATTTTATCACCTTGTTGTATGTTTGAGGCAATGTTATTGATAAACCAAGTATCTATTGAACTGCCTTCAATTCCTATTGGAGGTTTAAGAGTCTCAACTTTAAAACCTTTGCTCTCTGAAGTTCTGGTAATATAATATATATAAGGAGTAAATAAATCTTCCGTTAAATAGACTATATAAAGTTTTTTCATGATTTTTTATTTTATTTAATTATTGAATAATTTATCAAAGCTCCGATAATCAGAGGCTTAACAAATTATTCAATAAACATTGTCAAAGAACTTTAATATAATATTTTATCACATATAGTTTATTATGTCAAGTACTAAATGTCATATATAATATTGATTTTATTGAATAAATATGATAATATTAAAATAATGACGACATATAAATGACACAATTTTATGGAATTAGCTAATATTACTAAAAAATTGGCTCTATCAACAAGCCAGGCTCAAATATACTCTCCTCTTTTACAGCTAGGATCAGCCACCATACAAGAAATAGTCGTTAAATCAGGCGTAAAAAGAACAACTGTTTATGCGGCGTTGGATAGTTTGGTTGAACGAGGCCTTGTTACTTATTTTCAAAAAGGCAGTCATAGAATCTATGCTGCCGAGAACCCCAACAAATTAATACATTTATTTGATGAGGATATTATTAAGATAGAACAAAAACGCAATGATATAAGAAGCTTGTTGCCAGAATTAATGTCTCTTTATAATGCTCATGTTTCTAAACCAAAAATCAGAACCTATGAAGGATTAGAGGGTATAAAAAAAATTTTTGAAGAATCATTAGAGCTCAATCGAGGCGAAGAAACATTAGTTTATTCAGCCTATGAAGAAGTAACAATGCATATGAATGAATATATAAAAAATTATATTCACCGTCGAGCTGCTGCCGGAATTACTCAAAGGTGTTTAGCTGAATACTCTCAAGAGTCAGTAGCTTTAAAATCTCAAGACGGTTCGGATCTAAGACAAACCAGATTACTTCCTTCAGAAAAATTTCCTTTTACTAATCAAATTAATATTTTTGGCAATAAGGTTTTTATTGCTTCTTATAAAGACTTGATCGGTATTATTTTAGAAAGTGAAGAAATAGCTAAAACCCAACGCTCTATTTTTGAATTAGCGTGGTTAGGAGCAGAAAATCAACAGTTGTGATAAACTTTAAATATAATTTAAAATTATAAATTTATGTCATTTTTACACGCTATTATTTTAGGCATCATAGAGGGGCTAACTGAATTTTTGCCAATTTCTTCTACCGGCCATTTAATGATTTTTTCCAAAATTTTAAACATTAATTTAACGCCGTTTGTAACTAGTTTTAATATTTATGTTCAGCTCGGAGCAATTTTAGCGGTCGTAGTTTTATATCTTAAAAAATTACTGACAAAATATAATAATATTTTACATGTAATTTCTGCTTTTATTCCAACGATTATTATTGGCTTACTAGTTTATCCATTTGTTAAAAAAGTTTTATTAACTAATTTATTAGTAGTTTCTCTGGCTTTAATCATTGGCGGAATTGGTTTAATTATTTTTGAGCAGTACTACAAAACAAAAAAAGAAACTAATAAAGAATTAACCACTAAAAATTCTTTTATAATTGGTATTTGTCAGATGCTCGCGGTTATTCCTGGAGTTTCTAGATCCGCCGCTACCATAGTCGGCGGTATGTTAATGGGAATTAAGCGCGAAAAAATCGTAGAATTTTCTTTTTTCTTAGCTATGCCGACAATGGTTGCAGCCAGTGGTTTAGATGTTTTAAAAAGCGGCCATAATTTTTCCGGTCAAGAATGGCAAATGATTTTAGTTGGTTTTGTCGCCGCCTTTATTACCGCAATTATTGCTATTAGATGGTTTATTAAATATATTCAAAACCATACTTTCACGGCTTTTGGCTGGTATAGAATTATTATTGGAATTTTGGTTTTACTATTTTTGTTGAGATAATAAAAAACCCGTCTTTATATAAAGCGGGTTTTCGAGACTAGAGCCATTTGTCTCATTACAGAAGCTCTTATAAGAACTTTTGAAATTTCATGTGTATCTCCATGATTTAAGTTTATAAAAAAAGATTCTTCCTGGTTAAAATTACTACTAAAATAACTTTTTGAATTTAGCCATAAAACATTCTCCTTATTTAGGCTTTTATAATTATGAAAACATTAATTTAAAAGAGCTATTAAAAACCTAGCTAATTTAAGTTTAGCAAATCGTCTTAAAAAGTAAATACTAAACATCTGAACCACAGATGCCACAGATAAAACCGAAGATTAGCACAGATAATTTTGATAAATAAAAAAAATCTCGCTACCAATTACTCAGCAGCGAGTTTAAATTTTCCTTTAAAAGCAACTTGTTTCAAATTAATTCACGAAAGAGTTTTTACTTACAAGCATAGGAATTATCTCCTTATTTTGTAAAGGTTTATAAAATAATGTTAATTAATTAGAAAGAGCAAGAACTCCATGACAGTTAGTAGCCAGATATGGATGTTTATAGTTTATAATAAACATTTTAAAAAGTAAATAGAAAGAGTTTAAGATAAATATTCAAAACTAGACAAAGGGCTTATTTTATGATTAAATAGAGTTATCTAAACCGTGGAACGCGGTTTTTTAATATAAACTATGATCAGAAACGTCGCCATTATTGCTCACGTTGACCACGGCAAAACCACGCTGGTGGATGCTTTGCTTAAGCAATCTAATACTCATCTTAATAAAGAACAGACTGGCACTGATTTAATCATGGATTCTAATGAATTAGAACGTGAACGCGGCATTACCATATTTTCCAAAAACGCCTCAGTGGTCTATAAAGGCACAAAAATTAATATTATTGATACGCCGGGACACGCCGACTTTGGCGGCGAAGTGGAACGCGTCTTAAAAATGGCGGACGGCTGTTTACTTTTAATTGATGCCAAAGAAGGACCAATGCCGCAGACTCGTTTTGTTTTGAAAAAAGCCTTAGAATTAGGTTTAAAAATTATTGTGGTTGTAAATAAAATTGATAAGCCCGGCGCTCGAGTTGATTATGCTTTAAATAAAACTTTTGATTTATTTGTTGAACTAGGCGCCAGTGACGAATTAATTGATTTTCCAATTGTTTATGCTAGCGCTAAACAAGGTTTAGCTGGCTTAACTGATGGCCTTGATAAAATGAAAGACATAACTCCTGTTTTCGAAACGATTTTAAAATATGTTCCGACGCCAACCGGTGATATTCATAAACCATTACAAATTTTAATCATGACTATAACCGGCGATGCTTTTAAAGGAAGAATTGCTACGGGCCGAGTTTATAATGGAAAAATTAAAGCGGGTCAGCAAATTGCTCGTATTAATCATGCCGGGCTTGTTAGCACTCATCGCTTAACTTCTTTAATGACTTATCAGGGATTAGAAAGAATAGAAACTAAAGAAGCAAAAGCTGGTGATATTATTGCAATTTCCGGAATTGAGGATATTAATATTGGTGAAACAATTGCTGATTTAATTAATCCTGAAGCTTTACCAATTTTAAACATTGAAGAACCAACTGTTAAAATGGTTTTCATGGTTAATGACTCTCCGTTTGCTGGTCGTGAAGGAAAATATACAACTAGCCGACAAATCAGAGAGCGTTTAATGCGCGAATTAGAAAACGATATGGCGCTAAAAGTTCAAGATGATCCAAATGGCGGCTGGGAAGTTTGCGGACGCGGTGAATTACATTTAGCAATTTTGATTGAAAGATTAAGACGCGAAGGTTATGAATTTCAAGTTTCTCGTCCGCAAGTTATTATTAAAGAAGTTGACGGAAAATCTTTAGTGCCGTTTGAACAAATTTTTGTGGAAACACCCGAGGCTTATTCAGGCAGTGTTATTCAAAAAATGGGCAGCCGTCATGGCGAAATGAAAGACATGCGCAAAGAAGGAAATATTGTCTTTTTAGAATTTATTTTACCAACGCGCGGTTTGTTTGGTTATCGCAGCGAATTTTTAACTGATACCAGAGGTTTAGGAATTATTAATTCTAGTTTTTTTGAGTATAAAGTTGACGACGCGCCGTGGCCTGAACGTGATCGCGGATCACTAGTCTCTTTTGAAACTGGTTCAACTAATCTTTATGGCTTATTAAATGTTCAAGATCGTGGTACGTTATTTTTTGGTCCTGGTATTCCAGTTTACAAAGGACAAATTGTTGGCCAAAACGCTCGCTCCGAAGATATAGAGGTTAACGTCTGCAAAGCTAAACAATTATCTAACATGCGTTCTAAAGGCGATGGTGTTAGTGAACATTTTAAAGCGCCAAAAACCATGGACTTAGAAGAAAGTCTTGAATATATTTCTGATGATGAATTAGTTGAAGTGACACCTTTAAATATACGTCTACGTAAAATAGTGCTTGATAGAGCCGAACAAAGAAAGAAAGATTTGGGGATTAAATCATAAAAAATGTAGGGGTGGGTTTCAAACCCGCCCCTACATTTTTTTATTCCTCGTCTTTAATATGATCTTGTAGCCATTCCCAGCGATCAAGGAGTTGTTCTTCAATAAACGTATCATTATCATCATCAGTTAATAATCCGCGCTCACGATAATATTCAATAGTTTCTTCAACTACCTGACGATAAGCATCCCGGTCAAAAGCGGCCTGCTCTAACATTTTTTTCTTAACTAACTCAAATATTTCTTGTACAATTGGTTCCATATAGTAAACTTTAATTTATCTTATTTTATACTTTTTATAAACTCTAGTCAATTCCGCTAATTTGACAAATAGGCTTTACAAACCAAATTATTCATGATAATCTATTAAAACGTTATTATTTATAAACATTATGCCAAATACAAAATCAGGTAGCAAAGAATTGCGCAAAGGCGCTCGTCGCGCTTTCCGTAATGAAGTTGTGAGAGATGAACTTGACTTAGTTATTAAGAAGGTTCGCAAAGCCATTACGGCTGGTAATGAATCCGTAGCTAGAGAAGCTTTAACCAAAGCTTTGCAAACGATTGATAAAGCCGCTAAGAAAGGTTATCTAAAAGCCAATGCTCGCGATAGAAAAAAATCTCGTTTAGCTAAAGCCGTGAATAAATTGAAAAAATAAAAAAAATGTAGGGGTGGGTTTCAAACCCGCCCCTACATTTTTTTATATCTGCGTTAACAGTGTTGGCAACAATTCCGTCACATCTCCTTTGCCGCTTTTATGACGATAATCAATCTCAACTAAACGATTAATCATGGTTTTTAAATAAGGCAAGGTAAAACGCCGGACTTGTGTTATGTTTTTTTCTAAAACATAAGGATGTAAACCCAGCGCCGATAAATCTCTGGCTGAAGAACCTGAATCTAAGGCTTGTCTAATTGAAGCTAAAATTTTATATTGCCACAATAACATCGTTAAAATATATTGAGGGTTTTCGCCATTAGCAAATTGTTCTTCTAATAAAACCAAAGCTTTATCAACTTGCCGAGCTGATAGCGCATCAGTTAAAGCAAAAATTGTTTCCGTCACCGAATCATAGGCTAATAATTTTACATCCTGATCATTAATCGTTGGTGTTTCTTCTTCTGAATCAGCTTTCTTGAAACTAGCTAATTTTTTAATTTCTGAAGAAATTTTCCATAAATCATCACCAACTAAAGACACTAATAAACTAATAGTTTTTGGAGAAATTAAAACTTTATTTTCTTTAGCTAAGTTTAAGACAAAACTATTTAATTGCGCTGTATTTAAAGAAAGAAAAACCTGAGCATAGCCGGATTTAGATAAAAATTCAAATAGCTTTTTTTCATCTTTAAGTAAAGCGGAAATTTTTCCTTCAGAATTTATGCGGCCAATAGTTTTTTTGGCCCCGGTCATTTTTTCCGTTAAACTAGGTTCATAAACAATTAAAATATTTTCATTCTTTTTTTCTTTGGTTAAAAAATCTGTTAGTTCAATCACTAATTCTTTATTACGGCTAGAAAAAATATCGAAAATAATAATTAGGCTGCGCTTAACAAAAAGCGACTGTGGCCGGAAAGCCGTAGCCACATCTTCTAGTTTTAATTTATTGCCTTCAAGCTCAATAATACTAGTGCTTGTTGGATCAACCTCAGCAATGAATTTAGCCTTTAATTCTTTGATTTTTTGTTTAGCCCGATAATCGTCTGGGCCATAAAGAAAGAAAATCATATCAGCGCTATTATAGCTTGTTATGAGTAGATTTTCAACCCGGCTATTGATATACTAAGATTATATGAAAACCATCTTGGATCTACATATTCACTCTAAATATTCTAGAGCTTGCAGCCCGCAATTAACCCTAGAAAATATTGATAAAACTTGCCGAATTAAAGGTATTGATATTATTGCTACTGGCGATTTTACTTACCCCGCTTGGTTTAAAGCCATTGAAGAAGAATTAGAAGAAATTGGTTCATCAGGGTTATATCAGTTAAAAACGACCACTGAAAGCTCTGAGGGGACTGAAAATAAAGTGGTTAGATTTATTTTATCTACTGAAGTCGCTTTAATTTATAAAGATAACGGCAAAGCACGGCGTATTCATATTGTCATCACTGCGCCAAACATAAAAGCCGTAAAAGAATTAAATAAACAATTAGATAAAGATTTTAACATTAGAAGCGACGGTCGACCGATTCTCGGCATGTCTTGTCCGGACTTAGTTAAGCTATGTTTAAACATTGATCCCAAGTTTTTAATCTATCCCGCGCATATTTGGACGCCGTGGTTTTCTATGTTTGGCTCAAAATCTGGTTTTAATACAATTGAAGAATGTTTTCATGAAGAAGCTAAGCATATTTATGCTTATGAAACTGGACTGTCTAGTGATCCAGCTATGAACTGGCAACTTTCTGCTCTAGATAATTTAACTTGTTTGTCTTCGTCTGACGCTCATTCCCTGGCTAATCTGGCGCGCGAAGCTAATGTTTTTGATTTAAGCGATAAGCCGACTTATGACGAAATTTATGAAACAATAAAAAATCATGATACTAAAAAACTTTTATACACGATTGAGTTTTGGCCAGAAGAGGGCATGTATCATTATGACGGACATCGAGATTGCCAAGTTAATTTTACGCCAGAAGAATCAGCTCAACATAAAAATATTTGTCCGGTTTGCGGCAAACCCTTAGTTATCGGCGTTTTAAATCGCGTTATGGAATTAGCTGATCGTCCGGCCGGTATTAAGCCGAAGAACGCTGTGCCTTATAAGCAAGCCGTGGAATTAGATAAAATAATTTGCGAAGCTATTGGCGTTAAAAATCGTCAGTCAACTAAAGTACAGCTTATTCATAGTGAAATGATAAAGAACTTAGGGCCAGAATTAAAAATATTATTAGACCTGCCCCTAGACTTAATCAAACAAAAAGCTTTGCCAGAAGTAGCTGAAGGTATAAGACGCATGCGTGCCGGTGAACTATATGTAGTGCCAGGTTTTGACGGCCAATATGGAGTAGTTAATATTTTTTCGCCAGAAGAAAAAAGGAATCGACAAAAAAATCTTTTTTAGAAGACCGTGCTTTAAAAAAATAAGCTTCTCTATATGGAGGCTTATTTTTTTAAATTAGAGCGATTATGAGCTAATCTTTAATGCAACGAATTGACTGCCCTTGAACGCTAGAAGCATTAATCGAATAGAAATTGGTGACATTAGAACGAAAATAAATATTAGAAGGAAAAAAGGGCGTATCTAAAATAGAAACTTTTGACCAAAAGTAACCTCGACTACCCCGCAGAGCAAAGGCACCCATGTTATTACGATAACCTGAAGGAAGAGCAGAGAAACCATAGTTATCAGTTCCATCCCAGACTATGGGTGTATGACTAGCAGATGCTTTTAATTTACCACCAGCGGTACTACAGGTACTAGTTGGAATGCATTCATGATTATCATCTACGACTTGAGCTAAGGTTTGGTATTCATTAAAGCTAGGTATGTGCCAACCAGTAGGACAAATACCTTGATGAGTAGTTTGTATTGTTTGGTTACCACTTATGGGGCAAACTAGAGTATAAGTACCACTTCCGTTATCGGTAATAACAGAATTATTACAATCATATGGTAAGTTCATTGCTTCAGACCACTCATAAAGACCGCCGTAATTAGTACAATTAGCTGAATCATTAGAATAGCAATATTTTTCCACTAAACTATTATTAATTTGGCAGGACCACTGATTAGACCCATTACCAGAAACATCATGACAATTAGGTTCAGAGTTACCGCTGGTTACCATAGTACCAATATCTAAATTCTTAGCCAGCCAGCATTGACTGCCAATCTGAACCGTTGGATAATCTTCACCACCATAAGAAACAGTACTGGTACCACAAGCAAAGGCTATGGCAAAAGTCACTGAAATAGTATGGGTAGTAGTAACGTTAGTAAAAGTATAAGTAGTAGGTGTACCAACTGAGACAGTATCTACAAGAACATCAGAAATAAGATAACCAGTATCTGGGGTAATAGTAAAGGTTTTATTAGAGCCATAGTTAACCGTAGCGGTTGGGGTTATAGTTCCATGGGCTCCGGCTGATGAAG
>Ga0224524_1000502_pt1 | contig 14983 bp, 13 predicted proteins | sample CFST75metaG_FD_179895 | JGI IMG/M metagenome (GOLD analysis project Ga0224524, IMG submission 179895) | Peat soil microbial communities from Stordalen Mire, Sweden - C.F.S.T75 | ecosystem: Environmental > Terrestrial > Soil > Wetlands > Peat | place: Sweden: Norrbotten County, Stordalen Mire... | reverse complement strand
TTACAGGTACGCTCTCCTTCTCTATTCGCTATTAGCGGTTTTCACCCTCGTGGTCTCGCTCGTGTCCTGGGAGTATAACCTTCTCTATTCGCTGATTCTCATCGTTTTTGTTTTGGCTTTTTGTCTTTTTTATGACCTATTTTTCCTTGGCCCCAACGGATACCTGTATTTCCGGCAAAGTCATCGCAAGAAAATCCGAATGGTTTCCGATGCGATCTCCTTTTGCGAAGACGGTTTTTTCCTTAATGGTTATTGCGACAACGCCTACATTTCCACGACTCAGAGCGTCAACTTCTATCCTTATTCCCTTTTCGACAAGGCGTATTTCGATGACGCCAACTATTACTTCCTTTCTGAGAAAGCCTCATTTCTTTTGGCGATCTCGAAGGAAAGCATGAAGAGCGACGCCGCCCTCAAGGCCATCTTCGAGAAGGCCGAAAAAAAGAAAATTGACTTTTTGAAAGAAAAGCATTAAGGGTTATGAAAAATCTTAGGCGCCAAGGCCCTTTTCGCGTTTTCTCGTTTTTATACAAAAAGTATACAATCGAAAATTAAAACCCCCATTCCATCGGGGGTTTATGGCTTATGGAGCAGGTGACGGGTCAATCCTAGCGGTTTTCAGGCCTTTTCTCGTCTTTCCGCTTCTTGGCGATTCCTTGCTTTCCGTCGGAGGAAGAGGGGCCAATGGATAAAAAACGTTGCGTTTGCCTTAACTTTTTCCTCGCTTTTTCCGGGATTTTTTTCTCCAGCTGGCCTTGAAAAATCTTGCCGTCAACCAACCATATGGGAAACCCATCATGGCATCATCGCATTCCTAGCTTTGCATGCCCCAGTGAGGGGATGGCCTTACAGCATTGACTCGAAAATAAGGAATTTAAAGCCGAATTTGTCTCTGGCCTTAACTTCTGTTGTCGGTTTTGTTCCGTTTTTGGTAACAACAAGGCCCATACCTGCTGGATTTTATGGAAGCCATTTAGGCTTGTATTTTCCCTGCAGTTTAACAGGCAAATAGTCAGGTTTCAGTTTCGTGTTTTTTTTGCGCAATCCAAATCAAATAAGTGACGTCCTCGGTTATGTTTCCCAGTTGCTTCTTATTTTTGCCCTTTTGAATTTGTTTGTAATACAAATTCCGCCAAATGTTCCTGAATTAATGAGCGCTTTGACATAGCGTTCGCCATGGATGGGCTGAGCATGATTGACGCGAAAGAAATTGGCGCATAGGGGGTCAGGTTTCTTCTGGCCTTTCCAATAAGCGCTTTCGTTGGTGACAATGATGGCAAAGCCCCTGGTTATTTTTCTATTTTGAATGCCGTAGACGATATGGTCGGATATGTCCATCTGCGCGGGGTTTCCTTTGTGGACATGTTTTTGCGGAGAAAAAGCAATCGATCTTTTATCGTAAATCAAGCGTTCGAGCCGCTCGACGTCTTGCAGGAATTTATAAGAGCCGTCATCTTCGGCCCCTTGGGCGAAGAGCGGGATCAAACGGTTGTTTCCCACGCCAGTCGCTTCGTAGCAAATTCATCTGGGTTTGACTCCGCTGCTTCGTTTCAAAAAAGGGCTGCAGTCGGCATTATTTGTTTTATATTTCAACTCAATAGCGACGTCCCCGGCGTCGTCTCCGTCCTCAATTACGATATCGGTGCGGTATTTTTCGACGGCGCGCTCGAAGGCCACATTTTTTTCGCTTTCGAATGTGGATAGTTAAACTTATCCACGGAAATGGCGCCCGCTGTTTCGTCCATCGGGCCCTCCGCAAAATAGGGTGAGGCCTTGTCGATGGACTCAGCCTCCAACTTAACCCGGCCTTTGAAATTATCCAAACCCTCAGGGGTTTCGGCGAATTTTAGCTGAAATTGCTTTTCGTTAGAAAATATGATGCCGTCCTTCGCATAAGCATCAATAATCTTTTTTACGCAATTTTTGTTGAAACCTGAAACCTTGAGGCTGCTTTTGTTTTTATTGATAAAATTTGACTCAGCGGAATTTTGGAAGTTCATTCGCTCTTCCTCTCTTTCTTTGCGTACTTGATCAAATGTGTGACTCAGAATCTGTTTATTATACTATTTTCAATTTCTCCCAAAAATGTTTGTTGGGAAAGCTTTATTTTCAAATGTTACGGATCATAAAGGAAAAAACTGAATAATTTTGCTTGCGTTGATGAAGGGTGTAAAATAAAAATATGAAAAAGGGGCGCATTAAGTTTAAAACATTAGGGCTTTTGCTAATAGTATTTGTGAATGTGGCAGTCCTTGCATCCATTCCTTTTCTTTTAGCTTCTCTCTCAACGAACGACAAGGGCGAATTGTTTAATTCTTCTAATACATCAAACGATGACATCAAACTTTCTTCAGGGAAATATTATGAAATTGAAAAAACTGATGTTACTGACCATTATTCTTTTAACGCATCTATTATGCCCTTTTCTGATTTCTATTCTACTTATTCAGTTGACACAAACAGTATATTGATAGCGAATGGAAACAGCATAAAAAGCGGGCAGGTCATCGGTTCACTTCAAAATATCAATGTTACTTCAAAATATGAAGGTTTTATTGTTTCAATTGATGCTGCAGATGCTTCGACGAGTTATGTTAAAATTTATAATTATAATCGATTCGAGGCGGTGATACACGTTTCGCCTTCTGACTTTGACACGAACGATTTCACAAATCTTTTGAGCCCAGAGCTTTGTTTATATCAAAGCGAAAAAGTTACTGTCAGTTATTATTCAACAGATTATTCATCATTGGAAAACGGCGATTATGTCAGTGTTTGCTTTATTTGCGATGAAAATTCTTATTTTGTGAATGCACAAACAGATGCATGTCTAACTAGTATAAAAAATGTGTATGACTCAGTCCTTGTCCTTCCTGCCTCGCTGTTTCAATCAGGAGCCGGAAGCTATGCTGTCATGTATCATCAAAAAAGCGATGGGAATTATGAAAGCCTGGTTGTTCATTGCGTTCTCGTTTCGGGCGCAAATGCAATTGTTGAGGGAGATGGTTTGGCATCAGGAATGGTACTGTATGCTCAATAGAATCGTTTCGTTAAAAAATATAAACAAGTCGTTTTCTGAACATGAGATTCTAAAAAATATAAGTTTTGATATTTTTTCCTCTGAAATGGTCGCAGTAGTTGGAAAATCTGGAGCAGGAAAAACTACGTTGATGAATATCGTTGGTTTGCTGGACCACAATTACAGCGGAAACTATTATTTTTTGGGATCTTTGATTGACAAAAAGAAAGATTTGTGGGAACTGAGAGGAGGAAAGATTGGTTTCGTATTTCAATCTTATTATTTGATTCCTACACTTTCCGTTTATGAAAACATAAAAATGCCGTTGGAATATTCATTTCCAAAAAAATCTCAAGATGTTCCTTCTCTTTGGTTTGTGAAAAATCTTGGGATTAATTCATTCTCTATGAATCCGGTAAGTTCACTCAGTGGGGGGGAAAAACAACGGGTTTCTTTGTGTCGTGCTTTAATTCGCAACCCCGTCTTGCTTCTTTGCGATGAACCGACTGGAAATCTTGATGAAGAAAACTCGCGAATAGTGGTGGATATTTTAAAAAATTGCAAAAAAAGGGGCATATCTTCACTTATTGTCACTCACAACGATTTTGTAGCTCATCAATGCGACAGGATCTTTTCCTTGACCGAAGGGAATCTTTTTAAAGAAAAATGAAGATAGACGATATTTTGCAAAAAGAAAAGAAAAACATGTTTGCCTTTTTGTTGACTTTTATTGCATCGGCAATTTGTCTTGTCGGGATAAATACATTTTCAATCGATCGCGCTCAAAAGGATTTTCGGTATGCCGATTTCCCGAACGACTCGGCTGTATGTCCAAATTTGTCCATTAATTCCGTAGATGATTTTATCTTGAAGTATTATTCAAACGTTGTCTATGAAAAAACTTGCGTAGTGACAAATTTGGTATCAAAAAATATTATTCCAACACAAAGCAATTTTAATCTCAATTTTACAGTGTTTGGCGTTAGCCCTTCCTTTCTGGATTTTCCGGTCCAAACCTGTGAAAATTTGTCGCTCCTCAAAACGACTTCCCTTCTTTCGGGCGAAAATATAACTCCTTTCGATAATAAATCACATGCTGAAGTCTGCCTTTTGTATGGATGCGATTATTCATTTTTGAATAAAAATATTTCCGGGTTTCAAAATATCATTTCATTATGCGACCATCAATTCTTAGTCAAGGGTACTCTTACAGATGGAAACGATTTAAAGCGAAGAAAAACAGCAACTTCTTTATCTGTCCAGATTTTTGTCCCGATTTCAACTTTTGCAGACGTTTTTGCCAATACCTCATATACGGTTTCGCTGATTTCCAAAAACATGTCAAACGATATCATCGCACTCGCGGGATCGGATGGACAATTTTATGGTTATGAATCAATTTGGACGATTGCGACTTTGAAAGAAAAGGAATCTAATTCGTCAAGTTTTTTAAGGATAATGCTTGTTCTCCTGCTTTCGTTATTGACCTGCATATCCGTGTCAATTATTTTCATGTTCGAAATCAAAGAACGCATGTCTGAAATTGGTATTAGGCGGGCATGCGGAGCGTCTTCTGATGATATATGTTTTTGCTTTTTAAAAGAATTGCTTTTGGTTTGTATTTATGGAGTTTTTTTTGGCGTCCTAATAAGTGTTCTTTTTTCGCTTTTTGTCTCGATCGTCGTGTTTTCTCAAACTTTTGTTTTTTTCACGTGTTTTGATTTTGAATCCTGCGTAATCGCGGTATCGATTTTGATTTTGAGCGCTACGTTTTCTTCGCTAATCCCTTCTTATTACGCATCGAAAATGAACGTAATCAGCATTATTCAGGAGGAAAAATGATGAAATTTTTTTCAAAAGGGATTCTACTTATTCTCTTTTTTTCCTCGCTCGTGTCGGCGTTTTGCATTTCCGAATGTCTTCCCAGTCAAATTGAAGTGCCTCTAGTTAATATCAATTTAAGCAATGATGATCAAACCTATTTTCCGATCTCTTCTTTTGCCGATTCCGACATCGTTTCTTTAAACAAGCGAACAATCCAGCAAAAGGGTAATTCATACCTTCATATTCCTAAATTCCAGGTTGCTAGCTGCTCTAAAACAGATTGTACCATTGGAAAGATATTTTTTTCAGGCGAAAAACTAATAACTGATTTGGGGGTCTACACTTTTTTATACGATTCTAGAGTAGAAAGCTTTGATTCTTCTTCCAACGTAGCCACATTTGACGAAGTGGGAAATTCAACTTATTCTGGAACCTTATCCTTTTTTGGAATTCCTTTCGACCTTTCTGATCAGCAGACATCAATAACTGCGCAAATGGGAGGCCGAGAATATTCTTGCTCAATTGAGAACTATTCCTTTGAAATAAGCGCGCAAAAATATTCATTTTCTTCGCTTCTCCAATATTCTAAAAAAACCATATTTGATAATGAGCCAATCGATTTTTCGATAAAATCCATTTTAAGATACGATGGTTTATTTATTAAAAGATGCTTTGTTCAAAACGACGATCAAAAAAATGCTTATTTTTTAAAAAAACTTTTCCGAATCAATGGGAATAATTATTATCAGAAAGTTCCCATAAAAATACTATCGAATCTTGGCATTTTTTGTCAAATAAGTGGAGATATATCTGAAAGTAATATTATTATATGTTAAATAATTTATTTAGCTGCAAATTTTCAGATTTTACTGCGCTGTATAATAATAAAAATGGAAATTCTTTTTTCTTTCCGACAAGCGAAACAGCAACGTCATTTGCTAATTACCCTCCTACTACTTTCTATGACGATGCGGAGGAAGAGTATTTTCCAAAAATTGAGATTTGTCTAAATTTGACGTCACAATGCAATTTTGTATGCTCGTATTGCTTCAATCAAAATAAAGCCGATAATTTTTTGACCTATGAAGATTGCTGTAAGTTCATTGAACTGGCAGTAGCCAAAACACCCCACGGCGAGAAATATTTTATCGACATGTCCGGCTCTGGAGAACCCTTGCTTAAGATAGGTTTGGTTTATAGAATTGCAGATTACTGTGAAATGCTTAGCAATAGAATTGGGAAGGAAGTTATCCCCTCTTTAGTTACAAACGGCAGTCTTTTATCCCGACCGATTGTCGAAGGACTGCAAACTCACAAGGTTCTTTTCGGAATTTCTTTTGATGGCGTCCCCGAGCAGCAAAACCGAAACAGACGTCTATCTGGAAAGGGGAGTTCATCGATTGTCCTTAGTAATATTTCTGAGATTAAGAATATGAATTATGTGGGAGGGGCTATGACGATTTGTGACAATAAAGACGATATTTTCGCATCATATCTGCAAATGATAAAAATATTTCCGACGGTTTCAATTCGAATAGCTAGGGGGGGACAGATTTTTCGAGATGGCATTGCTCATATTCTTGAAGGATACGAGCAATTCACTGAATACATTGTCAATCAGGCTTTGGAAAAATCGAACTTAAAACCTTTGTTCTCAATAATGAATGGCGACGATTATTTCGGCCGATACATTTTGAAAATCTTTTATAACGCGTTTTCATATCGCCGTTGTGATGCAGGGATAGCACGCTTTTCTTTAGGAACAGACAAACGGATATACATTTGTTCAGCTTGTGTTGGAAATCAAAGATTGTCGATAGGGGATTTGCAAAATGGCTTTGATGATTTTTGGTACAAGACTCATCCAACGAAATGCGGGAAATGCAAAGAATGCAATATTTCTTCGCTTTGTGGGGGCGAATGTCATGTTCTTTCTATCCAAGGCATCAACGAGGAGGAGATTTATTGCAACTATCGAAAAAAACTTTTTGTTCTAGCTCTCTACGTTAGGGGGCAGCTTGAAATTAAAAGACCGGTACTTTTCAACGAAGTTCTACGGTTTTGCGAAGAAATTGTTCGAAGAAATTTTGCCGATCCTATTTTAACTGATTTGCAAAAGTTTTACAAAAGTAAATACACATTTGTTCAGCTTAAGGACATCAAAGATCATAATCCTCCCCTGTATAAAAAACTTGTGAATAAAATGCAGAGAAGCTAAAATAATAAAAAAGGGGGCAGTATGAAAAATAAAAAGGCGTTGATTTTTTTTGCGATTCTTCCAGTCAGCATTTTGTCTTTATCAATTCCGGCTAAAGAAACCCTAGCAGCTGGGGCAAATTCATCCTCTGATGTGAATTTTGCTTATGATAACTCGGGCGTTTCAGCTCAAAGCAGCTCAGGAATTGGAACAGTTTATTATGATCCTTCATCACTGGCAACCGTTTCTTTCCCACGAATCATAACATGCGGGAATAGTACCTATAACTTTGTTTCTATCACCACCTCTTCAACTTCCTCTACCACTTTTGAAGGCCTAACCGTCTATGATGTGCAGGGGATCTATCTTTGTTCAATTTCTAATACAAGTGTGCCTTCTGAGATTGGAGCAGCAGATTATAATTCACAAATGTCTTATGTATCTGGATCCTATTCAAAAACTCTTTCAACGACGACAGATATTTCCGTTTCTGCACAGGCAGGTATGGATTTAGGCGTTGCCAAACTAGGAGTTGAGGCTTATTATAACAAGCATTTTGGACTTGGTTCAGGTATCGCGACGACAATCACGTACGATTTTAGCCACACATCCGTTAATACTCTTGCAGCTCACAATTATTATGGAATTACGCGAACTGATACTTATTATTTCTTTTTGGTATTTAACTATGTCGCTTCGTATTCAGGAAACAAATTTCTTTGGTGGAATGTAAACGAGACGTTAACTTATTCTGGCACGCTTTTTTCGCTTCTTTCTATTTGCAATACAACTCTTGCGCTTGAAGCGATTTGAAAAGGAGATTTATGAAAACGAAAAATTTATTCCTTACAGCATCATCCTTAGCGTTATTTTTGCCTTCTGTAATTGGATCGTTTCCCAAGAATTCTTTTGTCCTAAACAATAAGCAACTTGTTTCTCCGATAATTAAAAAATCAGCTTTGGTTGGAAGCAGCAGTTTCATTTCTGAAGCAACTTTTTTATCGTTAGCTAGTGCCCGGCCGTGTGACCTTGTTTCCGTAGCTACTCCTAACGTAAATATTGGAGGGGTGAATTATTGGTTTGGAAAATATGAGATTCTTTCATCAAGAAAAATATATGACTATCTTTACGCGAACCTTGATATTTATCATAATGCTGAACTAGCGGATACTTATTTTGATTCTCAAACAATTACTTTTTCAACTAATTCATACTCCATTGGTGGCGGCATACATATTTCAGGAATGTATGATGGCTATTATGGCTCGTTGGATGCAACAGTCGGCTGGACTACCGCAACCGAAAAAAGCATTTCTTTTACAATTAGATCTACTTTGTATGGCAATTCCAATTCGGCTGCGGCCGCTTCAGTGGGTAAATCTGTTTCACCTACAGGTCTTTATCATGAGTATATTATAGACAACTATTGCACCTCGATCATTGTCCAAAGAATTGGGGATCAATTTGGTCAATTTGTAACAGCACAAAAGGTGGTCAATACGCCTTCCACAGTTGTAGGAAGGTATTTTTCGAAAATTTCACCCGCTGACATTCATTACGGATTGCCGGCTTATTGCTAACATGAGAAACAAGAGATTTGGCTTTCTTTGCATTCTTTCCCTTCTTGCGAGTTTGGCCTCATGCACCGCCAACGGCACTGAAAAGTATTCGGGCGAAACCGCTTATGATCATTACGATTTTGCGATTGGCATGGGCGAAAAGATTTTTCTTTCTTTCTCCGGTTGGGCTTCCGTGGACGATTTCAAGGGTCTCGCCACAAAAGTTGATGATGATTTTTCTGGCTTTTCATTCAAGGCCGCCAAAGGCAACGATGGCGGGTCTTTGCTGTTCTCGTTTTCCAAAATTAGCGATTGCCAAATTACCTGCGTCGGGGAATTCACTAAGACAATTGATATTACCGAACTGACTTTCACTAAAGGCGATATCGAGGTTTGTTTCCCGGTGGATCTACTAATCTATTTCAATCCTGATTATTTGACCTCTCCCTCGTTTCCTCCTTCTTACATCTCCGCTCAGGACCTCTATGGGAATGGCATGGATGGGTCGCACGTCTATCCCGCCGGAAACAATGCGATTTATTTTTCTTTTACGCCATATTCGTATGGCTATTCAGACACCGAGTCTATTTTTCTAGAAGCTGTTTCCCCTTTGACTTCCGACAACCTTAATCTCAGCTCCACGGAATTCGCTTACATACCGGATAGCCTTGAAGAGGGAGCGTATTATGCTCTGTCTTTCAATCCGCTTCAATCCCCGCTAAACATTCACGACGGTGTTTTCAATGACGGAGTGTTTCTTAAGTTTACCTTTTCCGAAAAAAAGCAAGGCAGTTGCTTTGGGACTGATTTGCGGTTTGACATGCGCATCAATGGTGACAGCCACGCTGTTTTCCGCGAATTCGTCATTTGCTGATCCTGTTAGCGTTTCTTTTAAATCGCGTCGAAGCTGTTTGACAACAGCACCATTGTTTTGTTCGACCCCCCTATCTAGTAGAGGAGAAAATGCCGTTTGATTTGTCAACGCTGAATTTTTTTGGTTCAGCAATCGAAAACGCGACCTCCCAGCAAGTTTTCCTTTTCCTTTAGCCCATAGAATCGTTCGATGCTGCAGAGGGCAATCAATCGCAGGCAAACGCTGCTAAGCTCCTATGAGGGGCTCAACCTTGGAAACGGCCCTCGATCCGCGGATCAGCCTTTCCCGGCATTAAATACAAGGTTTGGGTCGACGCCGGCCAACCCCAACGCCTAACCGTAGCAGGCGCTCCGGTTGTGAATAATTTCCCCATTAAAAGGCCATTAACGCGAAAGCCGGCGAAAAGGCGCGAAAAAGCCTAGATGAGGCTCATTTCCCGCACCACCTGTTTTTGGATTAGGCCGTTTTTCGCGTTTTCTCGTTTTTATACAAAAAGTATACAATTTGTATACAATCGAAAATGAAAACCCCCATTTCATCGGGGGTTTAAGGAACATGGAGCAGGTGACGGGAATCGGACCCGCATAATCAGCTTGGAAGGCTGATGTTCTACCACTGAACTACACCTGCGCTTGGCGGACCATGTGAGATTCGAACTCACGATCTTCTCCGTGACAGGGAGACATGTTAGACCGCTACACCAATGGTCCATCGCCAGCGCGAAACAATATAGCACAGGGCTTGCCTCTTGGTAAATAAAAAAGACGAGGGGGATGGCCCCTCGCCTTCAGTTCTTTGCCGTTTCTTTGATCCCACAGAATCTTAAGAGGCTTTTCTCGGGCTGGTAGCCCACCGTTTGGTGGACGGCCTTGCCATTCTCGAAATAGATCAGAGTCGGGATGCTGTAGACGTTATAGGCGGCGGCGAGGTCTTGGGCCTCATCGACGTCTACCTTGAGGACCTTCAGCTCCGGATGCTCCTTCGCGATCTTCTCAACGATCGGAGCGAGCTGGCCGCAGGGCCCGCACCAGGTGGCGAAGAAATCCACGAGGACCCTGCCCGAAGCGGTCTCTTTATCAAATTCGTCTTTGGCGCCAATGTGCAATACCATGTTTTCAATCTCCCTTACCTCACGATAGTAGTCTAAAGATGAGGGCGATCAAAGCGATATGCACCGGGTAGTAGCCATATTCGGCGTAGCGGAACCATTTGGCGTCGTAGCCGCGCTTGCCATTATAAAGGAAGATGAAGACGCCGGCCAAGATGCCATACGACTGGATCCAGGAATCGCTGGTATCGGAATAGACGTCGAACAGGGGGGCGAAGCGGTAGATGGCCCAGAACAAAACGGTCGTGAGGACGAGGGCGGTGAGGTAAAGCGAATTGAGGAGGCTCTGATAGGATTTCTCCTTTTTGGCCGCGGCGAGGTCCGCCCCCGAGGCGCTCGCCGTGATCTTGAGGAGCCGCTCGGCGAGGGGCGAGGCGTAATAGAAACCCAGGAACATCAAAAAGCCGAAGAGGGAATAGCCGCTCCGCAGATACGAAGGGAAATAGGAGCTCCAGACGCTGATGAGATTATTGGAGGCCGCGTAATTCTCGGAGACCCCCGCGGCGTAGGAGGCCAGAATATAGGCCAAAGGCGCCAAGGCCAGGGCCTTCCACCAGCCTTTTTTCTCGAAGAAATAGATGAAAAGGCCATACAGCAAGAGATCGGTGAATGCCTGAGCGCCCAAGGCCGAACCATCATAGAGCCCCGTCTGAACGAGCACGACCTCGACGATGAGGATGAGCGCCCACACGAGGGCGATCCGGAAAAGGTAATTGGCCCGGTCGTGGGTTTTGCGCATCCCCTCGGCCAGCATCAAAGCGAAAAGGGGGAAGGCCAGCCGCCCCACGATGCGGAGGGCGAGGGCGATCCCGTAATTGACGGTGCCTGCGGTGGCGGCGAATCCGGATAGCTGCATGAAAAGCCCAATGTGGTCGATGGTCATGAAAACGATGGCGAAAAGCTTGAGTCCGAACTCATCGAGCACTTGGCCTTTTTCCCGGAAGGTCATGTCAGGCCACGGTCCTTATAAACAGGATCTCGACCAAAAGCGAGAAGACGTTATTGGTGGCGTGGGCGATGTAGGAAGCCCCGAAGCCCAATTTCTCGTAGGTCACCGCCAAGACGGCTCCGGCCACCAAATAGTCGGGGAAGGAAAGCCACTCGTTGACGGAGGCGAAATCATGCATGTGGATCAGCCCGAAGACGACCGAGGCCACGAAATAGGCGAGATAGATGTTGACCCTCCGCGTCAGCCCGAAGAGCCCGACCCGATAGGCCAGTTCCTCGCAGAAAGGTCCGACCAGCCCCAAGATCAATAACGAGAGGTAGGGGGTGGAGGAGAGCATGTCGTTGATGGCGGTCTGGTTCTCGTTGGTGGTGATCGTGAGATTGGCCTGCTTGGCGATGAGGAGCATGATTTCGTTCACCAGGACCGAAAGGATGATGAGGCCGATGCCGATGGGGAAGCCCAAGTAGGTTTTCCAGCTCCTGAATTTTTTGAACAGCCGCGTCAGATCCTTGCCCACGAGGGCGATCAAGGCGATGAAAAGGGCGATATAGGCCGTGAAGTTAACCCAGGCGAGGTAGGCCCCGGAATCCTCGAAAGCCGCGAGGCCCATGGTGAAAGAGGCTCCCGAAAGCCCGGCGCTTTCGAGGGAAGCGGCCGCGATGAAGACGACGCAAAGCTTCACGAAAAGGGCAATGAGCTGGAAGCCGAGGAAACCCACCGCAAAGAGGATGAGCTCTTTGGAAAAGCCCATCGGCGTCATCTCGGCGAACGGCCGGAAAAAGGAGGAATCGGCCGCTCGGGCCCCGCAAGCGGGGCATTCGGGAAGGGCCGCATCGTATTCTTTGCCGCATCTGGCGCATTTTTCTTTCTTTAGGGGATTTTTGAAGATTTTTTCCATTTTAAGGTTTTTTCACTCTTGTGGCGCTTCCATATTTTAATTGTATTCCTGCCCTTTTCCATACGATAATAATTATCAAGAACAGAGGAAGGGATCCTCAACTCTATGAATAGCTCAGACATAACCAATATCGTGGATACGGCGATGATCGTCCTTTTCGCAGGCGTCATCCTCATTTTGCTCCTTTCCTTTCTGAGGGGTCTATTCCGGGGCTGGCGCTATGGGACCTTCCGCCTGATCGCCTTCGCGATTCTCATTCTCATCGCTTTCATTTGCCTGGAGCCCGAGGCGATGGCCCTCGGCAACGCCAATCTTTCGGGTTTCGGGATTCCGGCGATCGACTTTTGGCCGAAAAATTCCGCCGGCGATAGTTACCACGTCTATGCGTCCTTCGGTAGCCCCTTCGGGGTTTTGACTTCTGTGATTACCACAATCCTGCAAGGCAACAATGTCCATATGGATCCCACCGAGATCTCGAACTACGCGATCGCCCTTTCGATGTCGATCGTCGAGATCGTGATCCTTTTGCTCGACGCTTTCTTGATCAGCACCTTCGGCAGTCTCTTCGTCCTTCTGCTCTGGCATATCGGCTTCAAGCACATCATCCCCAAGGAAAAGCGCAAAGCCACCTATAAGGAAGGCCGCCTCTGGAGCGCCTTCGAGGAAGTCGTCGTCTCCGGTCTCGTTCTCACTTTGTTCCTGATGCCGCTGACGGGCATGGCCAACGCCTTCGCCAACGGCTGGGACGCCGCCGATCTCAGCGAAGACGAAAAGACGCAGCTGAAGGCCGATAATGATACCTACTCCGAGATCTCCGATGTGGTGGACGCCTACGACAATTCGGTCTTCGCCAAAGCCTTCTTCTCCTGGGCCAAGGACGACAGCGGCGAAAGCTATGACACCCAGATTCTCTCGTTCGTCACGAAGGGGGAATACGGGGACGCCTCCGTTTCCTTCGTCAACGAATTCAGCACCGCCGTTAAGGCCTTTTCCTATGCGACCGCGGGCGGCCTTCTCAACAAAGATGGCGTTACCAATACGGCGCTGGCCCTCTTCCTCACCTCGAGTTACGCCCCTAGGCTTTTAAGGACCATCGGCCAGTCCTCGCTCGTCGACGGCCTCATGCCGGTCGGTCTCGCCTTCGCCCTCAACATCGACAGCATCGCCACCTACCTTGCGACGGACGAAGGCATCGACTTCACGAAATACGATTATGCCGACACCTTCTCCGAGCTCGCGGATATCTATCAGGACGTCATCGATTCCGGGATCCTCTCCAACGTCGTGGATTCGAGCGGCAATCTTATCAGCGACCCCAACACCCTCTCCAACGTCCTCACGACCCAATATCAGGGCACGATGCATAAGATCATCGGCGCCTTAAGCGACGACAAGCTCCGCCTTCTCGACGCCCTCATCGAAGCGGCGGTCTATGTCGAAGCCTGCCACGAGTACGACAACGAGGCCGCCACTCCCGATTACTACAAAGGCCAAATCGCCTTGAAGGATTTCCTGCCGGTCTTCACTGATTACGACACCAATGGCAATAAGGTTCCGGATGCCATCCCCGCCTCGATCTCCGGCATCGACTGGTCGCACGAGATCGTGACCCTTTACGATTCCTTCGAGGAAGTGGTGGCGGCCGCGCCCGAAGCTTTGCCTTATCTCTTCGAGCCCTTGACCAATAACGGGACGATGTCAGAGGCCGACCTCAAAGCTTTCACGAACGTTCTGATCGACCACGTCGACGCCATCGAAGGGGCCATCGTGGGGACCGAGGGTTCTTCCGACCCCTGCCTTTTCGACTCCTCGTTCCTCGAGAATGGGCTCCCCAAGCTCATGACGATCCTCCAAGACGGCCTCAATAGCAGCCTTTCCCTCACGGGGGATCACTCCATCGATATCTCGGGCGTCACGACCGCCCTCAACAAGCAATCCAGCGAAGCGGATCTCGTGGGCCAGACCGCGCGGTACAAGACGGAATTTCGGAGCCTGCTCGACGTCGTGAAATCCTTTTTGACCTCCGCTGACGGAAAGGCCCTCGTCGAGAACCTCAATACCCTGCCGGGCCTTTATTTCACGCCCGACAGCGACCATACGTTCCTGGGCGCCAAAGCCGGCTTGATCGATGATTTCGCGGCCGCCCTCCGCAAGATGGACGATTCCAAGATCGCCTCCGCGATCCTCCCGAAGATCCTGAACAATTACATGACCGGCGCTTCCTCGCCTTTGGCCTCCTTCGGTGCCGACCTCACCTTGGATTTCTCGGTGAATAACCTTGGGAGCCAATTGGCCGACATCGTCACGACGTATGGCTCTTGCCAAGACCTCATCGCCTATCTTTCGTCCTTGACGAGCGTGAGCGGGGGCCACGACGCCGATGTGGCCATGCAGACCTTGACCTCCTACAAGACCGCCAACGGCGATTATCAGCTCTTCACGCTCCTCGATCTCTTCGCCACCTCGAAGATTCTGAACCCCACGACCAAAGACACCCACGGCGCCACGGTTTATAACGCCAATATCTATGCCCTCATCAACACGATGCTGACCAA
>Ga0224524_1000500_pt1 | contig 15005 bp, 18 predicted proteins | sample CFST75metaG_FD_179895 | JGI IMG/M metagenome (GOLD analysis project Ga0224524, IMG submission 179895) | Peat soil microbial communities from Stordalen Mire, Sweden - C.F.S.T75 | ecosystem: Environmental > Terrestrial > Soil > Wetlands > Peat | place: Sweden: Norrbotten County, Stordalen Mire... | reverse complement strand
GTTTTTTACATTTATTTAAATTATTATGTCAACTAAAATTTTAACAGCCACTATTATCGGTCTTGAAGCCGAAATTATTACCGTTGAGGCTGATTCCGGCGGTGGGGATTTTGGACAAATTGCAATTGTTGGCCTACCCGATATTTCTGTTTCTGAGGCCAAGGAAAGAGTTAAAAGTGCTTTACGAAATTGTGAGCATGAATTTCCAAAAAGAAAAATTACCGTTAACTTGGCTCCAGCCAATTTAAGAAAACACGGCTCGGCCTTTGATTTACCGATTGCTATCAGTATTTTAGCCCTAAAAAATAAATTTAAAATTGATTTTAATAACTGTTTAATTACTGGGGAATTAGCGCTTGACGGTGAAGTTCGTCCGGTTAATGGTATTCTGGCTATGGCCATAAAAGCCAAGGATAATCATATTTTAAATTTATTCGTTCCCGAAGAAAACCAAAAAGAAGCTAGTTTAATTCCCGGACTTAATATATATTCGGTAAAAAACCTTAACCAATTAATTAACCATTTTAAGAATAAGAGTCGAATAGAAATTTTAAATAATGATAAATTTTTACAAACCATACCGAACAACCAAAACGACAGAGCAGATTTTTCAAAAATATGCGGGCAAGAAAGGGCCAAGCGGGCGCTGGAAATTGCGGCGGCTGGTGCTCATAATATTCTACTAATCGGCCCTCCTGGTTCCGGAAAAACAATGTTGGCCCAGGCTTTTCCTGGAATTTTTCCTAAATTGTCAAATTCCGAAATTTTAGAGGTCACAAATATTTACAGTATAGCCGGCCTAATTAAAGATAAAAATTTGTTAATAACCGAGAGGCCTTACCGTTCACCTCATCATAGTGCCTCTGGGGCCGCTTTGATTGGCGGTGGTTCTTGGCCGAGGCCTGGAGAAATTTCTTTGGCTCATCGGGGAGTTTTATTTTTGGATGAATTTCCTGAATTTTCCCACTACGTTCTTGAAAATCTACGCCAACCGCTTGAAGAGGGCTTGATTAATATTAGTCGTGCCAGCGGTACCTTAAAATTTCCGTGCAACTTTGTCTTAGTGGCCGCTATGAATCCTTGTCCCTGTGGCTTCTTTGGCGACAAAATTAAAAAATGCCAATGCAGCGAAACTCAAATACTAAATTATCAAAAAAGGCTATCCGGGCCGATCATTGACCGTATCGACTTACATGTTAACGTTCCTCGCTTAGAATTTAATAAATTATATGAAAATTCTATATCCGAAGCATCGGCTAAAATTAAGGCTCGAGTTGAAAAAGCTCGTTCTGTTCAGTCTATCCGATTTCAAAACCTAAATTATTTAACTAATGCCGACATGAATAGCCATGATACTAGGCAGTTTTGCAAGCTAAGCGGAGACGCTCTTAATCTTATCAAAACGGCTACTTCTAAGCTAAATCTTTCGCCTCGTTCATATTTCCGTGTTCTTAAAATTGCCCGAACAATCGCTGATTTAGACAGCTCTGAAAGCATTTTGATTGAACATTTGGCTGAAGCCTTGCAGTATCGTCCCAAAATAGAATAATGATTGGAATATTCGTACCTTTTTTGGTATAATAAAAGCGCAAACAATAATTAAAAATATGTATAAAAAGATAACGATTTTATTTTTATTAATGGTTTTTATTTTAAGTACTGGTTTTGGCTGTAAGACCACGAGCCAAGCTACTCAATCTGCCATGAAACCAATCACCATCACCTATTGGCGTGTTTTTGACGGACCCGATGCTTTTGATGAAATTATTGCAAAATATAAAACCCTTCATCCTTTTATTACCATTAACTACCGTAAATTGCGTTATGACGAATATGAAACGGAACTTTTAAACGCCATGGCCGAAGATCGCGGGCCAGATATTTTTTCTATAAATAATACCTGGATGAAAAAATACCAATCAAAACTTGCTCCGATGCCCGACTCAATTACCATGGTTTACCCAGTTACCCAGGGAACGATTAAAAAAGAAGTTGTTCCTCAATCCAGAACAACCAAAAGTATTTCCGTTAAGGAACTTAAGGATAGTTTTGTTGATGTCGTTAGCCAGGACGTAATTCTTGATGATGGAAAAATTTATGGCCTACCTTTGTATGTAGACACTCTGGCTATGTATTATAATAAAGACTTATTTAATAATGCCGGTATTAGCCAAGTACCAGCTTACTGGAATAAAGAATTTCTTCAAGATGTAAAAAAATTAACTAAACAGGATACAAAAAAAGGTTTGCTTGAATCAGGGGCTGCACTTGGCGGCAGTAAAAATATCAATCGCTTTAGTGATATTTTAGCGGTTTTAATGATGCAAAGCGGCGCCACCATGATGAGCGATACCGGACAAGTTTTATTTCAAACTATTCCAAGCAACGCCAACAGCTCAAATTATAATCCCGGTTTAGACGCTCTTCGCTTTTATACTGATTTTGCTGATCCGGTTAAAGAATCGTATTCCTGGAATAGCGACCTACCAAATTCACTAGACATGTTCATTAGCGGTAATCTCGCTATTATGTTCAGTTATTCTTATGATCTTGAAACAATTAAAACACAGGCACCAAAATTAAATTTTTCCGTGGCTAAGCTTCCTCAAATTGAAGGCAATCCACCAACAAACATTAATTTTGCTAATTACTGGGTTGAGGTTGTTTCTAAAAAAAGTCCGGTTTCTAACGAAGCTTGGGACTTTGTCCAATTTATGACTAAAGAGGAGCAGGTTAAAAGTTATCTTGCTAAAACAAAAAGACCGACTGCACTTCGCTCATTAGTCGCCACCCAGAAAGAAGATGATGAAATCGGTGTCTTTGCCGACCAGGTTTTAACAGCTAAAGATTGGTATCACGGTAAAAACGTTATGGCCGCAGAAGATGCTATGGCGGAAATGATTGACGCAGTCATTAAGAACTCAAGTGATAAAATCTCTGAAATTATCAGTACTGGCGCCGCTAAAGTTCAACAAACTGTTTATTAATTTTCTTATATGCTAAAAAAAATCATTTTAGTAAGCTCATTTTTAATACTTCTTTTTGGCGTTATCAGCCTTCCGCTAATAGCCAATGCTCAAACTTCAAATTCCATTATTGACACGTCTTCTTCCAGCTACCAAAATGGCAGCTATTCTCTAAATGATATGATGTTGATAGTTATTCGCGTTTCGCGCTGGGTTCTTGGTATTGTCGGCTCATTGTCATTAATCATGTTTATCTATGGAGGTTTCACTTTTTTGATTTCCGCCGGCAGCAGTGAAAAAGTCGGACAAGCGCAAAAAATAATTATTGCCGCTGTTATTGGTTTAGTAATTGTTTTTTCCAGTTTCTTAATTATCCAGTTTGTTCTCAAATCTCTTGGTCTAAATTGGGACGGAACAGTAAGTAAAATGACAATTTCATCCACAGGCTCAGCCACGGTTGATCAATGCAAGGCATTGGGCAGTAATTATAGCTGTATGAACATAACTCTCGGCGACGGTTGCCAGGCTAACCTTTGTCCAAATGATCCCGATATTGTTCAATGCTGTTACCCGAGAGCAAAATGACCGCTTTTATACCCAAAAAAATTAATCGTGCTGAAAGCTGGGGTGATAAATTACGCCAAGCTCGTATTCTAAAAAAGCTAACAATTGAAGAAGCGGCCCATAACATCAATATTCGCTCTGAATATCTATCGGCTCTTGAAACTGAACACTATGAGAAACTGCCGGCCGGACTTTATGGAAAAAATTATGTCAAAGAATACGCTTCTTTTTTAGGAATAAATGTAAAAGAAATTCTTAAAGATTGGGATGATAATGTTTATGCCACAGTTGATAAGAATCCTTTCTCCCGTAAAATATTGGCCCGAAATAAATTTATTATATTTCCTCGCATCATCCGTAATCTTCTGATAATTGCCGCCATTGCTGTCTGTTTTATGTATTTGATCTTTTATTTCAAAAAAATTATTCTCCCCCCCCAACTAATTATAACCGAACCGGAAACAAATTTAGCCCTAAAAGGAACAAATATTGTTATCGGAGGAAAAACCGAGCCGGAGGCTGAGGTAAAAATTAATGGTGAAATTGTTTTGAATAACCATGATGGTTATTTTAGCCAGAATGTAAATCTAAAAAAGGGATTAAATAGCATAATTATTATCTCTAAAAAAAAATATAGTCGTGAGCAAATCGTGACAAGACAAATTTTAGTCGAATAAAATTAATTATATGTCTGACAATAAAAAAACAGTTCTATTTGACATTGACAATATTTTGCGTAAAATAACATTGGAGGAGGGGCAAAGGGTGGCCGAGCTCGGATGCGGAAATTTTGGCTTCTTTGTCTGGCCCCTAGCCCGTCTTGTGGGACGTAAAGGTCAAGTTTATGCGGTTGATATTTTAAAAAGCACGCTTGAAGAAATTAGACGTCATGCTTTAAAAGAAAATTTGCCCCAAGTTAAGACCGTATGGAGTAATATTGAGATATTTAAAGCGACCGCAATTGAAACTAGCAGTCTTGATTCAGCCCTATTAGTAAACGTTCTTCATCAATCTGATAAAAGAACAGAGATGTTGCGTGAATCTATCCGCTTATTAAAACGGGGCGGAAAGTTATTAATTGTTGAATGGGAAAACACTGATTCACCGCTTGGCCCGAGCCTTGAGAAACGAGTCAAACTCGAATCTCTGAAAGCTGCTGCTCCAAAAGTTGGCCTCGATATCAAAGAAGAATTTATGGCCGGACCTTATCACTATGGATTAATTTTAACTAAACTTTAAATAAAAAATATGAATAATTTACTGACTTGGCGTTTTTGGTTTACTATACGCCCAGAATCTTTATTGCCACTTGCCCAAAAATGTTTTATCGGACTTCTGCTCGTTCTCATCGTTCTTTCTGTTTTAACTATTATTGCTAAAAGCAGGGGTGGAATTTACAAGGGATTTTTTAAAAGACTTTATGGTTTCAGCTTGAGTAATTTCTTAATTGGATTGATTTTTTTCTTTTTTAATTACGAGATGGTGCCGTTTTTTTCCGCCCGCTTCTGGCTTGCTATTTGGGCCATTGTCATGCTTGTCTGGCTTTTCTTTATTTTGAAAAAACTTAAAGTAATTCCCGTACAAAAAAAACAGCTGGAGAAAGAAAATGAATTAAAGAAATACCTTCCTTAATAAATACACAAAAAAATTCTTATTTAAAACCCTCTTTAAACAAGAGGGTTTTATTTTTCAAATAATCTTTTAATCAATATGACCAACAACAAAAGATTAGGAAATTTAGGCGAAAAAATTGCCAAAGAATATTATTTAAAAAATTCTTTTTCCTTTGTATCACAAAATTATAAATCGGGGCGGAATGAAATAGATTTAATTTTTAAAAAAGATCGGGAATTAATTTTTGTTGAAGTTAAAACCAGAATTGAGACAAAAGAAAGCTCTCTTGAAAATCCCCTAACCCAAAACCAGACACGGAATATTAAAAAAGCGATGATTGCCTATTGTCTTGAGAATAAAATTAATTTTGATAATGCTCGTCTTGATTTGCTTATTATTTTAACTAACAAAAAAACGAGATTGGCTCGTTTAATTCGCTATCCTGATATTATATAAATATTATTATTTTGCTCGTCTAATAAAATAGAGTCTAATTCTAAGTAAAAACAAGCCTTTTAAAAATTTTCCCATATCGCGGATAATTTTTACTTTGCTAACTCTTTTTTGATAACGATTTTCATCCCAGCTTACTGGTATTTCTTTAACCCGAAAACCGTAATAGTAACTCAAAACGATTAGCTCCGTATCAAATAACCAATAATTATCTTTGGCTTCTTTTACTATTCTATTAAAAACTTCTCTTTTAACCGCCTTAAATCCACACTGAAGATCTGAAACTTTATTCGGTAATAAAATACTAACCAAACTATTAAAGGAACGCGAGGTAGCTTCCCTAAATAAGGAGCGATTGGTTTTTGATTCCGGCATCAAACGCGATCCGATAACTAAGTCCGCTTCTTCATTAATAATTGGCAAAAGCAACTCGGGCAATTGATTTGGTAAAACGGCCAAATCAATATCTAAATAAGCCAAAATATCAGCGGTTGAATTTAGCCAGTATTCTCTAATGGCACGGCCCTTTCCTGGCTGGCTCAGCTCTACATAATCTACATAACTTGGATTTTTTTGTTTAAACTCGGAAAATATTTGCGCTGTTTTGTCGCTTGAACCATTCACTAAACCAATTATTTTCCATTCAAAATTTAAATTAGCCTTAAGACAAAAATCTAAAATACGCTGGAGATTGTCCGCAAGAATTTTTTCTTCATCTTTAACTGGCAAACAGATTTCTACACGCATAAATTATTTATTTTTAACACAAATTACTTATTTTTAAAATAAATAGTCGCAACAGAATCGCTATATATCTTTATCCAACTACTGGATGAATCAAGATAACGACGAAGATAGTTCGGTGATATTAAGTCGGCTTCATTAATCCAAAATATAATTTTTTCCCATTTTTTCGGCGTAATTTTTGCATCTTTTGTCTTAATCAGAACTAATCGTATATTATATTGATTCAATTTATCGCCAATATTCTTTTTTTGATTATAGAAGTCATAATATTCTTCCAAAAAAGTATGGCCAGCAAATATCGTCTGCGGGATACGGCCATCAATAAATAATTTTCTTTTTGGATAAGTCCAAATCAAATAACCGCCCCAATTATAATCATTTAATAAATTAAAATTGCTATACTGAGCTTCTCTTTGTAAAAAAACCGTGGCGCTGCAAGGATAATTATTGCAATTAGCCGTAAAGGGATTCTGGGTGTAACTAATATTTACATATTGATTTAGTCCAGACAAGGCTAAACATAATAACAAAAAAACTCTAATAAATTTTTTAATTCTAATTAATTTTAAACTATCAGCACTAAATAAATCCGAAAGAGTTTCTGTTAAGAAAGCAAAACTAGCAACAAACATCAAGGGAAAATGACGGCGCGAACGAAAACCCATGTATAGAAACAGAATACTTAAACTCAATTGCCAAAGATTAATTTTTTTAATTTTATTTAAAACGATTTCTTTAAAAAATAAGAAAACGGTAAATAATACCATTGCTAAATAAAGTAATTGTGGATAACAAAACGGAAAATTGGCTTGCGATTGCCATTCCTGGATTACTTTTAAATAAAAAGTATTACTGTAAGTACCTAAAAATGAATATAACTCAAGACCATAAGGAGTAATGGCGGTGCATATTAAAGCCCCAAGAGAAAATGCCGCAAAAATTTTTAAATGAAATATTTTTAATGTTTCATCATTAGTAAAATAATCATGCCATTTGCTATGGCTAATTATTAATTGTGCGACTTTAACCATTAGCCATCCTAATAATAGACCAAGCCCCATTAAAAAACTGCCGTGAATATTTGCCCATAAATAAAATAGGGGGCAAAACAAAATTAGGTAACGCCAGTTTTTTGTATTTTCAAACTTTTGAATAACGAGAAGTTCCAGGAGAAGAAAGAATAAACCAAATTCTTGAGTGCGTAGGCCAAAGCTCGGTAAACAGGCAATTAACCCGATTATCTGCAAAAAAGCAATAAGAAAATCCGGCGTCTTCTTAAATAATTTTCGGGTATTTATGTTTAATAAAATTAAGACAGCAAGAATCAAACCAGCATAAAAAATATTAAGCCCCAAATAATTGAAGTTTTTAAATATTTCAAACGATATTAAATTTGCCAACCACTCGTGATCAACCCAGCGGCCAGCATAAGTATAATTAAAGTGGTTAACGTGAGGAAGAACGTGGGTTACGGCTATTTCCTCGCCAACTTTTAAATGCCAGCCCAAATCAGGATCAAGATAGCTAAAAGAGCTCCTTAAAAGCAGTCCAAATACTAAAAAATAAAATAAAATCCAGAATATTGTCAGAAAGCTCAACTTTTTTCTTAATTTTAACATAAAAAAGCCCTTATCTTATTACTTATCCCTATTTTAACATAGGCTAATTTATTTGTCTTGTTTCAAATTATATGCTAAAATTAGAGTGTAAAAATAATTATAAATAAAAGAAGGGGGGTGAAATATGAAAAAAATCTCAAAACACTTGATTGCTTTCGCTATTCTTGCTTTATTGGTTTTACCTATCGTCCACGTCTCTGCACAGAGTCTTGACTATGGCGCAAACTACGTAAATAATGGCTTGGGCAATTCTCTTCAAACAGGGGATCCGAGAACAATTATTGCTAAGATTATTAACTTTGCCTTAGGTTTCTTAGGTGTAATTGCGGTCGCTCTTATTTTATACGGTGGATTCAAATGGATGACTGCAGCCGGAAATGAAGAAAAGGTTACTGAAGCTAAAAAATTGTTGGGTGCAGGTATTATCGGTTTGATAATTATCCTTGCTGCTTGGGCAATTGCTAGTTTCGTTATTGGTGCAATTTACAACCAAACAATGGGTGCTTAATCACATAAGTGGTTCTCATCTCGTATGGGAATCGCTGCTCTAATCATAAGCTGTCTTAGGGTTAGAGCAGTGAATAAACTTTTTTTTATGTTAAAGAAAATTATTTTTTCTTCCTTATTTTTATTTTTAGCGGCCGCATTATCTGTTTCCATATTTTCAATGCCTGTTCAAGCCGACACAACCCTGGATGGATTAAATCAAACAGCTAATGTTGTACCCGCTTTTCAGCCACAAGTCGGCAATTGGACCGGTGACTTTCTCCAAACAAAAACCGGTCAAATTATCGGCACAGTTTTATCTTTTATCGGTGTTTTATTTTTAATCATGATGATTTACGCCGGCATTATGTGGATGACTGCCCAGGGAAATGATCAACAGGTAACTAAAGCCAAGGATCTTTTAATTAACTCCATAATCGGCATGATAATCATTTTTGCCGCTTACGCGATTACAACCTTTATTGGTAATTTTGTCAGTAATTTTGCAAAATAAAGACATGAAGAAATACTTTTCAAAGATAAATAACTTAAAATCAGCCATATTTTTTGGTGTTTTTGTGCTATTTGGCTTACTGATGACCAGCTTAAGTGTTAATGCCTATAATTTTGCAAACGATAGCGGCCTCACAAAAACTGCCGGTAGCGCCGGTTATAGCGGCACGCCGCAGGCCCCGGAAGCTATTATTGCCTCCGTTATTCAGATGGTTCTTGGTTTGCTCGGTATTGCATTCCTTGGTTTTATGATTTATTCGGGCATTCTCTGGATGACCGCTCAGGGAAACGATCAAAAAGTACAAAAGGCCAAAGACATGATAACCGAATCTATAGTCGGATTAATTATTGTGGTAGCGGCCTATGTTATTGTTTACTTTGTTCTAAATTATTTTAGCAGTTCTGTTTTGGTCAGCAATTAGTTTATATATGAAAAATATTTGGCTTAAATTTACATCCTTCTTAATTCTAACGCTAAATTTTTTTGTCGCTCATTTTGCTAAGGCCGGCATTAATGATGCCCTAACTACTGCCGCTAATGTCGCCAACTCTGCTTCTGTTAATGGTACCGGATACAATACTTCTGTTTCCTTTGATGCCATGATTAGCAATATCATTACCATGGTTTTATCTTTAATCGGCGTTGTTTTTGTTATTTTTCTAATTTACGGTGGTTTCCTCTGGATGACCGCGTCTGGAAACGAAACAAAGACCGATAAATCAAAACAGATTATTAAAGAATCAATAATCGGGCTCGTTGTTGTCTTTGGCGCCTATGCAATTAGTTATTTTGTTATTAAAATTCTCGGTCCTCAATTGAGTGCTCAATAAAATATATGCAAAAACATCTTAAACCACTTTTTTCACTTGTTCTTTTAACCGGTCTTTTAATTTTACCTTATTTTGTTTTTGCCCAATCGGATGCGGTTCAACAAACTAATACCGCCAGCCAATCAATGCTTGGTCGGCTTAGTTCGGTAGCTGGCAAAGGCGGTTACGCCGTGGGAACAAATAATAGTTTAATGTTTGTTATCGGTACTATTATCCAAGGTGCTCTTGCCTTGCTCGGTGGTATTTTTATTATCATCATGGTTATTGCTGGTTATATGTGGATGATGGCTTCCGGAAATGAACAAAAAGTTGAGAAATCTTTATTAATGATTAAACAGGCAATTATCGGCCTAATTATCACTCTTTCCTCATGGGCGATTTGGACGTTCATTCTCAATTATTTTATTTTAAAATAAAGTCTGGTTTATATGAAAAAAATTATTAATATTTTAGCTGCTTTCAGTCTTCTCTTTATTGTCGCCAGTTCATCTTGCTCAGCTGGTAGTTTATTAGATCCGAGTGCGGCTGGAACAATTCAGAATAATGCTAATGATATGAGAGGGGCAAGCGGATTAGGCCAAGTTTCACTAGGAACAATTATTGCCACGATTATCCAGGCCGGCTTAGGTCTTTTGGCAACAATTTTTATTGTTCTAATGGTGATTGCCGGATTTCAATGGATGACCGCTTCCGGAAACGAGGAAAAGGTTAAGAAAGCAACAGGCATGATCAAGACAGCTGTTATTGGCTTAGTGATTGTACTAGCGGCTTATGCTATTACCTACTTTATCTTTAATTTTTTACCATTTAGCGGCGGCTCAATCTCAAGTGGTTCCGCTAATGGAGGGCTCACTACAAACTAAATATACTTTTAAGTAATTGAAAAGGCGACTCTTTTGGAGCCGCCTTTTTTTTAATTTAAATTTTTTTATTTATTTCGCGTTAGCTTAATAGCCTTCGCGAACCGCAAACCAATGAACCTGTTCGCCCATCACACCGACGAGCTCGGACGAAACTGGAAATACTTGTTTACCAATTTCTACGCCTTCTCTTGTGGCATAACAGACATACCTACCTGGTAACAGATATTTTATTAATTTCTGTCCCGGTGCGGTAAACTCATTAATGACAGGTAATTTATCAGTTACACTCCCCGAATTATCAATGTGATAAATCGTAAATTTAATTCGGGAATTAACAGATAAATTTGAAATGATGCCCATATAACCTTTAATAGAATCCGCTTTTACCGGAGAATTCATCATTCTCTTGTAGTTCGCATCTTCCCATCTTTCGTCGTTTTTTTGAGTTTGCACTTGCTTGTGCATATTCAAACCGCGACTCATTTGGTTATAGGCATAGTTAGTTAGCCTTTCAGGATGTGAATCCTCGAAGGCATTTTTTGGAGCACTAACTTCAGTCGATGCAATAAGGGAAAGTTTTTTCTCTTGGTATTTATTTAGTAATACCATTAAGGTTTTTCTTTCCTCTTTTTTGTATGCGGTTTGGCTAAATTTTCCCAGTCTTTCTTGAGCGATTCGTAATTTTGCCGTTTCATCTTTTATGGCGGCATCCTTGGCTTTTTTACCCAAGATGGTTGTCGGGCTATAGCGACTCAATGAATCAACTACTCTTTGGGCCGATCTAAGCGACTGCACGCAAGCAATTGAGTCTGAGCTTTCATAACCACTCAACTCGCGATTGAGTTGCTCAATACGTTTCTCACTTTTCTTGATTTCCTTATCAAGATTAGCTGAGAGATCACTCTGAGCAAAAGCAGTGGCGGCCATCGTAAATACGAAGGCAACAGCCAAAAACATTTTCTGTTTCATGGTTTATATTTTTTTTGTTTTTTTTGCTTTTTTGAATTTTTAAAGGGCGTTAACTGTCCTTTTTTTGATTAAAATAACCATTTGGTCATCAAAACATACTATCATAATTTTAAATAAATGTCAATTACTTATCAACAAACAATCAACAGGCCATGATTGACATCGGTCTCTCGACATGCTAAGGTTTTTAGTCAAGAAAATCCCTGCTTAAATATCATCAAGTATGGTAAGGTCGGGATTTTTTATTTGGCTAATATTAAACATATGAAAATACTTCAAACCATTAAGGAGGAGATTGTTCCTCTCAGTAGAAAGCAGAACGTCGTTCTGCTCACTATTATTGCCTGTATCTTTCAGTTCGCCTTTTTTTATGCCCCTGCACTTGCCGATGAAGCCGTCCAGGAGGCCCATGCTCAAGGAGTTAACCAAGAAACGACTATAACTAACGATTCTATGGTTAAGAACCTTAATATGGACAAGGACGCGGCCCGTATCGCTAGTTCTTCCGCCGTAGTTGCGACTTCAACACCAGTTAAAGTTCCGGCCAAAGTTATTAAAGAAAGTGTCCATACCCTAACCGCCTACAACTCGGAAGCTGCCCAGACCGATGACACGCCATGTGTCACGGCCAACGGCTTTGATGTTTGCAAGCACGCGGTCGAGGATACAATTGCCGCTAATTTTCTGCCCATGGGCACAAAAGTTAAAATTCCTGAATTATTCGGTGAACGTATCTTTACTGTTCGTGATCGTATGAATGTAAAACACCCGAACAGAGTTGACGTTTGGATGAAGAGCCGGCAATCAGCGGTAAATTTTGGTGTTAAAGTTGCCAAAATTCAAGTGCTTAAATAATTTTTAAATTTATATACAAAAAACACCTCACTTTGTGGGGTGTTTTTTTAAATATTTCTTATTTCTATAATTTAGAAGAATAAACTCAAAATACCACGGCTGCGCTTTAATTGCTTTTCTTTTAGATTAATCGCCATGGTTGTAGAAATTACCGTGTCAGGATTCAGAGAGATACTATCAATTCCCTGTTCTACTAGGAACTCAGCGAAGTCAGGAAAATCACTTGGGCCTTGGCCGCAAATTCCGACTTTACGACGAAATTTTTTAGCGGTTTTAATTAAAGACTTAATTAAATCTTTAACCGCCTCATTCTTTTCATTAGAAACGCCCGCGACGGTTAAAGTACCGCCGGAATCTCTATCAATGCCTAAAGTTAATTGCGTTAAATCGTTTGAACCGATAGAGAAGCCATCAAATATTTGGCAAAATTTTTCCGCTAAAATAATATTAGACGGAATTTCAGCCATTACGTAAACTTCTAGTCCATTAAGGCCGCGCTTTAATCCATTTTCAGCCATAATTTCTTGGACTCTCTTGCCCTCTTCAATTGTTCGACAAAAAGGAATCATGACTTTTAAATTCTTCAAACCCATATCTTCACGGACTTTCTTGATTGCCTGACACTCTAACTTAAAGGCTGGCATAAACTCCGGGGAATAATAACGGCTCGCCCCACGGAAACCAATCATCGGATTTGATTCAACTGGCTCAAACTGTCTGCCGCCAATTAAGTTCGCATATTCATTTGTTTTAAAATCACTTAAACGGAAAATAACATCTTTAGGATAAAAGGCTGCACAAATTCTTGCCATTCCTTGAGCCAATCTATCAACGAAATATTGTGATTTATTTTTATATCCAACCGTTAGCTTATCAATTTCTTTTTTAGCAGCCACATCTGTCAGCTTATTATAATTTATTAGCGCAAGCGGATGAATTTTAATATAATTATTTATGATGAACTCAAGACGAGCTAAACCAACACCATCGTTTGGAATAAACGAGGTAGAAAAAGCTAAGTCGGGCTCACCGATATTCATCATGATTTTTGTTTTCGGTCTCTTTAAATCTTTAATATTGGTCTTTTCAACTTTAAATGGCAGTTTGCCGTCATAGACATATCCTTCTTCGCCAGATGCGCAGTCAACTGTAACTGCTTGTCCGCTCTTCATTATCTTTGAGGCATTTTCCGTGCCAACAACACAAGGGATTCCCAGCTCTCGAGAGACAATGGCCGCATGGCAAGTTCGTCCTCCTTTATCGGTAATAATTGCCGAAGCAATCTTCATAATTGGTTCCCAGTCTGGATCAGTCATGTCGGTAACCAAAACTTGTCCCGGTTTAAATGCGTTAATGTCCTTTACACTCATCATTCTATTGGTAATACCAGCGCCTATTTTACTGCCCACACTTTGACCAGTTATAATTACCTTACCTTTCTTGTCTAATTTATATTTTTCAATTACCTGCCAGTTTTTTTGGCTTTGAACCGTTTCTGGTCTCGCTTGGGTAATAAAGAGTTCGTTTGTGCGGCCATCAAGAGCAAACTCAATATCCATTGATTTTTTATAATGATCCTCAATTATCATCGCCCATTTAGCGAGTTCGATAACTTGCTTATCGGTTAAAGAGGGCTTAAGTTGATCAGCCGCCGGAATATTTACATTCTTGACCGGATTTTTACCCTTTAAATCATAAATCATCTTAATATTCTTTTTGCTCAAATTCCTGGAGATAATTGCCTTGGTTGGTTTAAAAACATAAAATTCATCCGGCGTTACATGACCCTGAACAATATTTTCCCCTAAACCAAAGATGGAATTAATTAAAACCGCATTTTTAAAACCAGATTCCGTATCAATTGTGAACATTACGCCGGACGAACCTAAATCTGAACGAACCATTTTTTGCACACCGACTGACAAAGCAATGGAAAAATGATCAAACTTTTTATCCACACGATAAGAAATAGCCCGGTCAGTGAACAAAGAGGCAATACATTTCTTAACCGCTAATAAAAGATCTTTTTCGCCTGTTATATTTAAATAAGTTTCCTGCTGACCAGCAAAAGAGGCGTCTGGTAAATCTTCTGCAGTTGCACTGGAACGAACGGCGACGTCAATATTTTTGGTTTTATACGAGGCGGATAATTTTTTGTAAGCCTCAACTATTGCCCCAGAAAAATCCTTCGGTAATTCCGAAGCAATTATAATTTTTCTAATTTCAGCGCCCCGCTTCATCAAATCCTTAACATTTTTTGTATCGAGCCCCTTAAGAATTTCTTCAATTTTCTTCTTAAGCCCAGTTGAAGCCAAAAAATAATTATAAGCCGAGGCCGTGGTTGCAAACCCATTAGGAACACGCAAACCTTTTTTTATAAGATGGCTATACATTTCTCCAAGAGAGGCATTTTTGCCGCCAACCTGGGGAACATCTTTAATCCCTAATTCTGTGTAAAAATGAACAAATTTGTTTTTTAACATAAAGCTATTTTATAAGATTTTTAAAACATTTTAATATATACA
>Ga0224524_1000498_pt1 | contig 15020 bp, 10 predicted proteins | sample CFST75metaG_FD_179895 | JGI IMG/M metagenome (GOLD analysis project Ga0224524, IMG submission 179895) | Peat soil microbial communities from Stordalen Mire, Sweden - C.F.S.T75 | ecosystem: Environmental > Terrestrial > Soil > Wetlands > Peat | place: Sweden: Norrbotten County, Stordalen Mire... | reverse complement strand
AGCCGCTTTGCAGAGTCCGGGATTATCGGATCTCATAACGCCAAAACTTATAACAGGAACTTTCAGCCCGGTTTTTCCAAGTGTCCTGTAAATAATGTTATTCTCCTGGAAGGAAGCAGCTGCCCTGACCAGTTTGGGAGAAATGGCGACCATTCCTGCGCCGGCAATTCCTGTTTTAAAGAAATTTCTTCTGTTAATTTCTTTCATTCTGACATTATTTAAGGTCTCTTATGCGCACTTCTATATCAGTATTTTTCAGTAAATCGACAATCTCGCTTGTTTTTGTATCGCCGAAATGGTACGGATAAAGTATTTTTGGCCTGAAAGCGATGGCAGCATCGGCAACCATGGCCGGGGTCATTGAATAAGGCAGATTCATAGGCAGGAAAGCGACATCGATATTCTTCAGTGCCTTCATCTCCGGAGTATTCTCAGTATCACCTGCAACATAAATACGCTTGTCACCGAAAGTGATTATATATCCGTTCCCGTTTCCCTTAGGGTGGAAAGGTTGTCCCGGAGCACGCATGTTGACGATATTATAAGCCGGCAAAGCTTCCACCTCAATTCCATTGATATTCTTTCTATCCCCGTTTTTCATTACCTGCGCCGATGGCAGTGTGGAAAGCGAAGCTTCATTGCATATAATTACAGTTTCCTTTTTGCTGAGCTTCCTGATCAGACTGGAATCCAGATGATCGAAATGTTCATGAGTAACAAGAACCAGATCAGCCTTCGGCATAATGCTATAATTACCCATCGAGCTAACCGGGTCAGTATAAACGATGAAGCCGTTCATATTGAACATCAGTGATGCATGTCCTATAAAATGCATTTCAATAATACCTGACGAGGAGGTTAACCTGTCGGAAGAAGAGTTGCCCTGAGAAAATGTTGGAACAGTCATTGTCAAAGTTGTTAAAAATGCAATAATTTTCACAATCATAGCCAAAGATTTGGTTAAAAATTATTAAAGTAATGAGTAAAACAGACAGGCATCATTCAGTTCTGATACCCATAACCAGTATATCATCAATCTGAGGTACCTGTCCCATCCAGTCCTTAAGGTTCTTTTCGAGGAGCTCCTTCTGTTTATTCATCGGGTAATCCTGGATCTCAAGGATCAGCTTTTTAAAGTTTTTCTTCATGAACTTTCGTCCATGTTCACCTCCGAACTGATCGATATATCCATCTGAGAAAAGGTAATATGAGATACCTCTTTCAAGCGCCCAGTCGTAGAAAACAAAATCCTCGTTCATTCTCGAAGATATACCGATAGGCATTTTGCTAGCATATATTGTTTCGAGAAGGTACTTGCCATTCGACATTGTTCCGTCCGGTCTTTCATCAGACTCTTCTGCATAAATGGCTGCTTCATTCTCTGCCAGGCGCCTTACCCTGAAACATGGATTATAAGCACCCGAGAATTCAATCCTCTGCTTTGTAAAATCGATTACCAGCAGCGCCATATCCATGCCATCTTTTGCTTCATCATCGCCGCCTACTTGCTTCAGTGAATCTGTTATATGCAGCCTGAGCTGGTTTAGAATGGCATCGGCACGAGGAGCCGGCTGCTTGCCAATTATCTCATCGAGGAACGACATGCCGAGCAGGCTCATGAAGGCTCCCGGAACACCATGCCCCGTACAGTCCGCTGCAACTACATAAAGTCTTTCATTCTTTTTAGTCATCCAATAGAAATCTCCGCTGACAATATCACGCGGCTTGAACAGGACAAAATAGTTCTTGATGTTATCTGAAAGCACCTTCTGTGAAGGAAGAAGGGCCATCTGGATCCGGCTTGCATAATGTATGCTTGATTCAAGCTCTTCCTTCTGTTTTACAACAACGGCAGTACGTTCCGCAACAACACCTTCGAGCCTTATATTTTCATTTTTCAACCTTTTGGTGTAAGCGGCAATTATCCCGAATATAGCCAGAATGGTCGCAATTATATAAAGAATTATCATCCATGTTGTCAGGTACCATGGCTTAAGAATGCTGAAGCTATATGAAGCTTCAGAGGTTTCTATATTTGTGAATGTCAGTCCTTTAACATGGAAAGTATATTTTCCGAATGGAAGGTTTGTATAATCCTTATAGCTTACTTTATCCCATTTCGACCAGTCGTTATCAAATCCGTCCAGCTTGTAGCTGTAAAGGATATCCTCCTCCTGTATCATATATGGAGTTGTCCAGTAGAATGAGAGGGAGTTATATTTATAGTTAAATTCCTGTGGCTTTGGTAAAGGATCAAAATTTACCGGATATCTTCTGTTATCAGAATCTACCTTCACGAAGTTATCGGCCATAATAACTGAGCTTGTGCCACGAGCAAGCTTTAAGATTTTTGTAAAGAGGGTCCGGGCACCGGGTACAGTCTCAGTCAACCTTGATTCGTCGACTACAAATATGGACTTTGACTTCGGCAACCAGGTTCGTCCGTCAATAGATGCCACAAATGAAAGACTCCCCTCAGGAATAAGCGCCAGCGTGCCGCTTTTATGCTTTACTATTGAGTCATTACGATGTTCGAAAAAGATATCATTATATCTTTCTTCCTTGGTTGTAACCCATAATCCACCGTACGGGCTATTAAAAAATCCATCGATATATTTGTTTTTTGAATATCCCCCGGTCAGGTTGTCACATGGTTCCCATGAATCGTTCTTTTTATTCAGCTTGAAAAGACCAATGCTGGTCGACAGGACAACCTCTCCGTTTATCTTGTCAAGGCAAGTAAGACTTACGTCAGGTATCCCTTTTTCAGGAGTGTACCTGATCTGCTGGGTTCCGTTGAAAGGCACCTTATACAGACCGTCAGGGTATTTGTACATCAGGATAAGGTCGCCATTATCCAGCTCGCTCATATAAAGGATCATTCCATCAGCCCCGGAAATGTTATTGATATATTTCCAACGGCCATTTTCGTAATCAAGAATAATAAGTCCCTGGGCTTTCTTCCCGAAGAAGAATCTGTTTGGTTTTATTTTAGATTGCAGTATACTTCTTGCAATAAATCCGCTTTTGATTGTTTCAAGATCTGTTATGATTTTATTGCCTTTTATGAGAGATATAATTCCGTTTTTTTCGATCTTGTAAACTCCATCAATACTTCCTGCCAGGAGGAAGCTGTCTTTTTCAACAGTGGTCTTTATTAAAGGAAATATCTCAGACGAAATATTATTGAACAACTTATAGACAACAGTTCCGGAATCAGTAACCATACTCTTGAATAAGCCAATATTGGTTGCCACATATGTCGAACTATTGAATTCGCAGAAACTATTGATGCTGCCCTTAACTCCTTCCTTTTCAGAAATCTCGGTAAATGGCAGGTTTACGTAGATCTTAGTTATCGAAGCCGTGGTGCATATCCACAATTCCGAATTAACTTTTGGATCTCCATATAGAGCGTAAACTGAATTGTCGAGCATGTTTGTATTCTGTGCAGTCCAGTGTCCAATGTATTTACCACTCTTATCAAATTCAAACAGGCCATCGTCCATTGTTCCAAAGATGTAATCGCCCGTAAGGAGCTTTACTCCGTTATAAATACGGCCATTTTTGAATGTACGGAACATATCAGGATCAATGAAACTGCTATCAACGACCCCTGTGGAGTAGTTGTAACGGTAAATACTTGCTTTATCTGTCCCGACAATGACTTCATTATCTGAAAATGGCAGAATTGACAAACATGTCTTTAATTTGAAAAAACCCCCGCCCCGCATCTGAATTATTTTTCCTCCTGTATACTCAAATATTCCAAATACATTGCTCCCGAGCATTATCTTGCCATTGATCAGGAACATCCTCTCAAATTGCCTGTAGCCCAGCCCCCTCAGGTTAATATAACTGAGACTGTCATTTTTTGCATTATAAATGATCAGGCTTCTGCGGCTCATGAAGTATACTATCGAATTTTGGATTATAATTGACTGGATTTCCCCGATCGAAAACCTGGAATCTGCATTTCCCTGGACAACTGAAGTATCCTTTCCGGCATAAGTTAAATCTGCAGCCGTTGCAATTCGTGGGGTTAAGGAAACATAAACCTGCTTGCCGGTGGAATCAGGTTCAATATATCCGAATTCACTGGCTCCTCCCAGGTATATTATTCCATTGTCATCGGCGCAAAGTGCCCTTACAAATGTCTCATTTTCAGGGTTGAGCGGAATAGTTGACCATTTACTGCCATCGAACCTTATGACAAGGTTATTATCATTGCCAAAATAAATTACCCCGAATTTATCCTTTGTAATACAATAGTTATTATCCGAGCCTTTGGTTACCTGCATAGGGTAACTTTTAGAAAGAGGAGTTCCAAACTTATTTACCTGTGCGGACAATACGGTAAAAATAAGGTTCACTATCAGAAAAACGGCGAATCTTTGCATATCGTTTTTTATATTCGTCAATTAAATTAGCTATAAAAATACGAATCTTATTATTTTAATCAAATTTATTATCCGCACTTTCGTTTTATACTGAAATTTTAATAACTTGCTCCGGGAATTTAGGTACAGCGTTAATTATTTAACACTGATGCGTTTAGGGAAATTTAAACAAGTAAAATTACTTGTGCTTTTTATGGCTTTTGCTACCACTGTGGCGAGTCAGACTTCCAGGAGTTTCAGATATTCATTCAACACTGGCGGTAAGGAAAATACTGTAGTATCAACTGATCACTCTCTTATCATAAATTACACATTATCAGAGCTTAATCTCACATCATTCACTACTACCGATGGAACTTATTTCAGGGCAAGCATACCCGGTCATATACCCACTTCGGAGGTAGGCAAACCTGAACTTCCGGTTTTAAGCCGGCTGATAGAGGTTCCCCAAGGATATTCATGCAAGGTGATGATCTCTGGCGTGAGTGCAACAGAAATGAAGCCTTCAAGGAGACGGATCACAGGCGTTTTATACCCGGTTCAGGAAGGTGAAACCAAAGATAGTCAGCAGAGAAGACATCCTTTCGCACTGGATAAAAGTACTTATGCTTCCAGGGATTATCTTAATTCAGATACGGTAGTAATAGAACCTATCGGAATTGTCAGGCATAAGAAACTCGCAAGCGTCATTATTTCGCCGGTCAGGTATGACCCTCATTCGAACCGGCTTTCGGTTATCACTTCAATGAAAATTGAGATATCCTTTGTGCCTGACGGGACAACATCATCAAAGTCATTAATACCTGAATCAAGACTTTTTAGTGAGACTATTGGAAAAGGTGTGCTCAATTATAATCCAGAAAACGTGGTACCCGGTTATTCAGATAAACCGGTCAGAATGATAATACTTACCGATACTGCATTCAGGAAACAGATAAAGCCATTTGTAACATGGAAGACCCAGAAAGGATTCAGGGTCGAGGTATTGTACAAGGGTGCCGCATTTGCAGGTGACAACTATACAGATATAAAGAACACGCTGACAAACATTTATAATTCATCAACAGTTGACAATCCTCCACCTGAGTATCTTCTGATTCTTGGTGACGTTTCAAGGATACCCTGTAACACAAGCTACAGAAACACCGATATGTACTATGGTGAATTTGATGGCAACGGCGACTATATCCCTGATATGTTTATAGGAAGGCTGCCGGTAAGGGACACCACTGAGGTTAAGACAGTACTGAACAAAATAATTCAGTATGAAAAGTTTGACTTCAAAACCACCAATAAATTTTATGACAACGCCTTTATTTCTGCGGGAGATGCCAGTGGTTACTCAGATTATATGAACGGACAGGTGTATTACGGAATTAATAACTATCTGAATCCTTCGAACGGGATTAATGGCTATCACTTTTATTATCCAGCCTCTAATTCTTCGGCTAAAGATTCAATAATCAAAATTATAAATAAGGGTATTTCCTTTGCTAATTATACGGGACATGGGACGACGAACGGATGGCTCTATATGAACATCAGCACATCTGATACTTCATTAATGAAGAACAGGGACATGTATCCCTTCATAATCAGTAATGCCTGCTCAACTTCAGAGTTTTATACTAATGGTTCATTTGGCAATGTGATGGTTAGAGCACGCAACAAAGGAGCCATTGGATATATCGGGTGTTCCGAGAGTTCGTACTGGGATGAGGATTATTACTGGGCTGTCGGCGTAGGAGCCGTATCCGCTGAACCCAAATATGAGACCAAAGGCCTTGGTGCCCTGGATCGTCTTTTCCACACACATGGTGAGGCTGCATCTGACTGGTATATCACGATGGGACAGGTTAATTATGCAGGCAATCTTTCCGTTAGCGCGAGCACATCACCTAGGAAGAAGTACTACTGGGAAACTTATAATCTTGTAGGCGACCCCAGCGTGATACCGATAATAAGCCAGCCCGATACTTTTAATATTGCGCTTCCTGACACCCTTCCAAATAATCTGACTAAGTTTTCACTGGTTTCAGAACCGTTCTCATATATAGCCATTTCACATTTCGATACGCTCTGGGATGCTTCCTTTGCAAGCGCTTCAGGATCTGTAAGCCTTGACCTCCCTGGTTTATCAAATGATTCCTGTCTCATTGTAATCACAGGTCAGAACAGAAAACCTCTGATAAAGAAAATTTATTTTTCAGATAATCATAAAGAATTCATAAACCTTAAAAGCTCAGGTATTACAGATTCATCAGGCAACAATAACGGATTAGCTGACTATGGCGAAGAAGTGCAGCTCAAATTGACTCTATTAAATTCAGGAACTTCCGCAGCAACAGGACTTTATGCAAAGATATCATCAACATCTCCATATGTTTCTTTTCTGAGTGATTCTGTTATGATCGGAAACCTTCCCCCGGGTGAGGAAGCTGTCCTTAACAATTCTTTCCCTCTCACTATTTCAGAGGTTGTCCCTGACCTCGGGATAATAACTATTGATCTGACTCTAAAGGATTCCCGTGATGAAAAAAGATATAAGATCGATATCTGCGCGCACGCTCCCAAGCTCGATATAACGGGATTACTTATTGATGATTCGGTTACAGGAAACGGCAACTATGTTCCTGATCCGGGGGAAACCGTTAATCTAGTCTTCAATGTCAGCAATCTTGGAACCAGCAGCTCCTCAGGGATATTTACAATAAGCACATCCAATCCGGATATCACTCTGCTTGAACCGGCAAAAAGCTCAGGTAATCTTGTGGCTGACTCATCGACAGATATTAAAGTACCTGTAAAACTTTCAGACAATATAAGTATCGGAACAACAATTCAGTTATCCGCTCAACTGAACTGTGGATCAATTAATGTCAATAAGAACTTCTCATTCAAGGTAGGACGGATACAGGAGTCATTTGAATCATCCACTTTCCGTGCTTTTCCATGGATCAACAGAAGCACTATCCCATGGAAATTGAATTCCGTTGATCCTTATGACGGAAGGCTGGCCGCTCAGTCAGGTTCCATAACCCATAACCAGTCATCTTCACTGTTAATCAAGACATATTACAATACGTCCGATTCACTTAGATTCTGGTACAAAGTTTCATCTGAATTAAGTTATGACTTTCTCTATTTCAAGCTGAATGATGTTATTGTTTTTAGAAAATCAGGTGATATCCCATGGTCAAGGGCTGCAATTGCAATACCTGCAGGTTATAACAAGATGGAATGGGTGTATGTCAAAGACGGATCAGTTTCTTCGGGGTTGGATATGGCAATGATCGATATGATAGATTTTGCAGGATCAGGTACAGTGAGGTATATTTCGAAAGACATACTTGCTGTTAGTATTGTATCACCCATAAAGAAAGATAAGATGGGCTCGGAACCTGTTACTGTAAAACTGATTAATGTCGCTCCTGATACGATAAATGGATTCAACCTTGCATACACAATAAATGACATGCTTCCGGTAGGCCAGTATTTTGATAAGCGACTTGTTCCCTTTGACACTGTAACAGTTACTTTTAAAACACCTGCAGACCTCTCCCTCTATGGTATTTATAATATTACAGCCTATAGTTTTAATAACAATGATGATTACCTCGTAAATGATACTGTAAGGACAAACATCGTAAATACCGATATCCTGGAGCCGTTAACGGTAAGTCCGAACCCGTTCACAGATGAATTTCAGATTACTATCAACTCCAATGCGGACACCACTGCATATTTCACCCTGACGAGTACAATGGGTGTGCCTATAACTGTTTTTGAAAAAAAGATCACTGAAGGAAGGAATGTCATTACTGTCGGTGATCTGAAAATAGTACCTTCGGTTTATTATCTCAGAATAAGGTATGGCAGCATTACCAAAACCATACCTGTTGTTAAAATAAGATAGAATACAGTCTATTTATCTTAATATTAGAATATTATTATGCCATTAAATCAACCGACACGTGATGGCGCCCTTGAGTTATTCAGAAAATACAATAAGTCAGATAGCCTATACAGGCATGCCCTGGCCGTCGAGGGTGTAATGAGATACATGGCGGTAAAATCGAATGAGGACCAGGAAAAATGGGGTATCATCGGACTTATTCATGATCTCGATTATGAGATGTATCCTGAGCAGCATTGCACTATGACCAAAAAGATCCTCGAAGAGAACGGATGGCCCGAAGATTATATTAGAGCTGTTTTAAGTCATGGCTGGGGACTCGTCACTGATGTAGAGCCTGTTACAAGGCTCGAAAAGACAATATATGCAATTGACGAGCTTACCGGACTTGTAGCAACGAGTGCTCTCGTAAGACCCTCAAGAAGCGTATTGGATATGGAATCAAGATCAGTCAGAAAGAAGTGGAGCGATAAAAGATTTGCTGCAGGCGTCGACAGATCGGTGATTGAAAAGGGTGCAGCCATGTTGGGTGTTAGCCTTGATGACCTGATAATGGATTGCATAATGGGGATGAGGTCAGTTGCGGAGGAGATCGGATTAAAAGGCAGTTTCCCCACCCCCTGAAGGGAGCCTGAGAATCAATAAAATTTAGTGGACTATATTTAAACCGTATTCAAGCAAACTAAGAATAAAAAGAGCCAGGCATTAATACCTGGCTCCGTTTTAACCCCCCTTCAGGGGGGATGGGGGGCAAGTTTATCACATCATTTTGAGTTTTATATTACGGAACCAGACATCATTGCCATGGTCCTGTAATCCGATATATCCTTCTTTTGCCGTATTAATAAACCACTGCCAATCCTTGAATTTGGAGTCTGCGACCATCTTCTTCCAGGCGTCAGTCCAGAGATGATATTCAACAACATTCGCGCCGTTCTGATTATAAATCACTGTACCCTGGTAGCAAATAATACTTACCTTGTTCCATTGTCCGGCTGGTTTTGTATTCTGCGGTACTGCAGGTATCAGATCATAGAGTGAACCTGCCATCCTGTTCCCGTTCTTGCCAAGTTTAGCATCGGGATGCCTCTCATTATCAAGTACCTGCATTTCGGGAGCCGATTCGTAGATTGGAGTATCAGGTACCTCCTGAGCAAGTATGAAGATCCCGCTGTTACCACCCTCTGAGATTTTCCATTCAAGTGAAAGTTCGAAATTGCTCAGCTTTTTATCATAGATGATATCGCCTCCGCTCCCTCCTGCTTCACCTGCACCGGAGCCTATACAATGAAGAGTACCATCAACGACTTCCCATCCTTTTGCCGGGAAGGCCGGTTTGTCGTATCCTCTCCAGCCGGTGGTAGTCTTTCCATCAAAAATTGAAACAAATCCCTGATCAGATGACTTTGCAGTCTTCTCTTTAACTTTGCATGAAGTTGCCAATCCAACGACAACCAGGCATGCCAGCAAAATATTTACATATTTCATATCTATATAATTAAAGTTTAAAAATTCATATTAAACAGGCATTTCAGGTAATGTCCAACCTTTGCGATAAATATGTTTAACCATCTCTGCAGCAAATTCTTTAGCATTCATTTCAATGTTAGGTCTATTGAATTTTGGATCTCCGTCGATGATTGTAAAATTATCTGAAATTGTCAGTCTCACATTATCAGTATCACCAATATTCGTGAACTCCATTTTTTCACCGTTCCATTCGAGTTCTTTATTCAATCCTTGTAATCTGACAGCAAGAACACCCATAACAACCATTTCGTTAAATGGTCCCGCTTCCGAAAAATCTGATTTTGAAGGGATTCTGCTTTCCGGGCTCTCCTTGCAAGCACGAACCCAGTCCATTTCATGAGTAACCTTATCAGGAACCCTTCTCTCCGTTTTTGGAACAACTGGTACTCTGCCTGAGAGAAGCCAAGGATCTTTTCCATAGCAGCCACAGATAAGCGTATCCTTGGAGCCATGGAAAATAGTACCGCCGCCGCTATTGTTCATGTCCTTTCCAGCCGGCCAGCCAATTGGTTTAGGAGGCTGCAAACCACCATCGTACCAGATAACCTCAACCTGCGGATATTTAATCTTTGAACCTTTTGGTGTAACTCTCTCAGGAAAAGTAAGTGTAACCATCTGGGCATTCGGAGCGCAATCAGTCAGAAGAAGTGTCGAACTTCCCTGTGCTTTGATCGGGTATTGCAATTTGAGGCTCTTGAATACAGGGTGAAGAATATGACAAGCCATGTCACCAAGAGCTCCTGTTCCAAAATCCCACCAGCCTCTCCAGTTCCATGGTGTGTACAGGCTATTATAAGGACGCATTTTTGTCGGGCCGATGAAGAGGTCCCAGTTTAGTGTGTCAGGAACCCATTCACCCTTTGGAACATTCAGTCCTTGAGGCCAGATAGGACGGTCTGTAAATGCTTCAACTTTTCTTACTTCGCCAATCTCTCCGTTCCTGATCCATTCAACCGTCAGATTTACTCCTTCACCGGAAGATCCCTGGTTGCCCATCTGAGTAGCTACTTTTTGTTTTACGGCAAGTTTTGTCAGTAACCTTGATTCGTAGACAGAGTGTGTCAGTGGTTTCTGAACATATACATGTTTACCCAGAGCCATAGCGTTTGACGCAGCAATGCAATGCGAATGGTCAGCTGTAGCAACAATAACTGCATCGATCGATTTACCCATTTCATCATACATCTTTCTCCAGTCCCAGTATGCCTTGGCATCAGGATTATCGGCAAAAACTTTTTTTGCATATGCCCAGTCAACATCGCAGAGTGCAACAATGTTTTCTGTTTCTTTTACTGCTTTAAGGTTTGAGTTTCCCATTCCGCCAATGCCGACAACCGCAATATTAAGCTTGTCGCTCGGGGCTCTTTTACCAAGGCCGCTTATTACTGAACTTGGCAATATGGTCAAACCTGCTGCAACCGCACCGGTAGTTCCGATAAATGTCCGGCGGGTGATGTTTTTTGAATCTTCTTTCATTTCAGGTAGATTTAATTTTTATGATCCCTAAAATTAATAATTAATTCAATTTTAATCTATCTTGCTTCATTAAATATTATTCCATGAAATGCCGGATTCTCCGGCAGATAGAAACTCAAACAGCTCAAATATGGAGAAGAAATACTTTTCACTGGAATCGAAAGAGAATACGCGTGCAATTAAAATAATCCAGATTGTGTTCGGAATAATCTGTATTGCAACAGCCATCTTATGGCTAATCCACAACATAATGTCACTTAAGAGTGACGGTACTCTTTGGATAACTATTGTTTTCCTCATTAGCTTTGGAGCATACCAGATTCTTGCCGGCTTTGGAAAAACTGAAAGATATATTGAAACAGGGCCTGAAAAGATTGTTCTTAAACAGAACTCCTTTCTGCCAAAAATAGAACTGAAAGCTCATGATCTTGCGGCGATTGAAATATTTCCGCTAAGCATACTTTTCAGACTTAAAAACCAGAAAAAGATTATATTCAGGTTTGGGCTCTCCAACACAGAAATCATTAACCCGGTGAAGGATGAAATTGTAGATTTTGCTGACCTGAATTCAATTACCGTTGAAGAGAAGAAGGAGGAGATTTAATTAACGACCCAATGGCGCAATGTTGCAATGGTGCAACGGCGATCTTTCAGATCTGAAATAAAATCATTATAAAGCAGCTATCTCTGCGCATTTTTCAGCCTTCGGATCAGAAAAACCGTTTTTTCCAATATCGTGAAAAATTCGGAGTGCATTACTCCGGCAGCTATCAGAGTAGCATTTCCATAATTTTATTTCCAAACATTATCTGCAAAATCCATAAAACATTTCCAGTCCTGCAACAGCATATTATGCGCACCGTCCCTGATATGGAAGCCGACTTTACCTTCAATAGCCTGCTTATTCAACGGAGGCATTATATCAGGAATCATGCTGGCTTTATCGAAGATCTGAAATACGGGCAACGCATTATAAAGGGCAAGATAGCATCCCTTTGGATCGCCCCATAAATCATCGCTGGCGCAATCGATATACAAAGCCCTTGGAGCAATGAGAGCCAACAGCATATGCATATCAACCGGCATAACATTCTCGTTTCCTGCAAACTTCTTATAGTTTGAACAGAACCAGTGAGGGAATGCCGAATTAATCCTTGCAACAGTCTCGCCATATCTTCTTCTTGCCAGAGCTGCTCCACCCGCACCTGATTCATTCGCTATTACCAGGGAAAACCGCTGATCCTCTGCTCCGGCCCATAACGCTGTCTTACCACCGCGTGAATGTCCGACTATAGCAACTTTTTTCTTATTTATATCCTTGTCTGTTTCAAAGTAATCCATGCAGCGACTTGCTCCCCAGGCCCAGGCTGCAAGCGATCCCCAGGCATCAGGCTTACGCACTCCCCTGTCGAGAATACCATGTATCCCGTTCCTGAATTCATCAAAGTTATCGGGATCGACATCTGAGTTACTGAAAACCGAAATTGCATAACCACGGGCAATTATTTCTTCAGCCGGCCAGAATTCGCTCTTTATCTTCCTTGTCGGATCATTGTTCTCCGGTCCCCTGATATCGATCATAAGAAATGCCGGAACAGGTTTTTTAACCTTGTTCGGAACAAACATAATAAGATGAATTATTAGTGACTTTCCTTCTGAATTAATAGTTATGTCAACCTGTTTAAGGGTTGCCGCACCATTCATGGCATTGTTATCTTCATTTACGATCTTATACGATTTAGTATAGGGTGTTTCCGGAACTCTTCCAAAGATATTCTCCCTGAAAAGCTCAAGTACTTCAGGTCTGCGAACTTTCATCCATTCTTTTACCGTGGTTACCTTTCTGCCGGATGATGTTATAAGGAGATCAGGCAGAGTAAATGCAGGAACCTTCTCTTCAGAATAATTGAAGTCCGGTTGAGACTTGGATAATTTTGCCACTGTTTCCGGCAAGGCTTTCCATGTATCGGCCATCTGGGAGTTGCATGGTGAGTAAAAGAAACTAAAGGAAAGAACTAAAGCACAAACCGGAAAGAATCCTCTTTTCATTGCATATTTTTTCTCAAAAGTAATACAATTCCATACCCAAAATCAGGCATAATGAGCAAAACAATTTGAAACAAGGCGATGAAAAATGTAAATTTGCTCAATAATTGTATTATTATGCTGCTGCTTTCAAGAAAAGATGATGGTAAGGTTGAATGCCTGCTTTGTCCTCATTTTTGTAAACTGGCAGAGGGGAAGGCAGGGATATGCGGCGTGAGGAGAAGAAATGGAGAAATCATTGAGCTGGTTACTTATGGAGTAATTTCGGGATATGCTCTCGATCCAATCGAAAAGAAGCCTCTTTATCACTTCTTTCCAGGTACTAGTATCCTGTCGCTCGGATCGTACGGATGCAATATGCGATGTGATTTTTGCCAGAATTATGATATTTCACAGCATTCATCGGCCGACTTCAGCATAAAAACTGAACCTGACAGTATCGTGAAGGATGCACTGCTGGCCCTGAATAATATCGGAATTGCATTCACATATAATGAACCTGTTATATGGTTCGAGTTCATTCGCGACGTTGCATTGAAGGCAAGGAAGAAGGGCTTACGGACAGTTATGGTATCAAATGGTTTTGTGAACAGGGATCCTCTTGCGGAAATTATTTCATTCACTGATGCCTTCAACATTGATCTGAAAGCCTTCAATAATAATTTTTACAAAAGTTTGTTGGGCGCGGAGCTTGAACCGGTCAAGAAAGCGCTTAAGCAAATAGCGGTTTCAGATAAACATCTGGAAGTGACTACCCTTATCATTCCCGGCCAGAATGACGGTGAGAAAGAAATGGAATACGAATCAGAATGGATAGCAGGTGAACTTGGAATTGATACTCCTCTTCACCTGAGCAGGTATTTCCCGATGTTCAAAAGAGAAGACCCTGCAACACCGAAGGATACTATTGAAAGGCTGTCAGAAATAGCATCGAAACATCTTAATTATGTATATTCCGGGAATATTATATCTGATAACGGACAGAATACAATATGCCCAAAGTGCGGCAAAATTGTCACAAGAAGATCAGGTTACAACGTTAAGATCCAGAACCTAGACAAGAAAGGGAATTGCGCAGGATGCGGCACCCAGATTTACAGGAACTTTACTTCTTTTTCTTCGTCGATACAGAACTGAGCCGGCTGAAAAGCGAATCGATGCCTAAAGCAAGGTCTTTTCCAATAAGCTGATAATGAGCCTTAACCCCATTCGGATCGGCCGAAGGATCAGGGTTATTAATCCTTCGTATGAGTTCGTTCCTTAAATTAACTGCATCAGCGATAATACCTTCCACAACCTCCGATTTTTTGCCCTGGTTTAATTCAGTCCAGGTAAAACAATCTGATATCACCTCATATACCCCTGAATCAACGGCCTTTTTAAGTTTCCTGATATTTGCCATAATAATTATTTTATTTACAATTACTTTAATCCTGTCTGATCATGGTTTCCCAATCCTGAAACCGGCGATGCTCTCTTCGGCCCTTGCAATATACAGCTGCCTAAGCTTTTCTATAATAGGTACTCTCACCTTGAATTTCTTGTCATCTATACTATTGAATGCCAAGACCATGGGTGAAGAACCGGTCATGAATACAGCTTCATATTCAGATAGCTTTGCAGCTTTCAGGCACACCATTTTAACGGAGATA
>Ga0224524_1000496_pt1 | contig 15055 bp, 11 predicted proteins | sample CFST75metaG_FD_179895 | JGI IMG/M metagenome (GOLD analysis project Ga0224524, IMG submission 179895) | Peat soil microbial communities from Stordalen Mire, Sweden - C.F.S.T75 | ecosystem: Environmental > Terrestrial > Soil > Wetlands > Peat | place: Sweden: Norrbotten County, Stordalen Mire... | reverse complement strand
GGTTACTATTCATGCAAATATTATTTCCATGATCTTAAACAAAAATTATATTAATACCACGCCAGGATGGTTAAATTTTATCATGGCATTTATCATTTGTTATGTAAACATTGCATTTCTGATTTTTATGTTCACTTCAAGAATCAAATGGTACCATTTGTTTGGTAAAATCGTTCAACTCATTGCTTCAATTATCATTTTATTGCTGGTTTTCTATGGTTATCAACTCTTTAACTACCGGATTGAATCAACCCTTACGATCGTAGCAATCATACTGTCAGTGGAGGTACTATATTTTTATAACGGGCTGATAGTCTGGATGAATCAACGATTCAATTTCAAAACAGATATGAAACATTAATTGATACCCTTATGAAAACATTTTCTTTATTCACGACAGCTATTTTTCTCCTGGCCCCTCTATATTTTTACGCACAGCCCGAATCGTTTAATGTTTTTTATGTAAAGGGAACTGCACTTTTACTTGAGAAAAACAATAAGGTCATCTTAAAAAAGGATATGAGCATTAATTCCAATGACAAACTGATTACGGATGAGCAAACCCTGGTGGTTTTATTCAACAAGAAAGGATTACTTGCCCTGATCGATAAGAAGGGAACTTACTCTTACGACCAACTATCCGGCATTTCTAACAAGCAGGCCGGAAACAGCTTACTTTATGACTACTTCAGGTATGTTTTAACCAAGTTCCTGGATTCCGAAATAGAAGGTACACAAGCGACTACCGTGGTAAGAGGAGATACCGTTCCAATGGTCTTCCCTCCTGATTCAGCATGGTTTTTTGATAATAAAATTGAATTTTCCTGGAAGAATTCCGGCTCAGGTAATTATTTTGTGATCAAAGATGATAATGATGAAGTATTGAAATTATATACCAGCAGTGGAACGTTGACCCTGTTTCCTTTTTCCTCAGGGATAATAAAAGGCAAGTGGTATAAATGGATCGTTACTGATAATAATGTTACGAATGGGAACAGTTCATATAACAATTTTTACATCCCAGATGAAAACATTGTTAAAGACTTTAAAAAGAAAGAGCTGCAGATTCTTTCTTATCTTCCTGATCGTAAAAATGAAGAATACTATACTTGTTTGATTGCTCTTTATATCAAATACCATGATTTTACAAATGCTTATGAACAGATGAGGGAAGCCAAAGGACATAAATTAAACAGCCCGGCCATGCAAAAACTATACCTGGCTGTTGATAAGCTTTATGGTATGAAATGATATTCGGATAGATAAATTTAAGAAGTATTTCTGATAAATTTCTTCGCTTTTTTGATTTTTTAAAAAAGTAATCCAACTTTGAATGTAAGATAGTCAAGAGCGATGGTTTTTGTAGAACCATAAATATCAGGAAGAATTTCAGCCAGGTACCTGCTTTGTTCAATGGAAATACTTACTCCTAATCCTTTCTTGACCCAGGCATCGATGTCAATTCCATAATTAATAGTCCCAGCATTTAAATACCAGGTATTTTTTAAATTTCTCGGACTTGTAGTCGAATCAATTTCATTTTTATAATAATAATATACGGGGTTCCAACCCAATGTTAAATAAGGCTTTAGGTTAAACCGGATATCCCCAAGAAAGTTGAACTCAAGACCCATATTCATGGATGGGATGATAAACCTTTCATTGTATGTTGTTTCCTTATGGGACAACCAGATCAATGAAACCTGAAATTTGAAATTTGCAACGGATTTTGGACGCGACCATACATTAGATACCTCGAAGCCCATGTTGCGCGTTAATCCGTCAGGCACCCCAAAAGGGATCAGGATGCTTAATCGCATTGGGAATGAATAATATGCACGATCCATCTTTAACAGATCCATGAATGATTTTCTTTCTTTCACGGGTACGGGTGGATTATAATCAGACAGGGGAAGTAATTGAATTCGCTTGACAAATTCAGTATTTGAGATTTTATTGTTGTAAAGATCACCGGCGTCACCAACTTCGCAATAGAAAAGTGTGTAATCCATGTGATAATACCCGATAACACCAATTTTTGTCGCATCCATAAACTGGAAGTCCTTATATACACCGGTTGTATCCTTAATTGCCTTATTTATCATAGATGACAGATAGACCAGACCAGATATTGAATTCATTCTAACACTGTCACTATCATCAGTAGGCTTATTTATGTAATCGACAGCCATTACTTTCCCAATGGAGGTGTTGATAAATTTAGGTTTACCGCTGAAGTATTTGTTGCCAAGGGTCTGAGAATAACAGTTTGAAAGCAGGATAAAGAAAGCAGGCAATAAGACAATGGTTTTCTTCATTTTTTGCGGAAATTGTAACGTAAGAGATTTACAAATCTTCTTCATACGAAATAATTTTAAGGTAGCTTTTTGATTAAAAGAGGTTTATATATTTATCGAATAACGTAAAAGGGAATTTATTCACCTAAGCAAATTCGGAAACCATAGTAACTACCTTTATCATACGGGGTTGTCCCTCCCCGGTATCTTGTGCGGATACTGGATGTGCGACAATCAAAAGACCCCCCACGGAGGACATGAAACCTTGTCTTGGCCGGCCCTTTTGGATTTTTTTGCGGGCTATCAAGATAATAACTCTTGTCAAAAAAATCATTGCACCATTCCCATACGTTACCACTCATGTCATATATACCCAGTTCATTGGGTTTTTTAAGACCAATGGGATGGGTTTTATCGCCGGACGTGGAGTTATACCATGCTGCCTCAACCGGGTCATTACTTCCACTGTATTCATACATTTTGCTTGCATTACCTCCACATGCCGCAAATTCCCACTCTGCTTCAGTCGGTAAACGATAATTTTTACCGGTTTTTTTATTCAGGTTCGTAAGAAATTCTTGGATATCATCCCATGAAACGCTCTCCACCGGGCAATTAAAACAGTCATTAAAGTGGGAAGGGTTATTTCCCATCACATCCTGCCACTGTTTTTGAGTCACTTCATATTGACCTATAAAAAAATTGTTCAACGTAACCGGATGTACCGGACTCTCAAAACTGCTGCCTTTATCGCTACCCATTTGAAAGGTGCCTCCCTCGACAAATATCATATCGAAAATATCGGAAACCACAGCATTTTTTTTCTTTTTTTCAAAAGTAAATTTGACAGTTTGACCGGGAAGGATAACGACTGTTTTTTCTTGAGTTTCATCCCCTGCGATTTTAATTTTATGGGGACCCACGGCTAAATCATTTAGTGGCAGCACCGCATTAATATTGACATACTTAACATAGGTATCATCAAGAAATATAAAGCCGGGAATTTGAGAAGTCACTTCCAACTTGCCATTATGAACAAGAGTTTGCTCTTTTTCGATGTTTGGTTTTGGTGTCAATGTTGCCTGGGTATTTGTTGAGTTAAGCACAAATACAAAATCCCCTTTATCAAGGTTGGGGTCACGAATCTTACTATATTGCGGATGCTGTGAATTATTGGAATAATTGACTACAGTAGTCTGCAGAAACTCTCCCAGTTCTGTACCTGTAACAAAGCCATCTTTATTGGCATCTGCTTCTCCCTGAATAGCCCGGATGAATTGTGCCCGGAAAATGCTGTTATCAGGTACTGTCTCTTCAGCGCTGCCACTGGTAATAAACTGTCTTACAGGTTCTCTTGTTTTATACGATATTACTTCAGGAATTGCCCGGCTCATTGCAAATATAGAACCTGAAAAACAAGCATCAAAAAGGAACAACGCATGTTTCGACTTGATCTGCATGGCAAAGGTCACTATGTGAGCCATTGGCATTGCCATCTGTTCAAAATCTGAAGAATCCTTTAAGGGATTTGGAGCATCTGTGGGGCAAATATATGCGATCTCTTCACCATATGGCATTTTAACTGTATGACCATGTCCTGCAAAATAAAAAAGTAACCTGTTATCGGGTGACTGTCCGTATTTACCGATAAACTTCCTGAAAGCATCTTCCAGTTCCTTATTATCAGGATTCATTTTCACTGTGACATCGAATCCATTTTCTTCAAGGGCGGCCTTAACAGCAGAAATATCATCGATTACCCCGGGAAGTGCAGGAAACCCGTTATTATATGCGCTCACCCCGATAAGTAAAGCATGACTCTGTTGGTACAAAAATGAGGTTGTTCCATTGATGGTAACCTGTATCGGTATCATTCCGCGGAACTGGGAATAAGATTCTGAACAATCCAAAATGAAAATGTTCATTATCACCAAAAATGTAAATATTCTTCTCATGGTGATGGGATTAGGACAGACAAAGATAATTTATTGTGATCTCATTATCAAATCAGGATTAGTTGTGGTGCATAATTCTAATCCTCTAGATTCATAATCTGTTTTTTCAAAGATAAGGTAAATGAGTATAAAAAAATATAATTAAAAGTCACACAAATCCTGCACAATCACTAAAAAAACACCCGTAATTATTGTAATTACAGGTGTTTAAATGAATTAGGAGTTGTCCCGCCAGGATTCGAACCTAGACCAAGAGAACCAAAATCTCTGGTGCTGCCATTACACCACGGGACAAAGACGGTGTGGGTGAATGTGACGCGTAACGCGTAACGCGTCACGCGCGAAGCGCTACAAAGGTAGAATTTTTTTTACTGTGCGCAAATTTGTACTTTCGCTCTTTGAATCTTTTTCGCTAATTCCTTAACAAATGAACCAATACAAAAGGCTCAACAATCTGCTCGGGTGGATCGTTTTTGCCATTGCAGCGATTGTCTTTTTACTTACACTCGAACCCACTGCCAGCTGGTGGGATCCGGGTGAGTTTATTTCCACTACCTATAAGTTACAGGTGGGGCACCCCCCCGGGGCACCTACCATGCAGATGATCGGCAGGGTGATCTCGCTGCTCGCATTCGGCGATACCTCAAAAGTAGCCCTGATGATCAACGGTATGTCGGGAATCTGCAGCGCTTTTGCTGTTTTATTCCTGTTCTGGTCGATCACTATCTTTGCCCGCAAGATTGTGGTTGGCAATGGAGAGATGACCCAGGGGAAAATGTATATCATCTTCGCTGCCGGCCTTATCGGTGCGCTTACCTTCACATTCACTGACTCGTTCTGGTTTTCTGCCGTGGAAGGTGAAGTCTATGCCATGTCGGCCATGTTTACCTCCCTGGTTTTTTGGTCCATCCTGAAATGGGAAGAAGTAGCCGATTTTAAACATTCCAACCGCTGGCTGGTCTTTATCACTTTCATGATCGGCCTTGCCATCGGTGTTCATCTGCTGAACCTATTAACCATTCCTGCCCTTGCATTTATCATCTACTTTAAAAAATACAAACCCTCGCGTAAGGGAATCCTCCTGACCCTGATACTTTCCATCTTAATACTGGCCTTTATCATGTATATCGTGATCCCCTGGCTTCCTGAACTGGCCGGAAAATTTGAATTGTTGTTTGTCAATGGATGGGGAATGCCGTTCAATTCAGGGATGATCTTCTACTTCCTGCTTCTTATCGGGCTGATCGTCTTCGGGCTGATCTTTACCAAAAAGAGAGGAAAACCCCTGTTCAACACGATCATCCTCTGTTTTACCTTCCTTCTGATCGGGTATACAACCTTCATCATGCTTGTCATCCGTGCCAATGCCGGAACCCCGATCAACGAAAATGCGCCAAAGGATATGGTGAGCCTGGTTACCTATCTCAACCGGGAACAATATGGTACCTGGCCGCTTTTCACCGGTCAGTACTACAACGCCCCGATCGTGAGTTACGAAAATGGAAACCCCATCTACAAAAGAGATGATAAAGCAGGTAAATACATAATCATTGATGACCGGAAAGGAACGATCCCTGTATATGATTCCCGGTTTACCACCTTCTTTCCCCGCATGTGGAGCAGCGAGAGAAGAGGCTCGGTGCAATTTTTCAAAGACTGGGGAGGCCCCGGAGTCCCTGTTGATGTCACCAATGAAGATGGGAAGATCCAAACCCTGAACAAACCTACCTTCGGTGAAAACCTGAAATATTTCTTTGATTACCAGGTCGGGGTTATGTATTTCCGTTATTTCCTGTGGAATTTTGCCGGTCGGCAAAACGATATCCAGGGTTATGGTGGTCCACAGGATGGGAACTGGATCACCGGGATTCCATTCATCGATAAAATGCTAACCGGCCATCCGCAGACCCATATGCCCGACAGCATGAAGAACAGAGGAACAAACAAATATTTCATGCTTCCTTTTATCCTTGGATTGATCGGCTTTTTCTATCAATTGAAAAAAGAATACAAAGGAACCATCGTGATAAGTCTGCTGTTCCTCATGACCGGCCTGGCTATCATTGTTTACCTGAACCAGAAACCTTTTGAACCCCGCGAACGCGACTATTCGTATTGCGGTTCAACCTATGCATTTGCCATCTGGATCGGGCTGGGTGTGATCTACCTGATTGACCTGGTAAAGAAGCTCCTGAAGAGAGAGAAGTTATCCATATTGCTGGTTTCATTGATTTGCCTTATCCTTGTTCCGGGTATCATGGCAAAGGAAAACTGGGATGATCATGACCGTTCGGGGAAATATTCCTGCCGAGATTATGCTGCAAACTACCTGAACTCCTGCGACAAACAAGGAATCCTGTTTACCAACGGGGACAATGACACGTTCCCACTCTGGTATGACCAGGAAGTTGAAGGCATACGCACGGATGTGCGTGTAGTAAACCTGATGCTTGCCTCCGGCTCCTGGTACCTCGATGAACTCTTTAAGAAGGCCTATGAATCGGAACCTTGTCCGTTTGGAATCCCGCAGGAAAAATATCAACCCGGCACCAATGAAATTATTCCTTTTTATGATATAGGTGTCAAAGGATATATTGACCTGAAAGACCTTGTCGATTTTATAATAAGCGATGACCCGCGCACTTTCCTGCCACTGCAGAATGGGGAGAAGATGAAATTCTTCCCATCGAAAAAGGTCAAACTGGCGGTTGATTCGTCTGCCTGCATCAAAAATGGTATCGTGCCGAAATACCTCAGAGGAAAAATGGTGGATACAATCTATTGGACCATCAAATCCAACCAACTTTACAAAAACGATATAATGCTTCTCGACCTTGTTGCAAACAATCATTGGCGCCGGCCTTTGTATTTTGCCTCACCTGCCAGTGTGAATCACTGCTTTAATGTCGATTCTTTTTGCCTGGTACAGGGGTGGGTTTACAAATTCATGCCCGTCAAAGCTACCAAGGAAGATTTCATCGCCAACATGGGAGGAGTTGATCCGATCACATCCTATGAACTCCTGATGAACAAGTTTGCCTGGGGGAACCTGAACGATCCGCACGTTTACGTGGATCCGGAAAGTTTAAATAACCAGGCAAGGCCAAAGGCCAATATGCTTCGCACGACCCAGGCACTGATTGAGATCGGGAAAAACCAGGAAGCGGTTAAGCTCATGGATAAATATTTTGAATTATTCCCCGATTCCAAGTTCTCCTATGATATGTATACCATACCTTTTGCGGAGAATTACTACAAAGTCGGAGAGCCTGCCAAGGCGAATAAGATCTTGGAAAGGATTAGCCAGATCTATTCTCAGAACCTGGATTACTATTACATGTTTAAGGGAAAGAGGAGGGAGTATTATTCAAGAGACGTTGAACAGGCCCTGGGTGTTCTCCGGCGGATGAATTATATTGCACAGGAGCATAAACAAGCCAAACTGGCAGCCGACCTTGACCGGTTGTTTCAGCAAGAACTTAAAAAATATCAATAATGCAGGAATTTAGAATGTAGGAATGCAGGAATGAGGAGTGAAGAGTGAAGGAATTTAATTGAAAATTGATAATTATTTAGCTATCTCGCTATTTCGCCATTTCGCTATTTCATTTTAGTAACAATATTATTTCATGATTCTAAACTATATTAACTGGAATGTTGACCCCGAAATCTTCCGGATCGGGAGTTTTAGCGTTCGTTGGTACGGGCTGCTCTTTGCCTCATCCTTCTTCTTCGGTTATATCATCATGCTGAAGATCTTCAAGAAAGAAAAGATCCCTGTCAGTGTGCTTGATGCCCTGACCACCTATATGGTAATCGGAACCGTTATAGGAGCACGTCTCGGCCATTGTTTCTTTTATGAACCTGCTTATTACCTGGCTCATCCGGCCCAGATCCTGATGGTATGGGAGGGAGGACTGGCTAGTCATGGCGCTGCTATCGGGATCATTATAACCATCATTATTTTTGGGCGTGTTAAAAAACTTCCGTTTCTCTGGATAATGGACCGGGTAGTAATCGTAGTAGCTCTTTCCGGACTTTTTATCCGTTTCGGCAATCTTATGAATTCCGAGATTTTTGGCCATCCTACAGCTCTTCCCTGGGGATTCCGTTTTCTACGGGCAGAATATCCCCAGGATCTTGATCCACGGCATCCTACCCAGCTTTACGAAGGATTGTCTTACCTGATGATTTTCCTTTTTCTTTGGTGGTATTATTACAAGAAAAACGGGAAACCTGCACAAGGACTGATCTTTGGGATGTTTCTGATCATGGTTTTCGGAATGCGTTTCCTGATCGAATTTGCAAAAGAACCCCAGGAAAGTTTTGAGAAGTCGATGATCCTGAACCTTGGGCAACTACTGAGCATCCCGCTGATTATTGCCGGTGGGGTGCTGGTTTGGAAAGCTACCCGAAGTCACAGAGTCACAGAGTCACAGAGTCACAAAGTGGTGCAGCGGTGAGTAATTAAAAAAGTGAAGTAGCGAAATCAATTTAGGCATTAGGCATTGGGCATTAGGCAATAGGGAAAATTGAAGAATGGAATACGAAAAAATATTACCCAATACCTAAAACCTAATACCAGGAAATAATTCAATCTAAAATCATAAATCGTAAATCGTAAATTAATTAGTTCTTGGTGCCAATTTCCTTCCGAATGGCCCTGATCCTCTCGCCAAGCGCCTTATAATCATTTTGCATCACCAGTCCAGGGAAATTGCGTGTCATCTCAATAGCATAGAGAAGATCGAAATGATGCTGAGGCATGGAGAAGTAGATTTTCTTTTCTATCAGGTAATGTGCCAGGTACTCTTGTTCGGTTTGACCAGGAGTCGGGATAAGGATGGCATTTTTTCCCAGTGTTACCAAGTCCATCAGGCTTGAGTATCCCGATCTGCAGATCACGATTTGCGAACGAAGAATATACTCTTTCATCCTTGCCGTTTCCAGGTGAGAGAATACACGGATCTTCTCCGTAAGATCCCACTCTTCCGTTGCTTCTGTCAATCCCCTTACTATAATTCCACTCAATCCGGAATTTATCAGTTGTTCAAAAATCAATTCCTCCAGTATGGTTCGTTGTGGCTCCGGCCCTGATAGTACAACCAGGATATTATAATCGCAGGGAAGGGGAACCTCATGTTGCCTGGCAGGAGCCGAAAACCGCGACAATGTTCCGATGTAATTTGCATTTCGGGGCAATCTGGGTGGATGCGACAGCTGCCCTGCCAGTCCATTGTGTAACTCAAAATCGGGGATCCAGCACTCGTTGAATTTTTCTATCTGGCGATGAATCATGTGGTTGAGCAGGCCTGAAAAAAAGCGGATCGAAGGAGGAAGGATAATCCTGAGCTGGTGGGTTATAAAGATGCAGAACCGTTCCCGGTTCCATAGCCCATAACGGTTATCGGAGATGATGATACCAGGATTTTCCAACCGGATCAGCTTTTTAAGATCATTCCGCTCACGATAATAACTCCGGAGAAGGAAAGGGGAGAGTCCGAGGATTTTTACCACAAATCCCCGTCCTTTCGGATAGGTGACATGAGCCCCTTTCAACCGGATAAACCTACATTCCGGAAATTCTTTTTTCAGGAATTCGTAAGGCTTGCCATCGGCTGCAATTACAACTTCATCGCCGAATTCCATAAATTTACGGATGATCGGAACGCACCGTGTTGCATGACCGATTCCCCAATCGAGGGGACATACCAGGACCTTCAAAACCTCATCCGCCTTTCTTTTTCACAAAAATACCGAATATTGAAAAGGCCTCAGGATAAATAATTTTAACTTTTCATATTACTTTTTCACATTTCAGCCGATTAATGGTATTCCTTTCGGGATTTCCAGTCTTGATCGGTAATTGTGGAAATGGTCGAAAGTTGATTTTTTTTTCTTTTACCGCCAAGACGCTAAAACGCAAAAGATATCATTTTTTAATAAAAGCTTTTATTATCAGAACTGATGAAGGGTTAAAATTGTTTAAATAAAATATAGAAAAATGGAAAAACAGTCAATTGAATACTATGCAAAACAATTAGTTGATGCAGGTTACAGAGTTCATAAAGAACTTGGTCCAGGACTGTTGGAGTCGGTTTATCTCTATTGCTTAATGGAAGAATTGAAAATCAGAGGGATCAAAGCCAAGCAGGAAATAGTTCAACCACTTTTTTATCGGGGCAGTAAGTTGGATAAAGATTTTCGACTTGATATTCTTGTTGAAAATGAAATTATTATTGAAATCAAAGCTGTTGAAATTCTTTTACCTATTCATATAGCACAGCTGATCTCATATTTAAAACTATCAGATAAAAGAATAGGATTTCTAATCAATTTTAATGTACCTGTTTTTAAGGATGGAATCCATCGATTTGTAAACAACTATTAGCGTCTTTACGTCTTTGCGGTAAAAGAAAATAGATAAAAATATTAACCGTGAACGAAAAAATGCTTCTTTATCAACTTGCCCTGACAATGGTTCCCGGAATTGGCGATGTTCTCGGGAAGAAACTGGTAACCTATTGTGGCAGCGCCGAAGCTGTATTCAGGGAAAAAAACAAACTGTTGGCGAAAGTGCCAAGGGTCGGAGGAAAGATCCTCGAGGCTTTGGCGGATAAATCGATCCTTGAACGTGCTGGAAAGGAGCTGACCTTCCTTGAAAAATTCCGGATCCGGGCCTTGTTCTTCCTGGATAAAGATTATCCGTTCCGATTAAAAAATTGCATCGATAGCCCGGTCATGCTTTATTATAAAGGTACTGCCGACCTGAATGGTTCGCGGATCATCGGTGTTGTGGGAACACGAAATGCAACAGAATATGGCCGAAGCGCCTGTCACAAGATCGTCTCTGATCTGGCACAGGATAAGGTGATGATCGTGAGCGGACTGGCCTATGGGATCGACAGTTGCGCGCACCGGGCTGCCCTGGAAAACAACCTCGAAACCATTGGAGTGCTTGGTCATGGCCTCGACATGATTTATCCTTACCAGAATAAAAACCTGGCTGAAAAAATGACGAAAAATGGCGGACTGCTTACCGACTTCATAAGTGAGACTCAGCCCGATCGCGAGAATTTCCCAAAACGGAACCGCATCATTGCAGGCATCTGTGATGCCATCCTGGTGGTGGAAGCGGCCGACAAAGGTGGAGCGCTGATCACGGCGGAAATCGGAAATTCTTACAACCGTGATGTTTTTGCCGTTCCCGGGAGAATCAACGATCCGTATTCGGAAGGCACAAATCGCCTGATTCGGAAAAATATGGCTGCATTGGTTCAATCGGCCTGCGATATCCGCTACCTGATGGGCTGGGAAGAACAGGGTAAGAAACCGGACGGATTTCAGAAAAAGATCTTCCTGGAAATGACAGCGGACGAAAAGGTACTTGTAGATTACCTGAACAACAATGGCCCTTCCGGGATAGATGACATTTGTATCCAGTGCCGGCTGAGCATGAGTATGACCTCTGCGGCCCTGCTCAACCTCGAATTCGAAGGAATCGTAAAAAGCATGCCCGGAAAGATCTATGCTCTGACCTGAAGACGGATCCGGGGTGCCATTCCGAAAATGTGTATATCCTTCTATGATTTTGTTATCTTTACATCCTCATTTTTGAACCTGGGAATTATGGAAAAAGTGATCATTCAGAAACTGGCCAATTCGGAAATTGAAGAACGCCAGATCCGGAAATGGCCCATCTGGGAAAAAGAAGTTTCCCGATTCAGTCATACCTATGATGGCGACGAAGAATGCCTCTTCCTGGAAGGGGAGGTGGTTATCGAATCGGGGGAACGGAACTATACGATCCTTCCCGGCGATTTCGTAATCTTTAAAGATGGCCTGGAATGCACCTGGGACATCAAAAAACCTGTTAAAAAACATTATAATTTTCCCTGATCGGTTACTGGAAATCTCGGGTATGAACTCCAAGGCACGAACAAGATATTGAAAGGCATTGTAACAAAATCGACAGGCAGCTGGATCACGGTTCGCTCGGAAGATGGCACGAGAACCGAATGCAGACTGAAAGGGCAGTTCCGGATCCACGGATTGCGTTCCACCAACCCGGTTGCCATCGGCGACAAGGTTGAATTTGAAAAACAGCCGGATGAGGACACCGGCGTGATAACCCACATCTGCGAAAGAGATAATTACATCATCCGCAAAGCCATAAATTTATCCAGGACCACCCATATCATTGCTGCCAACCTGGATCATGCTTTCCTGATCGTTACTCTTGCACGCCCCAAAACCTCTACCGGCTTCATCGATCGGTTCCTTGTAACTGCAACAGGATATTACATCCCGGCGAGCATTATTTTTAATAAAATCGACCTATATGATGAATCGCTTGCATCCTATGAGATTAAACTGAAAGCAATCTATGAGCATGCCGGTTATCCCTGTTACTCTGTTTCTGCATTAAGAGGAGATCATGTTGACTGTATCAGCAGTCTTTTGAATGGTAAGACCAGCCTTTTCTCCGGGCATTCGGGAGCCGGAAAATCGGCACTCATCACAGCCATTCAACCAGATCTGAAACTGAAGACCGGCATGATCTCGGAAATTCACCTGAAAGGCAAGCATACCACGACATTTGCAGAGATGTTCGAGCTGACCAATGGAGGATTTATTATTGATACTCCGGGAATCAGAGAGTTCGGACTGATCGATTTTGAAAAAAATGAAATTCCCCGTTGTTTCCCGGAAATGGAAAGACTTCTGCCGCAATGCAGATATAAGAACTGTACCCACATTCATGAACCCGGATGCGCCGTGAAGAATGGTTTGAACACCGGCGATGTAAGTTCGATGAGATATAATAGTTATCTTAGCATCCTGAATGATAAACCCTGAGTCCTGAATTATGATCGCCCGGCAACTGATATCTGAAACCATCACCCCCCTGAGATCTTCAGAAACCGGAGCCGGTGCACTCGAGCTTATGGATGAAATGCGGGTTTCACATCTGCCGATCGTGGAGGATGAGGAATTTCTTGGCCTTATCTCAGATACCGATATTTTGACCAATAACAATTTTACAGAAAGCGTTGGAAGCCATCCTCTTTCCCTCTCCAATGCGTATGTCATGGAGAACCAGCACATCTACGATGTCATCCGGATTATTGATGCCATGAAATTGACCCTGGTGCCCGTACTGGATGAAAAAAAACATTACCTCGGATCGATCACCCTGGCCAGCCTTAGCCATCACCTGTCGGAACTGATGGCCCTTAACAACCCGGGCGGAATCATCATCCTAGAGCTCAACGACAAGGATTATCTTCTTACCGAAATCGCCCAGATCGTTGAATCGAACGATGCCAAGGTTCTCGGAATGTATATCACAACCTTCCCTGACTCAACACGGATAGAGGTCACATTAAAGATAAACAGGATCGATGTCGGACCTATCCTTCAGACCTTTATCCGGTACAACTACATCATCAAGGCTTCGTTTTCCGAAGACACTTACACGGAAAGCTTGCAGGAAAGGTATAATTCATTGATGAATTATCTCAATATCTGATTCATGAGGATATTTGTCCCCATCGTAAAAAAATTTCCTGCGATCGATCCACTCCTGTTTTTTTTTCTTTTCATCTTTAACTTAACTTCAACTGCCGGGTTTAATTCAACAAGGCTCTCGCAGGACACTTCCCGGTCCATTGTGATCCATTCGATCACGATCGATGGGAACATACGGACACGGCTTCCCATAATTCTGAGAGAACTGGCTTTTCATGAAAAGGATACGGTCAGGCAAACATCGTTCCTTCAAATGCTCAAAGCAGGCAGGGAGAATATTTTCAATACGGCATTGTTTAACTTTGTCACTCTCGATACGGTTCCTTTGGGAGGATCGCCGGTGCAGATGGATGTGGTGATTCATGTGGTTGAACGCTGGTATATATGGCCATGGCCCTTTTTCGAGATATCCGACCGGAATTTCAATACCTGGATCGAGACCACCGATTTCAACCGTCTTACTTATGGGATCGACCTGACCATCCAGAATGTCAGGGGCCGAAATGAGACCCTGAAGTTTCCCATCCATTACGGATTTAACCAGAAATTCGGGTTCAGTTACCGAATCCCCTTCCTTGACAACAGGAAAATTATAGGAATCGCTTTTGGGGCGGAATACAACCGGAATCATGAGGTGATCGTCGAAACCCATAACAATAAAACTGTTTACTACAAAGATCCCGACCATTTTCCGAGGCAGAACTTCTATGGATTCACCGAATTGTTGTTACGCCCCACCTTTTATGCCCGTCATACGTTCCGCGTGGGTTTCAATGCATTTGTTTTTTCAGATTCATTGCTCAAGATTCCCGGTTATACCGCCGACAGCTCTCGCGAACTCAATTACTTCAGTATTTATTACCAATACAAGAACGATCACAGGGATGAGCAGTTCTATCCATTAAAAGGTTCCTATTTTGATGTTGAACTGGATCAGAACGGGCTCTGGTTTTCGCCGGTAAATGAATTTTTTATCAAGACCAATTTACGGAAATACCTGCAGATTTATAATCGCTGGTATTTCGCTTCAGGATTAACGGTGAAGGTTACCCTAACGCCACAACCCCCGTATTTTCTTCAACGGGGACTTGGTTATGGCAGGGAATTCGTGAGAGGATATGAATATTATGTGATCGATGGAAGGGATTTCATTCTGTGGAAGAACAATTTCAAGTTTGCGTTGCTTCCCCAGCATGATTTCAGAATAGATTTCATCCGAAGTCCGAAGTTCAACAGGGTTCCTTATGCACTTTATCTAAATGTATTCAGCGA
>Ga0224524_1000495_pt1 | contig 15068 bp, 18 predicted proteins | sample CFST75metaG_FD_179895 | JGI IMG/M metagenome (GOLD analysis project Ga0224524, IMG submission 179895) | Peat soil microbial communities from Stordalen Mire, Sweden - C.F.S.T75 | ecosystem: Environmental > Terrestrial > Soil > Wetlands > Peat | place: Sweden: Norrbotten County, Stordalen Mire... | reverse complement strand
CAATGACAATAGTTGGCGTACCGGCACCGCTAATTTTAGCGCCTTGAGAATTAAGATAATCAGCCAGGGCGACTATTTCCGGCTCCATAGCGCAATTGCCGAGAGTAGTGGTGCCATCAGCCAGACAGGCAGTCATAATCATGCTCTGAGTACCGGTAACCGACATGATAGTAAAGAAAAAATCGCCGCCTTTTAATTTTTTGGCGCTGATATGATAATATTTGTTTTTGATTTCCACTTTAGCTCCTAGGGCTTCAAAACCCTCAAGGAATAAATCAATCGGGCGACCGGTTGCTCCAATAACGCAACCCCCCGGATGAGGGAATTTAACTTTACCTAGACGAGCCAAAATCGGTCCAACAAACATAACTGATGTGCGAAATTTGTCGGCAATTTTTTTATCCAGTTCATTTTTATTAAGACCGGTAGTATTTATTTCTAATTGATGATCACCCTCTTTTATTTCAGCGCCTAAATCACGCATCAATTCTAAGGATTTTTCCACTCCGTCTATCTGGGGCACATTTTTAATAGTCATCGTTTCCGTAGAAAGCAAGGCGACCGGAATCATGATTTGGGCATTATTTTTTGCCCCGCCGACACTTATTTCTCCACTTAGTTTCTGGCCCCCGGTAATAATGAATTTTGGCATATTAGTAAATAGTAGATTATTATTGTTTCTGAGATAACTATAACTTATTTATTGACATTTTTCAAATATCTGGTATCATTTATAAATGTTAAGCAGAAATGTTAATTTTATTAAATTTATGGCAAAAATTGCAGTAATTAAGACCGGTGGCAAACAATATAAAGTAGCTGTTGGCGACACGGTTAAAGTTGAAAAATTAGAAGTAGAAAACGGTAAAAATGTTAAATTAGAGACACTTTTAATCGCTGATGGCGCTAATTTAGAGTTGGGCCAACCTTCACTTGGTGAAAAAGTTGAAGCCGAAGTCATTGAAACCGCCAAAGGTAAAAAAGTAACCGTTGTTAAATATAAGAACAAAACTCGTTATAAGAAAACTGTTGGTCATCGTCAGCAGTTCACCGCTCTTAAAATTGTCAGCATCGCTTAATACTTTTTTAATCTCAAAAATTTAAAAGTCCGTTTCTTTATTTAAGGGAACGGACTTTTTAGGTTACTTCCTTTTTCAGAGTTTCTGAAGTGAATTTGTTCACTTCATAGTTTTTAGAAATCTTTTTTCGAAACAAGCCGCGACCCCTGGGACCGCTCATGAGAACGGGGTAAATTTTTTTCGCAGTTTTCGGCAGCTTGGCCATGTTTTTTCTGTTTAACCGAAGTCTTTTTATATAAAATAAAATGACTCTAGCTAGCTTGGCAATTTTTTTATTGAAAATACCAATTAGGAAAAGCAAACCAAGGATTAGAGCGGCGAGAATAATTCCAGAACCGATTAACATTATGCCTCCTTTTTTATGAACAACGTTTATTTATTAATTTTTATTTAATTTCGTTGCGGTATTTTAGCGCGCTCGTGAGGGTCATTTCATCGGCATATTCTAAATCGGAGCCGGCTGGGAGCCCTTTAGCTAAGCGGGTAATTTTAACATGATCACGCAAAAGCTTATTTAAATACAGGGAAGTTGTTTCTCCTTCAAGCGTAAAATTAAGAGCCAAAATTATTTCTTTTGTCTTGTCGTCCTTTATCCGTTTAATTAGTAGATTAATATTTAAATCATCCGGTCCGACGTTATTAATGGTGTTAATCAATCCGCCGAGTACAAAATATTTTCCATTAAATTGTTTTGTTGATTCAATCGTTAATAAGTCCTGGGTATTTTCCACTACACAGAGAGTTTCGCGGGAACGATTTTCATCGGCACAAATCGGGCAGGGATTATTTTCAGCAATAGCACGACAAACTGAGCAGATACTTGTCTTTGCTTTTAACTCTTTAATGGCGACGGCTAAATTATTAAGCGTGTCATCGGATTGTCTTAAAAGATAAAAAGCATAGCGCTCAGCGGTTTTCGGTCCGACACTGGGCAGAGCGGATAATTTTTCAATTAGACTTTGAATGGCTTTAGGATAACGCATGAAAAATGTAATTAGTTTAAGCCGGGAATGCCGCCCATGTCCTGTAATTTTTTAGCCATTAATCTTTGTGCGCGCTTAATGGCATCGTTAAAGCAGCTTTTGACAATATCGCCCTGGGCGCTAACTGGCAATGAGGCATTTAAAGAAATACTAATAACTTCCATATTGCCATTTAAAACGATTTTAACGCCATTTTTCTCTTCAGTAATAGTCTCTTGAGAAAGTGCATTCTGCATGGTTTTAGCTTGGTTGCGTAAATCTTGGAATTGTTTTAATTTGCTGAACATAAAATATTACCCTTATATCGGGTTTATTAGATAAATAAATAATATTAAAATTCGACGGGCGCACTGCTGGCTCCAGGCATCTTGTTAATGCTTTTAAAGCTAGCCGTATTTTCGTCAAAGAATAAATCAATTTTTCCAGTTGGACCGTTACGATGTTTAGCGATGAAAACATCGGCCTTATAGCGTTCGTCCTGCGGCAGGTCAGCCGGGTTGTAACCGCGATCAGCGGCCTTACGATAAAGAAACAAAACAATATCGGCATCTTGCTCAATTGAACCGGAGTCACGTAAATGAGAAAGTTTTGGAATAGCGGGATGAGTGGCTTCAACGGCGCGGGATAGCTGGGCTAAAGCTAAAATCGGAATATTTAATTCGCGGGCAATTGATTTTAAGCCACGGCTGATTTCAGCAATTTCCTGGACACGATTATCGCCGTATTTGCCTCGTCCTTCCATTAATTGCAAATAGTCGATAACTATTAAACCTAAGCCCTTTTCCATCTGTAGACGGCGACATTTGGCTCTAATTTCCATGATGGACAAGGTTCCGGAATCATCAATATAAATTTGTGCTTCGGCTAGTTTACCCATGGCTTCACCGATTTTAGTGAAATCATTGTCGTCTTCTTTATCGGATAAGTTACCAGTACGCATTTTCCATAAACCGACGTTGGCTTGGGCACAAAGCATACGGTCAACTAATTGCTCTTTGCTCATTTCTAGAGAGAAAATACCGACGCCAACTTTATTTTTAATCGCCGCTTGTCTGGCAATATCAAGCGCAAGGGACGTTTTACCGACCGAAGGACGAGCCGCGAGAATAATTAAATCAGAGTTTTGCAGGCCGGCTAAAAGATTATCAAGGTCAGGGAAGCCGGTTGAAAGACCGCGTAATTTACCACTATATTTATGAAGATCATCAATACGGTCAAAGGCGGCGGTTAATAAACTATCAATTGGTAAAAAAGCATTTTTTAAATATTTTCGGGAAACGCCAAAAACTTTTTTTTCAGTCTCATCTAAAATTTCGTCAATTTCTCTCTCTTCGTTAAAACTCATGGTTGAGATTTCAGCTGCCGCTTGCTGTAAGCGGCGAAGAGTGGCTTTGCGTTGGATAATATTTCCGTATTGAGAAACATTGCCAGAAGTAGCGACGACATTAGAAAGATGCGCTAAATAGGAACGGCCGCCAATCGCGGACATTTGTTTTTTTTCTTCAAGACGATTAGATAGAGTAATAATATCAATCGGCTCTTGGTTGCTATATAATTCTTTAATCGTTTCAAAAATAATTTTATGACCGTCACGATAGAAATCCTGCGGCATAATACTATCAGCCACTTTAATAATTGCATCCTTATCAATTAAAAGACAGCCGAGTAATGATTCCTCGGCCTCAAGACTATGAGGCGGTATTTTTTCGATTAATTGGTCGTTCGCCATAATATGAAATATTAGTAATTCTTGTTAAGTTATTTTAACTTATATGTGAGCGAATTTCAAGCCGTTTATAAATTTTTTATTAACTAGTTATTAACTAGTTATCAACCCTTTTATTAACTATTTTTGGGTAAAATTTTGAAGTTAAATTAAAACCGCCCTTTAAGGACGGTTTTAATATTTAGAGCCGACTGTCGGGCTCGGACCGACGACCTGCTGTTTACAAGACAGCTGCTCTACCAGCTGAGCTAAGTCGGCAGACTCATATATAATATAAAGTATTTATTTAATTTTGGCAACGGCCAAACCTGTGGACGAAGCTCATTTGACAAAAATGCTTATAAATTATATACTGTTTTAAGTTCTTTTTAAAAAATCTAAGTCATGAAAAAAAATCAAACATTGCCGGTTTCAATATTGGCACTGGTATCACTGACAGCATTAAACGTTGTTTCGTTTCATTATTCAGAAATAATTGCTAATTATTTCAATGAAAAAACTTTTAATCTTGTCGTTAATGTGATTAGTGGATTGATTGCCATAATTTTATTTTGCTACCAATCCGCCGCTATTCATCGTCAATATACAGAAGCACATCTTCTCCCCGGCACACACTATACTTTAGTCAAATTGATTAAACACATAAATAGTGAATCCGGCCTGGAAATTGAAGGCGCTTTTTTGGTATTTTGGGATGATTCAGAAAGACTTTGCTTTTATTTTAAAGGTGTAAAGTTTTCTGAAGATGCTGATTTTTCTAAAGAAGATAGATTTGTGGCCACAGATTATAATGGAGCAATTATCCTTGAACCCTTAAGGCCATGAAGAGTTTCATTTGCTAAATATGTTTGGCAAATAACAAAAAAAGATTTTAAAAAAAGGTCATTCTTATGAATGGCCTTTTTAAAAATGTGCGCCCAGCAGGATTTGAACCTGCGACCATCTCCTTAAAAGGGAGTTGCTCTACCAGCTGAGCTATAGGCGCTTAACAAGTTTGATAATATCAAAACTTTTTTATTTTGACAAGTCCTGGGCTTCACTTTACGGTGGACAAGTAATTTTGCTTATGCTAGTTTAAACTTGAACCCACTAATTTTATTGTAATGCAAAAAAAATCAGAAGGGATTAGGGTTGGTTGCGGCATGTTTCCACACGAAACCATTGTTATTCCGCCGCCTGATCAAGTGTTAATTTCTAGTTTACCCATTAATGGTACAGAAAACACTCATCGCGGCTATGCCACAACCAACACCGTTTTACGCCAAGAAGGCCGTGGACGGAAAGACAAAAAATGATTTTGGACTAGTCAAAATAAGTCCAAATGTTGAGCCGCTAGCGATTGTTAGCGGCTTTTAAAATAGTTCATGACCGTTGGTATACCGGCGGCGATAGGCAGCGCCAGAAAAGCGCCAGCAATACCAAAAAGCATGGAGCCGATAATTACGGCGATAAAACTAAGAAACGGAACTAAATTTAAAACTTGTTTATAAACCAAGGGTAGAAGAATATTATTTTCAAAGGCTTGGTAAACGATAAAGAGAAGAAGAACTAGCAAGCCCTTAATTGGAGAAAGCATGAAGCCGATAATAACAGCTGGGGTTGCGCCAATGGTGCTTCCGACCAAAGGCAACAAATCAAAAATACCGGAGAAAATTGCGAGAGGAAAAGCATAGGGAACATTCATGATTAATAAACCGGCAAAAATAATTACGGTACAAATTAATGATATTAAGAGATTGCCTCGGATATATTGGCCGCTTATTTTTCCGAGCTCAGCCAAGAGCGTTTCAATTTTTTTGCGGCTGCGCAGCGGAATTAAATCCAAAAATATCCGATGCAGGCGCTTGCCATCAACCAGCATATAGAAAATCATGAAAATGAAAGTAATGGTCTGAAAAAAGAAATCAGAAACAAGGGAAGTGGACGTAAGAATATAGGAAGTATTGTTTTGAAAGTATTGGGAGATATTTAAATTTTTTATTTCGGACGGTATAAAGCTATAAGAATTTAAAGCTCGAGAAACCGCATCCATAATTTTAGGTAGCTGATCAACAAAAGAAGGCACAATCGAAACAAGAACAAAAATTAAAGGCAGAACTAAGCCGATAATAACAAGGGCGGCAGCCAGGTTTAAATTAAAGTGCCATTTATTATGAAGCCATTCAACGATTGGATTTAGAGCGGCGGCGCACATTAAAGCGGTTACTAGCAAGATTATTATCACCGATAGTTTTAAAACGAGAAGAATTAATACGGCCACTATCAACAAAGTGTAGATTGTTTTTAGCGAAATATTAAAGTCGACTTTTTGAGTCATATAAAAAGAGTTATGTTAGTATATATATTATAGTATTTTATTAAAATAATGGCTAGCTGAATTGAAAGTAAATTTGTTTTTCGGGGTATTTTATGCTATGTTTTAAGCGCATAATTCTAAATTTTTTTCTTATGAATTTTATCAGTAAAATGGAAATGGGCGCGATGGTGAATAATAACGAGGCTTTAGATAATAAGCAGGTTTTCGAGGAGACTGCGGCATCAAAGGAAGATCAAAAAGAAGAAGAGCGCGACAAAGATAAAGATGTCGTGAGTGAAGGATTAGAAATATTTGAGCGTGGTAAATGATTTTGTTTATTTTCTTTTTCCAGTTAAGCGCAACATTTGTAGAAATAGATTTACAAAATCAAGATATAAAATTAAGGCGCCCATGATTGATTCTTTTGTATCTTGGGGAGTGCCTTTATCGCCAATCGTATTAAATATTTTTATTTTTTGCGTGTCGTAGGCAGTCAGGCCGGTAAAAACGATAACGCCGATAATTGAACTGATATAGTCAACTTGATCATTTTGCATAAAGAGATTTATCAGACCGGAAAAAATAAGGCCAATCAACCCCATAATCATAATTCTTCCCATGCCAGTTAAATCGGTCTTGGTTGAATATCCGTAGATGCTCATCGCTCCGAACATTATGGCGGCAATAAAAAAAGTGAGACCGATTGATGAGATGGTAAAAACTAGAAAAATTACGGACATGGTTAGTCCAGTTAAAAAACAATAGAACAAAAAGAGAAAAACAGCTTGATTGGCATTAATTCTATCCATCATCCAAACTAGCCCCATCACTAGTAATAGCTCGCCGACTAGTAAGCCGTCAAAAATAATTTGATTGCCGAGAATTACACTATTTATTGATGGCGAGAAAGCAACCCAATAGGCGGTTATTCCGGATAGAGTAAGTCCTAAAAACATCCAGCTATAAACTTTCTGAAAATAATCATTAGTTTCACTGATGATTTGATTCTGAGAATGAGTTTCTACTTGCGCCGGTGTTTGATACTTTGGTTGAAATTGATACATATTTTGTTTGAATATATAATTAGTCTCTCTTTTAAATGTAGCAAAATAGCACTTAAAAATCAAAACCTCCTAACGCAAATTGCATTAGGAGGGTATTTTTTTAGTTAGTTTCTTTTTTTAAATTATTAAATAGCGCGTCGATAATAAGCCTGATTTCATCGTCATCCCTGTGGTTAAGTTGGGTTGGGCTTGGTTCGGGATCGCGACTATAAGTCAAAGTAGTTTTTCCTTCTGTTTTTCCGTCTATCAATTCTCCGAAGTAGAGACAAAAGCAGTTAAAGGAATAATTTATTTCAAAGCTGTCCCATAGATCCGAGGCTTCAGCTTTTATAATAAGTTTTTTTTCCGTATGATTAAAATTTAGACTAATTTTAATTACGTCACTGCTTATACCTTTGGGGCGGAGAAAATTTGGTATTTCAAGCGCCGCAAAAGAAATTTCTTTCCCGTCATTTTCCGGAAATTTAAATTTAGCTAAGGCACATAAGAATTCGGCTCGGTTTTCGTCGGTATTAAGCTGGTCAGTTTCCGCTAGATAGTCTTTGAGTGAGCTAAATCCGGAAAGTGATGTGAAAAATTTTTTTACAGCCTGAAAATATTCTTTATGCAATCTGACGGTTTCGTCTTGCAAAAAGTAGATATCCCGGTTATCCGTGTTCGACATGCTATTCAGTTTTAAATGAAACATTCCGTTAATTACTTATATATTAGGACAAATTGATTATTTGTCAATTTTGTTTGAAAATTAAGTGATTTTGTGATATTATTTAACAATAAATTAAAAATATGATAAACGAAAATAATTTCTTTAACAATCAAAAACCGGAGGAAGCGATGAATAATATTAAAACCAAGGAAGGATCACAGCAAGAATTAATAGAAAGATTTAAGCTAAGAAAAACTTCAGATTTTCAATTTTCTTTGCAAAAAGGGGATATTGAATTAGTAGAAAATGCCTTCAATTTTATTTTGGATAAAAAAAATGAGGATGAAAATAATTTTCCCCAGTATAATAATTCATGGGTCGGCGATCGTCGTCGAGAAATTGAGTTTTATAAAAAATTGAAAGCGGATGGAACTTTAGAAAAACTTGAACCCAGATCAGTTGAAGATCAAAGAAAAGAATTGCAGCTAGAATTTGGATTTTCCGATACAAGCGGCTTCCGCAATGAGTTAAAAGAAAATATTTTGGAAGCGGAAAGATTTTTGAATTATTTGGAGAATAATAAGTTTAGATTCATGCTGTATTTGCCTATTTGGGATTCCTGGTTTGGCGATCGTCAAAGAGAATTGGCCGACGCTAAAAAATTGCAATCGTAATTACAGTCCTTGCTTCTTTAACCTATTATGAAAGGCCTCTGGACGGGGTCTTTTTTATAATAGAAAAAAATTATTTAAAAAAATCAGCGAGCCTTCCGTATTGGAAAACCCGCTGTTGCTTATTTCTTAATATACACATACCCCTCTTTGCCGACAATAATTTCGGTCTCAATTTGGTAAACTTCAATTGCACCAGTTCTTTCGCATTTTTTTTCATCAAGATACCTTGCATCAAAGTCAGCCCCGATGTAAAGAATATCAGTCCGATCACATAGTTGAGTGAAATGAGATGCGCCGCGACCACCGGAATGATCAGGAATACCGAAAAAAATTGCCGTCCTTATGTCTAATTGTGCTTGCTTTTCGATAACAGCCAGCGCGTTACTGAAGTGGCAAAGACCAAGTTGTTTACCCTGGTGTAATAAAATTACTAATTCAGATAAAGCAAGCGAGGGTACAATTAATACAAAGTCTTTATTTGTTTTATTTAATTGTTCTAGGGCAATTTGCGTTTCCTTTTTCCAATCGGATACATAAATAAGCGTCTTGCAATTTGCTCGTCCAGAATTGGCAACGTCAGTGCTTTCTAAAAAGAGAACATAATCCTTAGCATCAAAATCATGATCATAATTACCCGGCAAACGGTCTTCGCAGATTGCACATTGCACTATGTAAATTTGATTTTCATTAGATGCCCACTCAAGATAAAAATTACCTTGTTTATGAAGTTGCCCCAGCTGCTCGAAAAATTTTTTAAAAATAGAAGTTTTAATTTTATCAATAATTTCCGGAGAATGGTGGACAATTTCTTTAAGACCATTAGAAGTAACAGCTGTTGCACTGTCTTGTTTCCATAAATTAATTAGTAAATCGTTCTCTGACTTATGAAAAGTTACCCCGCCACCGCTAACAGCTTTTGTGCCCAAGCCAGCTACTACTCTAACCGTGGGTAAGCCGCGATAAGATGTATAGGCAGTTCCAGACATAGGGGGGCAGAAAGTAATCTTCATAGTGAAAACCAATTACCGGCATGATGAGTATGGCCATTCCGTCTTTAAAAATGCGACGTTTTTCACGCCAGGCGTAAACATCAGCTGAATAGTTACTAGCATAAACAGAAACTTCACAAAGCCAAAGGTTTTTTAAATCTTCTACCTTGTCGCCGCTTGGCCAGAAAAATTCTGTCTTAAATATTCCGATTCCGCCAGATTCTGAAATTTCTGAAGAGCGGATTGCATAGGGTTGATTAACTTCCAGTCTACTAAGAATTTCTTCGTTTATTGATGTGAGGAAAGCGGGACATTTTTGTCTTTGAACAAATTCTTGGGTTGATTCTTTATTTGAATTATTAAACTCCGAATAATCAAAATCCCCGTTACTATGAACTAATTCTTCCACCATACCCTCAAGCAAACTAAGTAGTGTTAAGCGCGAAAATTCATCATAAACACCAGTAGCAATAACAATTCCCTCGGGAACCATTAATCCGCATTCTGTTAATATTTTTGAATGCGTGTTTAAATCTTCCGCCTTAAGGCCAAGCTCGCCTTCGCCGAAAACCTCAAATATCCCTTGTCTCATGTCTTGTCTTTTTAAATGATTAATATTAAGTAAAATCATTATTTTTTAAAAAACGGTAATAAAATAATTTATCATAGTTAATGATTATTTGTCAATTTTATGCCGTCTGTAATATTTTAATCTTTATTGCGGCTTATGAATGTAAAACTAGCGAAGATGACTGCTGTTAAGACCAAAAGGGCAGTTTTTAACTAGTTTAGAAATCTAAAACAATTAATTATTTATTTAATATCTTATGAAAAAGATAAAAAGCTATCTCTTTTCGGAGAAAAGAATAGCAAGAGTCATCTTCGGTTTTTTGGCCATAGCAGCCCTTGGTCTTGTTTTTAGTCCAAACATCTACGCACAATTTGCTCGTCAAACTGGACCATCTGGTTATGGTTATGGCAACGGCTATGGTTATGGCTATGGTTATGGTAGTGATGGTGGGTCAAACGGTTATAGAATTGGTGGTGGCAACCTTTCGACCTATGACTACGGTTATGGTTATGGATCACTGAATAATTTAAACATGGTAAACCTGGGAACAGCCGGTAACTTTGTTATTTTAGCTAAGACAGGAATTTCAACGACCGGAACAACTTCCGTTACTGGAGATTTGGGAATCAGTCCAGCGGCAGCCTCCTATATTACTGGATTTGCCTTGAATTTAACAGCTGGGAGCGCTTACTCTACCTCGGCTTTAGTAACTGGAAAAGTTTATGCTCCAAGTTACGCGAGCCCTACTCCGACTAATTTAACTACGGCCGTGCTTGATATGCAGGCCGCTTATACAGATGCTGCCAGCAGAGCGCCTGGCGTGACTGAGTTAGGTGCGGGAAATATTGGTGGACTGACACTTACTCATGGTATATACAAATGGAGTTCTAACGTGAATATTCCAACTGATATCACTCTCTCGGGCGGTGCCAACGATGTCTGGATTTTCCAGATTGCGGGAAATTTGACCGTCAGTTCTGGTGTCCACATAATTTTAAGTGGCGGTGCTCAGGCCAGTAATATTTTTTGGGTCGTAGCTGGGCAAACAACATTAGGAACGGCCGATACATTTAATGGAAATATTTTGGATCAAACAGCCATTATTTTACAAACTGGTGCGGTTTTAAATGGTAGAGCTTTAGCGCAGACAGCCGTAACTTTAGACGCAAATAGTGTCACGACACCATCAGTTGATTCTGGCGTCACTTATTCTTGGAGTCAAAGTGGATTCGCTACTTGTAGCGTCTCTTGTGGAGGCGGAACCCAAACGCAAACAGTAACCTGTATAAATAGTGATAATAGCCAGGTTGTAAACAACTCTTTATGTTCTGGCACAGCCCCAAGCACTTCACAATCATGTAATACCCAATCTTGCAGCTCTGGCGGTGGGGGAGGTGGCGGAGGTGGCGGTAGTGTCATAAATAACCCACAATGTACGAATGTAACTTATGGCGATTTTGTTCAAAGTTGTTTCGATGGCTATGAATACCGTAGTGTTATTTCTAGAACTCCAAATAATTGTGCCCTGACCGCTAGCCAGATTAATGCTTCACGCGAGTCTTGTACAACCACAACCACAACCACAACCACAACCACAATCGTTAATGATAACCCGGTCACGACTTCTTATCCGTTTGATTTTGTTGCCTCAGAAAAAGCACTTGTACATAATGTTAATATGACCTTATCTAAACGCTTAGCGGGTAGAATATTATTGCAGGTTGAATCTCAAGGTCAGGCCTGGTATGTAAATCCACTCAACTATCTAAAATATTATTTGGGTAGACCAGCCGATGCGTTTGCAATTATGCGTCAGTTAGGTTTAGGTATTAGCGAGAAAGATTATAATAACTTTGCCAAGAGAACCGCTCCGGCACGTATTGCCGGGCGCATCGTTCTTCGTGTACAGGCGCATGGTGAAGCTTACTATGTCAATCCATCAGATCGTAAACTATATTATATGGGTCGTCCGGCTGATGCCTTCGCTTTAATGCGCAGATTTGGTCTTGGTATTACTAATACAAACTTACGTCAAATTGGCGTTGGTGAAATAAATAATTAGTTTTCTCTTTAATAAAAAAAAGACTCTGCAATAGCGGAGTCTTTTTTTGTTTGGTATTTTTGGGCTTTGTATTCGTTTTTGTTGGTCTTGACCCATTTATAATAATATGGTATATAAAATAAACCTGAGACCAGGCAGGTAATGTCCTGGTTTGTTGTTTAAAATTTTAAATAATTTAAAAAATGAAAGAAAAAGTCGCAATTCATCTAGAAACTCTGACCGCTAATTTTTTAGTTGGTGTGGATTTCCGAAATCTGGCAAAAATTGGTCCAAAAAATATTCGGGCTGTTATCAATTTTCTTAAGGATAACGAAGGAGGCCAAGAAAGCAGAATTGAAGAAGAGGAAAATAAATTACTATCATTTAAGAATGATGTAATGGAGGTGGAAAGAATTTCTTCTTACATCAACTATTTGAGAATCAGACTGGGAAATAGAAAATTATTATTAGCAAATTTAAAGACAGCCCTATCTCATACCGCTAAAGATATTGATTTAAAATATCCTGTATTACCAGTCCTGCGTCGATTTGATTGTTTTAAAACCGGAGATGATGTAATGGTGTATGTTGGTAAAATAGGGCTAGAATCAGAAAGCAAAAAAGCTGACGAAGTGATTATCTCTCCATTTGATTGGGTCTGTGGCAAAGTCCTGTCATATCTGGACTCTTCTCCAGAATATACTGTTAGCGTTTTTATTAATAACAAATACAGCTCAGATGAGACTACTAGCCTGGATGGTCATTATAGGCGAATAATGGCTATGTCGCCAACCATTTTTAAAAGAGATGAATTTTATGCTATTAAGGAAATGCTGGAAAATAATAAAAATCCGGAGTTCATTAAACTATTTTTTGAAAATGCTAAGTATTCTCCTTATAGGTATAAAATTGAGTCTTGGCCTGATTATGAAGAAATGAAAAAAATAATTCTCAATTCAAAAATAGAACAGACTAGTGATGAAGAATTATTAAAAAATGAAAAGGCTTTAATTGAGAGCATCCTGGAAATTGCAAAAAAGCACAGCCTTTATGTACAAAACACTAGGGAAATGGCAAAAATGAAGGGCTATAAAATTGAGTAAAGCACGTTATATGTGAATCATAAGTAGGGAGGGGGCACAGATCCCTCCCTTTTTTTATTTCCGTTTAAACTCTAAAGTCAGAAGAATTATATAATATTGACATTTTTTGTTAAAAATGGTAGTGTTACTCGTTACTTAAAGTGCACTATTTTAGTTCGTTTACAATTGAAAATAACAAAAACCGACATAAAAGAAAAACAAAACCATGGAAAAGCTCATTACTTTGATATGCTTATTTGCCACTTGTCACCTCCCTCAATCTTTTAACCCTAGCGGCCATAATAATAAATGCCGTTTAGATTCAGGGATGGAAATAATGAAAATTTATCATTATTACGACGAGAGTTGTTCCTTTGACTCTAGTTTTACCAAAGCATTAAAACCGATTAATCAATTCCCACAAACAGGGTTTCCTTTTTTAAAAACAGAAAAATTGATTAAAGATCTTACTGATTTTAAAACCAAAGAGATTCATAAGTGTTTCTCTTGTCAGTTAAGACATCAATCTGATTTTGAAAAAATTGTTTTAAAATTGGCAAACATACTCGGTGGACAGTCGGACATCAGTAAACTTAATGCCAGAGACGCCCTAACATTATTAGCTAATGTTGTTAGATTCCAATTGTCAGATAAGGGAAGTAATAATTATCTTATCGCTAAAGAGATTGAGCCTGCTATTGAAATATTAAAAACTAGAGAGCATTTGCGGCTTAATATATTTCAGCTGATAAGTGCGGATGAATATTTTTTATCAGGTTACGGAAAGCAGAATTATTATTGCGGCATGGTGTCTTGGATCGGTGTCCATGCTTTCGATGTATTCAAGCAACATATACCCTCATTAAATAATGTTTATATGTTTGAATGCGGATTACAAGGGCCGGCTCATAGTTTTAACTTAATTCTAACAGTCGGCACAAATAACATTGGGATATATCTTTTGGATTTCCAAAAAGAAAAATTTTGGAATCACGATTTAATAATATCCAAATCCTCCGACCAATTATTGGCCGAACTGGATATGTCGACAGATGTCGAGCTTACGAGACTTGGTCACTAAGTAAGCACAAGGGTTCAGATTAAACTGAACCCTTTTTTTATTTCCGTAGTCTTAAAGCCTGATATTTCTGAAAATTTTGGCGTAATTATTGGGGAAATTGAGAAGTGGGCGGAATTTTCGAGTAATTAAAACAATGTCTAATCGTTGAAATTATGTGTTATAATATAAATACAAAGGTTAATCTTTTTAAAATATGGCAAATGAATTAAATGTTATTTATTCTCAGGCTAGCTTAGAAGATGAGCCAGCTATCTTTGATTTATTGAAAGAGTTAGAGGGGGATAGATCTAAATTTGATATTGCGCGATTTTATGTTGCTAAAGTTAATAATCATCTAATTGGCTGTATTAGAACAAAGATGTTTGCTGGTGGCTGTTTAGAGTTGGCGAGTTTGGCGGTTGATAAAAATTATCAAGGCAGGGGGATTGGGAGCAGATTAGTTGAGGAATTACTATTGAAAGAAGTAACGCGGCCAATTTTTATTTTAACGGAATTAAATAAAGAGAGTTTCTATAATAAATTTAATTTTAAAATTGTTGAGCCATTAAAGCTCCCAGATGAATTTAAAAAAGAATATGACAGAATAATTAATTTACCCTTCGCTAAAAATTTAAAAGTTATTGCCATGGGGGTGAGGTAAACAATTAATTCTATAAATTAAAAAAGAATACAGTATTCACTGCGTTCTTTTTATTTAGTAGTCCCTGGGTTAATTTTCGCGCTCGCTTTTCTTCCGAAAAGCTCACTTGTCCAGAGTTGGCGTTCGAAGCTCCCCCGGAGCTTCGCCCGACATTCGTCTGCATCCTCGCCGCTAAAAATAGCGGCTCGGATTTGAC
>Ga0224524_1000486_pt1 | contig 15203 bp, 8 predicted proteins | sample CFST75metaG_FD_179895 | JGI IMG/M metagenome (GOLD analysis project Ga0224524, IMG submission 179895) | Peat soil microbial communities from Stordalen Mire, Sweden - C.F.S.T75 | ecosystem: Environmental > Terrestrial > Soil > Wetlands > Peat | place: Sweden: Norrbotten County, Stordalen Mire... | reverse complement strand
TTATTTACGACGCACTCTTTCAACGTTCGCCCCTGAATATCTTGTATAGCCATGCGATAATTATCTTCTTGAGAAAAAATAATTTTTATGTTGCTCATGGCAGGTCGAATTTTAAAACTGAAAGGCCTCCGTGCATTTTGAAACCGAAAAGGACCTTCCGCTGTTGCAATAGGCCGTGAACCGATTTTAAGCGTCACCGGCCCTAAAAGCCCTCTTCCTATTCCGGATTTGTACCAGCGGCTGCCAACGCGTATATCGAGCTGGTTGCTGCCGGTTTTGAGCAATCCAGTTACATATACCCGATACGGCGCTTTCCAGGTATATCCTGCGTTCGCGCCATTGATGGAAACCTGGGCAATATCATACATGGAGCCTAAATCTAAAACCAAGTCTTTCGTCGGATCGGGCAGGGAAGTAAGATTGAAACTTATGGTATATTCTCCTGTCCCCACAAAAGCGCCGGCCAAACCATTTACAGAACTCCAGTCGGATAATGTGGTCAGGTTCACGGTAGCGGCGGCTTTTCTCAAGTTGCTGGTAAAGGCAACATTCCACGTTCCCGAAATGGTTTGATAATTTGTAAAGTAGAGGGAATCAAGAGTGGGAGAAACGGCGGGTTTGTCGCGCCTGATGACAATGAGTTTTGAATCATACTGCGTTCCCGGAAGATATGCGGTGGAATACTCGCCGCTACTGGTAAAGTTCAAAGGCGTCACTCTCCCGGTCGCGGCGTCCCATTCCTCGACCTTGCCCACGGCCCTGAACTGCCAGTTTCCTGAAACCCCTGAATTATTATTCAGAAAATAAACGTCGAAGTCATCGCCGCGGCGATGTTGAAAAGGCAGCTCTCCCGCCACGGTTTGCCACCCCGCGGGTCCGATCACGTCCGGTTTGATATTCAAATACGTCAACACCGACTGCGGAGTATCGTATTTCGTGCTCCACACCTTTCCCGAACCCACCGCAATCGGCCCAGCGCCCGTGATCACGTCATACAACCGGCTCTTTATCGCCGCCATCTCCGTGTTGATCGCCGCATACTGGCCGCCGTAATAATAAGGCGTGGTCCCGACCACCATACCATTGGTAAACAACACGTTGGCGCCGGCGCGTATCAAGGTGTCAAGTTTGCGCAGCGTCTCGACATTCTGTATCACATCCTTGACAATAAGTAGTTTGTAGCCCGTCATCGGCGTGTTGATCGTCCCGCCGCTCACGGTGAATGCGTTTTGGAGAAACCCGGCCTCGCTGCACGGGTCTTCCTTGACCTCGCTGTTATTGTAACCAATCGAGGTGTCCGGGCCTAAAGAAAGAACGTCCACGACCGGCTTGCCCTGCTGCAAAACATACATGTAATTGGCAATGTAATCGGCAAAGCCGCGAAAGACCGGAAAAAACGGGTGCCAATGATTGAACTTGCTGGAAGCTCGGAAATTCTCGAACCAGCTTTGGTTCTGTGGCGCATAGGTATATCCGTGCATCATTATTTTGTTCGCGCCAGCGCCTATAATATTATTCAGCGCCTGATTCATAAGCTTAATGGATTCATTGTTAGTGTCGCCATCTCCATTAAGCATGGTAAAACTTTCGCACGAGATGATCCTTCTCCCGTAAAGGTTGGCGCCGGCACGCGCTTTTTGGCCATAGTGTATCCTTCCGAGAGGACCTACTGAAGGGCCGCCGCTAACGAGCTGTCCTCCGTAATTTTCAAACTCCGGTATGTCGGCATTGCCGTAATTGTCGGCCCAATAATACCAGTCATGACCCTCGCCCCTGAAGGTAAGTCCATTCTGCGCCGCCCACTGTCTGGCCCCGCCGAAGCCGTATCTTCCGAAACAGACGCTGCGTGTCGCGTCATACTCCGCGGAAACGCGTTTGCCGTCGGAGGTCGATGATTTATAGAAAAGAACCGGCAGATATTTAACGATATTCCATCCTCGTATCTGTTGAAATTGCGTGCCGAAATTCGGGCCGATGCCGGAACCGTAATCCTCGAGATTATCACAATAAATTGATTTGAATGTTGTCCCGATAAGGGAGCTGTTTAATCCGTTAATCACCGGTTTAATCAGCCAGTTGAGCTGCGCATGTACCGACCCGGAATCCTCGAATCCGACCGTAGGGCCGTTAGCGTCGGGCTGCGGACCATTGGGATCTCCCCCGTATTTGACAGGTTGCAGCCAGAAGCCTGTTAGTATCCATTCACCTGAAGGCAGGGCAACGGTAATGGTGTTATTCGCGCCGACATTTTGGGTAAGCACGGTTGCCGAGTCAATGACCGGATCAATGGAACCTGACGTTGCGGTGCGTGTTAATGTTACCTGCCATAATCTTCCGTCGGCGTTCAGTGTTGGTTTCGGAATCGACCCAGACCAATTCTGAGGGCCGGTCAAACGAGTACTCTGATATAGAACATCACAACTAGCCGCCATTGCATTCGCCAATGGACCATTGTAACACCACGGCCATGCGGACCCCGGATTCAAGGACACGAACATTCCAAGGTTCGCCGCTTCCTGGATCAAACCCGTTACGTTGGTTACCCATTGGGCGCTTCCTAACGCAACCGTGCTGCCGGTCGCCGCCGCATAAACTCCGACCTCTTCCACTTCCCCGATACCCTGGTCTTTCATCTGTTGCAATTCCCAGGCAAGCTCCGTTCTTGTTATATTACTTCCCCACCACCAATATCGTACGCCCATTCGATACTGCATTGACGGATTACCGAAGCCGCCTTCAAGCTGTGCGGCGGTCTGCGCCAGAACGCTTCCTATTAAAAACGCGATCAGCAAAGGGAAAATAATAATGCGGATTTTATTCATGAGAAATTCCTTCTCGAAAAGAGAAGAGTATCGAAGTTGTCAGAATTGATACATGAACCTCAGATTATAGTGCCAATTGCCGTTGCCCCTTAATAACTCCTCATTGGTAACGCTGCCGCCGGCGTCAACCGTACGAAAATGGTCTTTGCCTACCAGCCACTTGACACATAATCCCTTAACCAGTGTTTTCTGGGCAAATATCGACCAGCGAAACATTTGTTGCTCGCTGTATTCATCCTGGGTTAAATTCGGCGTGGGAGCCTGTAAAATCGACAGATTTCCAGTCCAACCAAAGTATTCCATTTCCAGGGAAAGAAAATCCAAGGTTTTAAAAACCGGAACATCAATGCCCATCATAATCGGCCATCGTTTAGAAATATCATTATACACCGTATCATAGTTCTTGACGCCGAGAATGGCGGTTTCGGCATACAGTTTACCGTCTTCCTTCCCAAGGAGGTTTAAAAAATCTTCGGATAAAAAGTGTTTGGGATCAAAAGTAACTCGGGCCATAAGTCTCGTTGACTTCCATGTAAGGGGTACTTTATCTCCATTTGTATTATAAACGGTATCTCCGGGGTTTGTTTGCGATGGATCAATCGACAACAGCCGATTAAGGCTGATACCGGCCCCTATATCGAAAATGTTTGTAAATTTATAGCCAATCAGATACGAAAGCGAGTAATCCCCAACCGCTGTATTCGCCGTTGTTCCGAAATCCGTAGTCCCACTGGTCGTATTTCCGACGCTCATTTCACTTGTTAAAAGCAGATCCTGCCTCAGACCTCCAAGAAGCGTGCTCGACACGCGCAGCCCCAACAGACGGGACTTGCAATTGTCAAAATCATTGATGATGTAGGGAGCGTATGCTCCGGTTCGGTAGCTGAAGAGATATTCACCCATGTTGGTGGCTTGTGGATTGTACTTGAACGGAAAGTAGCCAAGCGCTATCTGCAAAGGCGGGTTCCTGAGATCCTCGCCGAAGGAATAAATCCCTTGCGCTTCCTTGAGAGAAAACGCCGTTTTAACGGTGGCGGGAGCTCCGGCGCCTCCGGCGAAAGTGGCTATCCCTAGTTCCACTCCGGCAATAATCCGTAAACGTTCCCGCACTATACCTTCGAGCGTAAGCCTGAAATTGGCGTGTTGGTCCCATGATTTATCAGGCAGCCCGGTAATCGCACCCGTGGGATCGCTCGTCGATACAAGCTGTCCTATTTGATAATAAGCAAAACCCGACGGGGTTACCTTAACGTCGGATTCCTCGGCATGAATCGATTGAAAGCACATCGCGACCGCATATATGAAAAATAATGATTTGCAATTCATATTTTTATCCTTATACGTACATTCCATTTTTCCGAAAAATCAGGGAAACCATTTTAATAGTATAAAACCTGTTCAGAATGAATACATAACTCTTACCGCGTAATGCCAATCGCCGTGCGCGACAAGAAGTTCACCGCCATTTGAGCCGACCGCGATCGGGTTATCCACTCCCGCCCAGGGGGATTGAGAACCGGTATAACGATAGTGGTCTTTTCCTATAAGCCCCTTGACGGATAACCCTTTTACCAAGCTTTTTTGGGCAAATAACGACCAGTGAAACATATTTTGGATAACCCATTGGTCTTGACTGAGATTCTCTATGGGCGATTGACCGGAAGGGAACCTGAATTTATCGTAGTTAAAACTGAAATATTCCATTTCAAGGGATAGAACATCAAGCGCCTTAAAAGCGGGAATGTTAAAGCCGATCATGCAAGGCGTTCGTTTTAGGATATCATCGAAGATCGCTCCGTAGTTCGCCAAACCAAGAAATGCGGTCTCAAAATAGAGCTTACCGTCCTCTTCTCCCAAAAGACTTGAAAAATCCGCGGGTATAATTTGTTTAGGATCGAAGGAGACGCGTGCCATCAGTTTTGTGCCTTTAAATGAGTAATGGAGAGTATCTCCATTCTCCACCACAGGTTTATTATCTTTGTCATAAACAATATTCGTGGAATCAAGTGGCGTGGTTTGGCTTGGGTCAAGCGGGATAAGCCTGCTTAGGCAAATGCCCGCACCCACATCAATGAATTTTTTCACTTTATATCCCACCAGATACGACAACGAATAATCCCCCAAAGGCGGATAATACGTTTCGCTGGTAAAAAGCAGATCCTGATGAAGGCTGCCGAAGAGCGTGCTTGATATGCGCAAACCCAGCAGTCTTGCTTCGCAATTGTCAAAATCATTGGTGATAAAGGGCGGATAGACGCCGGTGCGGAAGAGGTACTCACCCATATTGGAAGCCTGCGGATTGTATTTAAACGGAAAGTAACCTAGCGCTATCTGCAAAGGAGCATTCTCCAGGTTATCGCCAAAAGTATAAATGCCCTGCCCTTCCCTGGGGAAAGCATACGAACTTGTGCTCGTGGTGCCCTTTGGACTGCCTCCCCTCGGCGGTTGTACTTGCGTAACCATCGCCACTTCGGCCCCGGCAACGATACGCAAGTGATCTTGTACCGTAGCGTCTAAGGTAAGCCGCGCATCACACCGCTGGTCCCAGGTTTTGTTCGGGAGCGTTGTGGCCGGATCAAAGGTCTGTTCAAGCTGCCCAAATTGAAAATAAACGGAAGCCGACGGCTTAACCGAAATCGCGGATTCATCCGCATAGGCGGCTTGAAACCATAGTAAAGTCGCCGGTATGAGAAGCAATTTTTTACAACTCATGCTTTGTATCCTCCCACATTAAATTTCTGTCCGTGATCCACAAGAAAGTATTACACACTTTTCCTGAGCGGTTCAATACAATTTACACATAGAACTTACATTCACGGGACCACTACCTTGACTCGCTGCGCAACCAATCCGTCCACCTTAATCGTTGCTATATACGACCCCTTGCTCAAGCCGTTCATCGGGATACCGCACGGTGTAGAGCAAATCCGGTTGGCGTTAACGGCGGCTTTCCAGACCTGTCTGCCGCGCATATCCAAAATACCGGCCTCAATCAGGCTATTGCCCCGTAAACCCGATGCGGGCGGAACGATAAGTTCTATCGTGCCGTTAATCGTACGGATACGGAGACGGCCGTGTAAGGATTGTTTTTCAAACACCGTCCCGGTGGCAACCCCGTTAATCCATACATCAATCGCCTGATTCGCGCCAATGGGTATACTTAGGCTTTGGGTAGCGCTCGTATAGGCGTATTGGGACGTCGTCAATGCGACATTGTTCGCCATGACGCTGGTCGGCGCCGTGCTCATATGCACCTTTACGGTGTCGCTAACGGTCATTGCCGGGGATTTCACGCGGAAGATGCCGTTGGCGAAGGATCCAACCGTTATAACCTTTTTCGCGTCATTATCCAGATAATCGACGTAGGTGAATGTCGAGGATTCGCCTGCCGCGCCGGGGAAGGCGTTGATAATCAGGTTTCTACCCGCGTCGTACGTCGTCATCCATTTCTTTGAATTTCCCGGATAAATTTGCCCGGTCACATACACTGAATTCGACTTGACGTACACTGGAATCTGGTACAGTGGAATCGTCGGCGTTGTAAAAGTTCCCGCGGCATGCGTTTCGGCTTGATTGAAAAAGTTATACCAAGTTCCCGCGGGAAGATAGACGCTACGAGTCATGGCCGCCGATGTAATGGGCGCTACCAGCAACGCATCCCCTAAAAGATATTCGTCGCCTAACGAATAGGTGTTGACGTCGTCAGGATACATATACGGCAGGGGCCGCATGGCAACGCCGTTATCCGCCGATGTGTTTGCGAGCGAATAAATGAGGGGTATAAGGCTCATGCGCAAATCGCATACGCTTTTATAACGAACCGTAAAGGTTTGACCGTCCACGGCGTCGCCTGAGGCGGTATAAATGTAAGGTTCTTTTCCATCAAGCATATTTTCCATCATTCCCGAGAAACATCCGAAGGTAAGCCACCGCATGTATTGGTCCGTCGAAATTTTCGTCGCGCCGGTGCCATACCCGCCGATATCGGAACCCCAAACCGGAAAGCCGCAAAATGCGGTTTTAATTCCATTGGCCAGGGCGCCGACAAGTCCGGGCCACGGCGCCCGGGTATCGCCCGCCCATACAGCTCCGTTGTACGGTTGGGTACGATGGTACGCGCCGCGCGGAAAATTGAATTGGTCGTCGCCCCATTTGGCGCGCAACGCTTCATCAGTCACCTTTGCATTGAGATAAAGATACTTCGGCTGTTTTTCAGCGGTAGGCGTGCCGTCGGCCCATGTGCCGCTGAGAACTTGCGACATGGATTCTTCGCAACGGTCCATCTTATGGCCCTGTACGCCGATAGTTGCATTGTCCTGCAATGAATCCAGCTTTCCCTTGTACCAAGCGGTCGCCGCCGGGTTGGAAAGATCAAGATAGTAATAGCCTCCATTGAAATAGGTTCCCGACGGCGGAACAGGCGTTCCAAAAGTACACGGCGCCACCCAGCTCATGAATTTAACGTTATAACCGCTCACATCGCTGATCTGTTTAATCCAGGTCCCGGGGTTCGCGAACGCCGTGGACCAGTTCATGTTACCCCATCCCTGGCCTCCGTCGCTATACGGTCTGTCAACCCACTGGGCGGTGATGGGGATTTGGTTGGAGGTAAAGGTCGTGATATGCGTCAATATCTGCGCGCTGCCGGAATAGTTATTATGCCAAATGACCGGACCGCATGCCCAAATCGGCACTTTTTTTGTGGGCGAGCGGGTCCCGAGCGCCTCAACAGTCTGAATGGTTTTAAAATATCCCTGATGGATTTTATCTCCCGTCGGGCCGTAATAAATATACCAGTCAATTGTATTAGTGCTATGGGTAATGGTCGTAGCGCCAACGCCTGATCCAAAAACATAGGTCCCTTCCGCGAAGGTGTTAAAGAAACTGCCATAGCCGAGACTGCTCATATAGAAAGCCGACCAGACTTTTGCGTTCGGTTCATTCGAATAATTTTCTATGTTCGCCGCGGTAATGGCAATGGTTTTCCCGGTTAAATCAGGACTATTGCCGTTTATATTTTGCTCGGTAATTCCGAAGAAATGGTCGTTATTGCCTTTCAAGGTAATCGAGACCGTTGATGCGGAAGCGACCTTCCCATATACGTGAATGCCTGATAAAACCGGCTTTATCGTCATGGCAACGCTTGCCGTCAGATTAATCACAAGACTGTCCGTCGCCGGTGTTGACGAAGTAATCGTGGTATAATTCGTGCCACCGAAGTTGATGGCGGTTATTTCAAGGAATGTTTTAGCCCCTGCCGATACTTTAATATCCAAGGGCGAATTTACTACATCAACCGTCAAATTACCCGCAGTCCAGGCATTAATACCGGATGAAAGAGACAGTACAAGCCCGCACAACACGAACATTTTTTTAAACATTACGACCCCTTTGTTTTGATTTTTTTTCTTGGTAAAACCTCTGTGTGAATATAATTCCAGAAATATTGTACTAATTTAATTAAAAAAGCCTAAATCAGCACTAAAAATATTGGAATGTGCAATAATAATGTATTCGATACGAGTACAGCAAATAACAGAGGTAATAACGTCAGCATTTATCCAAATAAAAATAAAAGTAAATAGTATTCTATTTATGGCAAAGGCGAGCGGAAAATTCCACTCCTTCCGCCAGCTAAAATATATCCACCGCTCACAGATATAGCTAAGCTTGCATCTACGTAAATGGAACTAGTCCAATTTTTCCCGTTATTTGGAGAATAATAAATGCCTTGCCCATTGTTAGCTATTATTTTGCTTCCAATTCCAACTATAGCACTAGTCAAATATCCAAAAATGGGCCCTATAGAATTCCAGGTTAATCCATTATCAGTTGATGAATAAATTCCAGCATCAATTGTTCCTTCGTAGAGATTTCCATTAATTGGTGATATTACGCTAGCTGCTGGAATACTTCCCTGCGACACACATGTGAGGGTCTTCGACGGGTTGTTGGCTTTGGTGAACATGCCGTGATCCTTAATGAAACACGCAAAAAAATATCCCAACAAAATCATATCTGGTGGAATTTATTTTTCGAGTTAAAGAGTAGTTTTTTATAAACATGGTGGAGTGTCCATATGAATCAGATTTCATTAAAACGATGGGTCTTTGTCTATGGTACACTCTTTTTTACAGCCGCTTCGCTCGCTGCCGCGCCCCTTGATTCTTTACAGCGGGCATATACTCAGTTACGTTATGGGATGTTCATATGTTACGGCATTGAAACGTTTTACGGAGGCGATTATTGGAATAATCCCAAACCACCAGCCGCGAGCGTTTGGAACCCCTCCGCTTTGAATTGCAAAAACTGGGCCGACGCCGCCAAAGCCGCGAAGATGAAATACGGTCTCTTTACCACAAAGCACCACTGGGGTTTCTGCCTGTGGAAAACCTCGACGACCGCGTATAATTGCATGAACTCGGGCGCGCTACGCACCGACGTCGTCCAGGCATACTGCGACGCTTTCAGGGCCGACAGCCTCCTTCCCGGCCTTTACTATTCCATGTTCGACGTTTTTGATTCCGTCGACGGCGGCTATGGGGCATTCAACAGGACCCTATGGAATAAAAAGAAAACCTACATCGAACAGCAGCTCAGGGAATTGCTGACCAACTACGGCCCCATCCCGATCCTAGTTATTGACGGATGGGCATGGCGGATGGGGCACAACGCCGTCCCCTACCAGGAGATCCGCGAATTCGTCAAGAGCCTGCAGCCCAACTGCCTTATAAGCGACCACGACGGCGTGGGCAGGCCGTGGGACAACGACGTGGTCATGTATGAGGAACCCAAGGGAGTTTATTGCCCCGCGGGAAACGCCTTGGCCTCCAACCAGGGGCAATGCATCGTATCCCAGGCAAGCGGCTCCTGGTTCTGGACCGGGGGCGGCGCCTCTATGACCGTTGCGAACATCCGCACACATTTGGTTAATCTCGAACAACGGTACTGCAATTTCCTGCTTAATTGCCCTCCCACCGCCGGCGGCGTCTTGGACCAACGTATTATCGATACGATAACGAAAGCGGGAAGCGGTTGGACGCCGAACCTAAACCGGACGCCTCTGCCAACGCAGCCGCATGCAATTGAACATCCGATTACTCCCATAGCCGCCACAAGTGGAAGCGGCTTAAGCGCCGGAAGCGCTTGGAACGCCATTGACGGCTATAACGACGTATTAGGCGCTACTACCGTGGGCCAGAATCTTTGGTCGGCTACCGGCGCTCCCCCACAGTCGGTGACCATTGATTTAGGAGCAAAATATTATAACATCGAAATACTCGGATATTTGCCCCGTCAGGACTATTCCGGCAGCAACAGAAACCTGACCGGAAACATCACCGGGTATGTCATCTCAATAAGCGACGACAACAGCGCTTTTCAGCAAGTAGCGAGTGGAACCTGGCCTGCGGACTCGTCGTACAAAATAGCGGAATGGACGCCTGTGTCTTCCGGCAGGTATGTACGCCTGCAAGCAACGTCGGCGAATGGAAACACCGTGGTCATCAATGAAATAGCCCTTGGAGGAAGAACGCATACTCCCACGACAACGCCGGTGAACGTCTTTGAAAGAAGCGTCATTGGGTCGATGTCGCGTACTAGCGCTCCCGAAATTATGCTGAACATCGAAGGGATTTTTGCCCTCAACTCCCGCGCCGCATCTCAATCGTTCGTATACGATGTGACCGGCAAGACCATAAAACGCTCCGTTGCCAATGGCTCCCTTCCCTATTTAGGGAGAGATTTCGGCATGGCGCGCGGCGTTTATATTTTTAAACCCGGGGACTAAAGGGTTTTTCTTCCAAGTATTCGTTATCGCGGGACTTGTGGAATTGAAATGTTTGTCCGTTTAATCATCTCAAGATATTGGGCGATTTCATTGGCCTTCGATTCATTTCCCGCCGACTTTGCCGTTTCAAGACCTCTTTGCAAATAAAGAATCGCATCGGCCGGTTGCCCTTTTTGATAAAAAGCGACGGCGAGATTTTGATACGTACTGATTTTATGAGGGCTGATTTCCAATGCCCTCCGATAGTGGGTTATGGCTTCATCAATTCTTCCGGTTTGCAGCAGTGCAATACCGAGATTGGTGTGGGCTTTTTCGTAGTCGGGTTTAATTGCCACGGCCCTCAGGTAATGATCAATAGCTTCGTTCATTCGTCCGATTTTTAAAAGCGCATTGCCGAGGTTTGAATGGGCTTCGCTGTAATTGGGATTGATTTTTAAAGCCTTTTGATAATGAACAATCGCTTCGTCAATTCGTCCGACACTTGCCAAGAGGTTGGCAAGTTTGTTATGGGATTCCGGATACTTGGGATTAATTTCAACTTCTTTCCGATACTGGACGATAGCCTCATCAATCCGACCGGTTTTCTCAAAAAAAACACCAAGGTTGTGGTGAGGATCGGCATAATTGGAATCGATTTCCACCGCCTTCTGGTATTGTTTAAAAGCCTCGTCAATTCGACCCCTTCGTAACAATACGCCGCCAAGGTTGTTCCGGGCTAAGGCAAAATCAGGTTTGATTTTTACCGCCTTCCCGTAAAAGGCAATGGCCTCGTCAATTCGATTGGATTGCCCCATCAGGCTTCCAAGGTTGTTATAAGCCATCCAGCAATCGGGGTTTTCCCGGATGGTGGTTCGGTAGAGGATCTCTTCATCGGCGTATATTCCGCTTTGTTTCCAGGTCAATACGGCAAGCGGCAGAAGTACTATCATGTAAAGAACCGTCCGCATGCTTCCCTTTAACAAACCACATGAAGACGCTATTCCGGCGAAAAGGGCGATTGGACCTATGCAGGCAAGATATTGAAAATGATCGGCGACAAAGGAAAACTGGAACGGGTACACGTTAAAAAAACCCATGACTGGGAAAATCGTGGCTGTAAAGAAAAGGAATGCCGCCATCGGCGCGCGCCAAAGTTTCCGTAATAGCCAAAGCGCAGCGGCGCATAACAACGTGGCGAAAGGAAATACATACTGCCACCATACGGCCTGGCTTACGTTCCAACGAGGGTAGATAAAAATTAAATCAACAGGCCGGATTATTTTGCCCAGGTAGAACCAAACAACCCGCCCCGCTATAAGGCACCGTTCGACAAAGGTAACGGCAAACCTACTTTCTTCACCACCAATGATAAACGTGTGTTCCACCCAGGCGGTAAACAGGCCGGAAGCGATTCCCACTACAAAAAACGGCAGTAAGGGGACAATATCCCTCCTCCAATCCAACCTTCCACGCTTCCACCAGAACACCACAAGCAGCGACATGGGCAACGTTGCAATAACGGATTTCGACAGGAGGCCAAGAATAAAAAGGCCAATTGCAATAATACAATATTTTCTTTTTCTTTCGGAATCGAATTTCAAGTATGCAAGTGTTGTGGCGAAATAAAAGACTCCGGATAATGTGTTTTTCAATTCCGTAATCCATGCCACGGATTCCACTTGCACAGGATGCAGCGCGAAAATCGCGGCTACGAACCAGGCGCCGGGTATTGCCAAGCGGCGCAGAATTTTAAACAACAACAATGCAGAAATAAAATGCAATAATATATTGACCAAATGGTATCCAAGCGTCGAATTGCCCCAACAATGATATTCAAGCCAAAATACGCTATGAACCAATGGGTAATACTGCTGCGTGGCTCCAAGGTGGGTCCAAATGCGTGTCAAGCCCTCAATTGAACGAAGATCCGGTGTAGTAATATGGTGGTCATCGTCCCAGATTATTTGCCCGTTCCATGCGGGCTTATAGACCAGTAGAGTGATTACTAATAGTACTATCCATGAAAACAAATCCCGATTAACTGAATGAAATAATGCCGGTTTCATCGATTGCCGGAGCGGTCGATGTATTTTATTTTGACTCGTAAACAATTTTTTATGTTTAGACATGGGAGATATCCATAATTATTAAACCCACACGGTCCGTCGGGTCAATATGGAAACAATTACGCTACCAGCTTCCGCTTGCCCCACCACCACCCGAACTGCCGCCGCCAAATGAAGACCCGCCGCTGCTACTACTTGAACCAGAGCCGGACGAGCCGGAACTATAGGTAATAATCGGGATGGTTACCAGGATAGTTCGCTCGATTCCGCAATTCGCGCACCGATAGACACATTGGTTCTTTCCGGTATGAGACGCGGTCGCCTTCTTTATTGTGACAACATTAACCGCCGTATCGGCGACAAATTGACATGAAGAGCATTTTTGGTAATGCGTGGCGTCATTGGCGTAACTGATCACTAAAACATCGTCTTCATTATCCGTGACCCAAACATCATAATCCAGGCTTTTCAATTTTTCTTCGAGTATTTGACCTTTGTTTAAAAACTTGTCTTCCTCAGCTTCGGAAAGTTTGTGCATCGGTTTCCCGTTTTTCTGACTGATCCGAGGTCTATTGCGCAATTTTTTAAGCGTGATTTTCAACCAAATCGAAAGAATAATTCCGGGAATCAGCAAACCGGCGATGAAGCAAACTCTAAACGATGCCTTGGTATATTTATTCAGGTGATTATACGCACCGGCGGGAGAATCCGACCTTTTAATCTTATTTTTAAATACCCGGTAAAGCAAGAAGCCGCAGAGCATTGTTCCGAGCATATAAAAAGAAAAGACTATTAAGATGATTTCCGTGTTATTTTCCCGGTTTCCCGATACTGAATTATCCTCTTTATCACTTGGTTCCGTAGCTGGTTCACCCCTGATATACGAGCCGATCCGAAAAAGAGACGACAAGACGCCGTCGCCGTATTTCCCCGCCTTGAATTGAGGAACGAGCGTTTCGGTCCCAATTCGTTTGCAAATAATATCAGGTAAAACCCCTTCGAGTCCGTAACCGGTTTCTATTTTCCATAAATGTCGGTCAATAACGACAAGCAACAGTAAGCCATTATTTTTATTTTTTTTGCCGACCCCCCAAAAATTGAAAAGTTCATTCGCAAATTCATTGATATCCGATGCGCCGATTGAACGCAATGCGACAACGGCGATTTCGGCGGACGTTGTTTTTTCTATTTTGACGATTTCGGCGTTAATCGCCGATTCTTCAACGGGACTGAAAACCGTGTCCGGGTTGCTTACATACGAACCATGAAGCGTCATTGGGTTGGGAACGGTTGGGACGGTGTAGTCGGAGGCGAGAGTTATGCTGGAAAGATTAATGAGGAGTGAAAATGCGGTGGCAATAAAAAGCGATGGGGCTCTTCGCATATAAAGCAGATCCTTGGTTGTCTTTTCGGGATAGTTACCCGATTATCCTTAGTGAAACGATCTTCAGTCTTCCGTCTCTTTTTTCAAGGTGAAAATAGACATCGAATTCCTGCTCCGGAAACGCATTATAGATTCCATACCTAAAACACCCCTTTTTACTCTCAATCTCTTCAAAACCTTCGCTGCGTTTAAGGTCAAATATTTCTGATTTGTCTATTGTGCTACGCAAAAGATAGTGCGCGACGGTTTTGTAATAGGTAGCGATAAACGCATCACGATCGATAGTCATCTCTACTTCAATCTCTAAAGGAAATGCGATGACGTCCAGAATTCCTGCCGTATCACGTATATTCAGCATATGCTTTACATTTTTTAGGAACATCCTCACCTGAACGGAATCTTTGGAAGACAAACAGTCGCTGACATTGGAACCGCCGCTCCTCTTTCCTGCCACAACGGAATCTGAGCCGTTGTTCAGGGCTTTACCTGTTGCGGATTTCAGAGAAGCACTGCAAACAACTCCGAAAAGAATAAATGACAGGATCAATTTAGTCGTATACTTGCGAAAAAAAATCATCGTGAGGAATCGCGTTTGGTTTTAAGTCTTACTCCCGTAATTTTCTTGTTCTCGCTTGGCCCAGATTTAATTACGTTTTCTTCGGACAACTTATCACTTTCATCATATTCAAAATCGATTGGGAGAAAAAAACCTCTGAACTTTTTGTAATGTTTCTTCCCATTTTTCTCGATATATGAAAGAAAGACATCACCGGAACAATCATACTCTGATAATTTAAGGTGATTGCCCTGGTTGCCACCGAGCACTAAGATTGTGCCGTCGGGAGTTTTACCATATACGAAACCGACATGTCCTTTATCCTCGCATACGCCAGATTTGGTGCAATCAGAAAAAGTCGCTACTGCCCCGTAAACTGGTTCTTCGACTTTTTTTAGAAGTTCTTTTGATTTTATATTATAATTGGGATCGTCTGCGATGTAAAATCTCGCGCCTGATGCTTTTGGGCTCTTAAAGATTGTTTGATCCAAACACCATGAAACACAGGAGGCACACCATGCAACCTCTGTCGGATCATCTTCGATTTTCTTTGTATTCGGATTATCGTGTATCCCGATCGAATGAAAGTATTTGAGCACCATAGAAT
>Ga0224524_1000477_pt1 | contig 15364 bp, 19 predicted proteins | sample CFST75metaG_FD_179895 | JGI IMG/M metagenome (GOLD analysis project Ga0224524, IMG submission 179895) | Peat soil microbial communities from Stordalen Mire, Sweden - C.F.S.T75 | ecosystem: Environmental > Terrestrial > Soil > Wetlands > Peat | place: Sweden: Norrbotten County, Stordalen Mire... | reverse complement strand
CTGGGGCGCCAGCGCAGGCAATATTACTATTGTTGCCCTTAACAATTGTGGAGAAAGTACACCCCGGACCCGGGTAATCGGTTTTGAAACATTGCCCGGACCTGCAGGAACAATCGCAGGTAACGATACAGTTTGTTCAAATAATGAAAGCTATACCTACACCCTTCCTTCAATCGCCGGAGCAACTTCTTATATCTGGTTATTCCCCACGGGAATATCGATCACTTCCGGAGCAGGAACCAATTCTGTTGTCATTACCATCAGCCCGGAAGCTACATCAGGTGCGATCATTGTTCGGGGGAAGAATGACTGTGGTTCAGGATCGGCAAGTATGAAAAATATCATCGTAAAAATCTGCGCAGGAATTTCTGAAAACAAAACAGAAACCGGAATCTCAGTTTACCCAAACCCGGCAGGAGGCGTTTTAAATCTTATCATTACCAATGGGGAAAATCAAATAGAACTTCAGATTATTGATGTCAGGGGACGAATAGTATACAAAGAATCACTGAATAACATCCCGTATGAATTCATACATAAGGTCGATATTTCAGCTTTATCAAGGGGCGTGTATTTTGTGGAATTGGTCAACAGTAAAAGGTTTGTAATCAAAAAGATTATTCTTCAGTAAAAAAAAAGAAAAGAAGGTTTGTAACCTCAACATTATAAGAGCGTCAAAAGGGACAAAAAGCAACATTAACCCCTAAAATAGAAAACAATGGAAGCTGGAATTTTAGTCCCGATAGCGTTTTTTGCAATGGTTTTTGGAATTGTGTATATCGTTGTCAGAAAAAGAGAACGTATGCTTTTGATTCAAAGAGGTGCCGATGCATCCGTTTTTGAATCCAAAAGAAACGAAACTGCCAACCTGAAATGGGGATTACTTTCGCTTGGCATTGGTATCGGCATTCTCCTTGGAAGGGTTTTTTCCGCCTATACCTGCCTCGGTGAAGAAGCATCCTATTTTTCGCTGATCTGTCTCTTCGGAGGATTAAGCCTGGTGATCTATCATTTTATTGCCAGGAAGATAGAAAAACAAAATTTACCTCCGAAAGAGTAATCCCGTGACAATTTTCTACTTCCTCAATTGGAAGGTTCGAAGGGCCAGGTAAACCGGCCCTTCTTTTTTTAATATGCTTTCAAAAAGAAGGAAGCAATCCACATTGATTTCCTGCGATGAGATCCCCCTGTTCTGATCAATGATCTGCTGGAACATTTTTTTATCCTTCAAAAATTTGATCCTCCCGAGGGTTAAATGTGGTACTAAGTTTTGATGGTCGGGTTCATAACCGATGACTTCCATTTTATCGCGGATGATCTTCATGATCGAAGCCAGATCCTCATATGGCTCGATACCCACCCAAACTACTCGCGGATCATAAGAACTTCCGAAAATACCCAATTTCTGAAGTGAAAACGAAAAAACGTTTGTATCTGCCGACAACTCATTCAGCACCCGGATGATTTCAGGGATCTTTCCCTCCTCCGTTTCCCCGAAAAATTTCAAAGTGATATGAATGTTGTGTTCTTCAACCCACTTGATCCGTTCTTGCTGCAACTGGTTTTGAACTTCGTGGAATTGGGCAAGGAATGCTTTATCGGGGTGGATTTTTATGGCAGTGAAAAGACGTTTCATAGAAATTAGAAATATTAAGACAATGAATATCCTAAATAATTAAAAACACAAAATAAAAGTACGCAATTCTCTGTACCATTTGTGTAAAAAAACAAAACAGGTAACTAATGAAAATATTTTTTACTTTTGCCGCTGATTCCGGGGTATTAGCTCAGTTGGCTAGAGCGTTAGACTGGCAGTCTAAAGGTCAGGGGTTCGACTCCCCTATACTCCACAAGAAAGATTTAATGAGTAATGAGTAATTATGTAATTATTCAATACTCATTTTCCGTCATTATAATAGTATCAATACCCCAGTGTTTGTTTCATCTTTTTAAGAAAATTCACAACAGCCTTGCCGAAATCCTGGTTCTGAACGGGATCCCCCGGAAACAGCATGACTTCTGATATTACCATTTAATCCGAGGCCGAGTCATAATAGGCCACCGTGAGATATCCAATATGACTTCCGGTGTGACCGTATCCGAACAAATTAAATACTTACAGGTTTATTTTCCTTGAGCGATAAAAAGGACGATAAAATTTTGTTGATTTGTGAGGGTATTCCCTTTAGTTTCCAAAATACTTCTTCAAATCGATCTCTTCCCATTCTGAATATTCACGAACTTTCAGCCAGATTATTAACTCCGATGGCTGAGCTACGACCGAATAAATGGTTTTTACCGGGCCTCCTTCCGGAAAAATCGCGCCCCCGTCGGGAATGGTAATATCAAAAATCTCCATCATTTTTTGGGGAGTAATGTTCCCTTTATTCAACGCTCCCAGCTTCATCAGATTGGTCCGGCGGGTATAGGTTAACCCTATGCCCTGATTGATTGAGTCATAGAATATAATCGGGTAATTGTGCCAGGAGGGATCGACAAAGTCATTGGTAGCAGAGATCAAACCTTCAGCATTCCTGGGAACAACCCGGTAAGTAGCCCATTCGTAAATGGTTGCATGGTCAGGGAAAGAGGCATTCATGATAAGTCCGACTTCCGGAAAAGTCGTATTGAACCAACGGTCAACCTCTGTACTGGAAGTATTACTGAAAAGACTTTCGAGAAGGATATTGTTGGTGTTTTCCCGGTTCTCACAACTCGTTGTATCGGCGCCCTGGCCATTTTGCAATTCCAGGAAGATCCCTTTATTGTTGAAGGAAGTCTGATAAAAAACCGATCCTATAAAATCGATATTAGCGACACATGCAGGATATCCTGTCGGGTTCCAGACAACAATATGGAAATACTTGCTGAACCTGCGTAAATTTGTTGACCCCAGATCAAGGTTCCGGCCAGTAACCACGTTATGATCGGGAGTATAGTCTCCCCAGGCCGAGAGACTGCTACATCCGGTATAATAGATCAAGAGAAAAACCGAAGACATGATCTTCGTTTGATCAGCGTCCATTCCGCTGGTTTCAGTGATCCCATCAAAGTAATCTTTAAAAATCTGAGGATACTGATTATAATTATCACGTCCGTAGGTTACCAAATATTCATATGTTGCACCTTTCTCTCCTATCAGAAAATCGACTACCGCCTCTTTGTAAAAATCACCAAGCTGCTGCTTCAGCAGTAACCCATATTGCCGTCCCATCTGGTGAAATGTCCCATGCAGTTCGGCAATGTAAAATGATCCCGATGGACTTTTGAAAAGTTTTCCGCCTTCAAATGTGTTGACAGGTTCATTATTTGTTGTGCTTTTTTTGCATCCTGTAGAAATTCCAACTACCAGGAATGTTAACATAAGAATCCGGGTAAATGTTTTCATAAGAAGATCATTGATTTAGATTTCTGTTTCTGATCGTTAAAAAGTACTTACTTTTTCAGATTGTTTAAAGCGTTCTTTTTTAAAAGGAAGGATAAATTTACAATCAAAATTAAAAGTAACAGTCTTTTACAGATATATAAATTTCATAATTTTGAATACCTGAATTATATCAATGCTTTTTTCCTGGAACGAAATCAAAAACCACTCAATCCGTTTTTCTAAAAAATGGGAAACTGAGACCTCCAAAGATGGTCAGAGCGCACCAAGAACTGGATAAAGCCGTTGATCTTTGTTACCGTCCTCAGCCCTTTCCGAATGAAACTAAAAGGATTGAGTTTCTTTTCGAATTGTATGATAAATACACGGCAGGGCTGTTTGCCAAAAGAAAGATTTAATGAGTAATGAATAATTACAGAATTATTGAATTACATATTTACTCATTACTCATTTCCGGCATTACTAATTAATAATTACTCATTAAGAGTCTTTCTTTCAAAAGGTAATACCAATTCCCTGAAAAAATTTGGTTATTAAAATATTCATCGTATATTTGCGATGAACAATTGAAACAACAATGTCACATCTTAAGAGCATCAATTATAAGGAAGATGAAATTAACCTCGCCCGGTATGCCAAGGCCTTAGGGCATCCGGCAAGAATAGCAATTCTGAAATTCCTGGCAAGTGAAAATACCTGTTTTTGCGGCGAGATCGTAGATGAGCTTCCCATCGCGCAGGCTACGGTATCACAGCATTTAAAAGAACTGAAAGACGCCGGGTTGATCCAGGGAAGCATTGAGCCGCCGAAAGTCAGATACTGCATCGATCCGGGAAACTGGAAGAAAGTGAAGAAACTATTCGATGATTTTCTTAAGAAATCAATAGATATTAACTGTTAATGAACAGAATGAATAATTAATAATATCGGCAAATGAGTAATGAATAATTCTGTAATTATTGAATTCTGTAATTACTCATTACTCATTATTATACTACCTAAACCATGAAAATTCTAATTCTCTGTACCGGTAACTCCTGCCGCAGCCAGATGGCAGAAGGATTTCTGAAATCCTTTGATTCGCGACTGGAGGTTTTTTCTGCGGGAACAAATCCGGCATCACAGGCCAACGCCAATGCGGTAGCTGTTATGAAAGAGGTGGGAATCGATATTTCGCAAAATGAACCCAAAAATGTCAGTCTTTTCCTGTCCGATTCGTTCGATTATGTGATCACCGTTTGTGAAGATGCAAAAGAAAGCTGCCCTTATTTTTCGGGCAATGTCCGTCACAGGATGCATATCGGGTTTGAAGATCCGGCAAAAGCGCAAGGTACTGCGGAAGAAATTCTCGCGGTTTACAGGAAAATCCGCAACCAGATCAGGGAAGAATTTTTGAAATTCTATAAAGCAATATGAACAACCTGTTTCAAAACTGCAAATTGCAGATCGACGGGATCTGTTACGTATTGCCCTCAGAGGTGATTCCACTTCTTCAGCAGGGAGCCGTTCTTATTGATCTTCGTGAGGAAGTTGAAACAGAGATCAAATCATTCGGGGTTGAACAGGTAATCTATCTGAACCACTATGAATTTGATGAAAAATGGGAAACCCTTCCATTGAACAAACCGATGATCCTGGCCGACTCAGTAGGAATATGGAGTAAAAAAGCGGCAGCCACACTTCAGGCTGAAGGATACGTTAATGTAGCCAGCCTGGCAGGAGGATTCAATGAATGGGATAAAGATGGATTCCCGGTAAAAGCCGGAAAATGCCAGCCACTCAACGGTCCTTGTCTTTGCATGATTAAACCACATGAGAAAAAATGAAGAATTAAGAATGAAGAATTTATTGACTTATTCTTAACACTTAAAACTTAACACTTAAACCTAATTCCAAATGGAAGAAAACCACAAAGAAACCCAACCTATTGAAGGTGAAAATCAAAAACAAAATTGCGGCTGCACTGATGGCAATTGTAAGCCCAAAAAGAAAAATATTTTTTCAAAATTAATTTTCGCGGTGATCCTCCTGGCTGCTGTGGCGATCATCGGGATAAAGTTGTCAGGTCATTCAGGCAGCGCCTCTGGTAAACAATCGGTCGCTGTACCGGGAAAAACATCCTGCTGTGATACTAGCAAGAAAAAAACCTGCGATACGACCAAAAGTTCATCCTGCTGTTCTAAAAAGTAAGGAAGATGAACACATGGATTCACCAGGTTTTAGGCAACGAACACGCAACCATTACCGTCTTGATTGCTGTGTTCCTGATGGGCATGATCAGCGTGGTAACCTGTGGATGTAATTTCGCCATCCTCGGTGTCGTCGCGGGTTATTCAGGCGCAAGTTCCACTACGGATAAATCAAAAACAGTATGGCTGAGAGGAATATCATTCCTGATAGGCGGCATCATCTCAATGGCGACAATCGGTGCACTATTCGGATATGCAAGTCAATTGATCAGCAATTCCTTCGGAAACTACTGGAAAATAGCGGCAGGCCTGATTGCCATCCTCTTCGGTCTGTATTCCATGAACCTGCTGCCATTCAACCTACCCGGATTTTCCATCAAAACAAATCAAGCCCGGCAGGGAATTTTTTCAGCGATCCTCTTCGGACTTGCCATTGGAGGGTTATCCACCGCATTGAATTCGTGCTGTAACCCGATTTTCCCGGTCATTCTTGCAGCTTCTTTCGTGAAGGGAAGTGCACTATGGGGATTGATGATGCTCACTGCATTTGCCTCCGGCTACGGATTGCCCCTGGCGGCAGCAATTGTTGGATTCGGACTGGGACTGGGAAAGATTTCAAAATCCTTATCCGTCATCGGAACCATTGTAACTTATATCGGAGGTATCACCTTATTGGTATTGGGATTTTATCTTCTGATTACCATTTAAAAATGAACACGCACTTTCTTACAGGTACCATAATCGGCGTCATCCCACAAGTCTCCACTGTATGGAGCTCGCGTGATTCGTGGGAAACAATTAAAATCCGTTGGTCGGTTGGCCGGATGGACTATAAAATAGAACCGGGGATTTACGCAATTGGACAACCTGCAGAAAGTTCCCCTGTTTTTGTGACAGCTAATTTCAAACTGAGCTTTGATCATGTGCGTCGTGCACTGAACAACATGGATGCCTGGTTACTGGTGCTTGATACTAAAGGAATCAATGTTTGGTGTGCCGCCGGGAAAGGAACGTTTTCGACAAAAGAATTAATCCGGCAGATCAATCTTGTCGGACTTGAAAAAATCGTGAACCACCACAAGGTGATCGTTCCCCAATTGGGAGCCGTCGGGGTTTCCGCTCATGAGATAAAAAAAAATACCGGTTTTTCTGTCATTTACGGGCCGGTGAGAGCGGAGGATATTCATGATTTTATGGAAGACGGCATGAAAGCGACAACAGAAATGCGTGCCGTTAAGTTTTCAACCTGGGACCGGCTGAAACTGATCCCGGTTGAACTGGCAAATGGAAAAAAGTACCTGGTTCTTGTCCCCGCCATATTCCTTATTCTTTCGGGACTGAATAGGAAGGGATATTCTGTTGACCGGGCCTATCAAGATGGATTAAGATCGGTTTTCATCCTGCTTATCGCCTATATTACAGGATGCGGAATTACCCCGATTTTATTGGCATGGATACCCTTTCGCAGGTTCGCACTCAAAGGGCTGCTCACTGGCTGGCTGGCTGCATTCATCCTGGCTTATTTCCATTTTCTCGGGCAGGGAACCATTGAAATCATTTCATGGTTTTTGATGATCGGGAGCTTATCTTCATTTCTTGCGATGACGTTCACAGGAACCACGACATTCACCTCACTTTCGGGGGTTCAGAAAGAAATGAAAACAGCCGTTCCCGCGCAGATCGGGATGGCAGGGTTGGGAGTCATTGCCTGGATCGTTTCAAAATTTATCGCCTCATGAACGGATTAGTATATCTTAAAAATGTTGTTACCCTTGAACTGGATCAGGAAAAATGCAACGGCTGCCGGATGTGCACCATTGTTTGTCCACATGCTGTTTTTGCAATCGAGAACAAAAAAGCGAAGATCGTAAATAAAAATTTATGCATGGAATGCGGCGCCTGTGAGAAAAATTGCCCTGAAAATGCAATTTCCGTGCGTTCAGGCGTGGGATGCGCGGCTGGCATCATCAACGGAATACTGAGAGGAACAGAACCAACCTGCGACTGTTCCGGGCCCGGAAGCAGTTGTTGTTAAATTTATTTTGTCACTTTGTGACTCTGTGACTTTGTAACTATACTTCTATGGTACTTGATACAAGAAGACTAAAGACCCTCGACCGTTTTCTTACACTATGGATCTTCCTGGCCATGTTCATTGGGGTATTCGCAGGATATTTTTTCCCGGGGATCAAAGATTTCTGGGGACAATTTCAGGTGGGTACAACAAATATTCCAATTGCCATAGGGCTGATCCTGATGATGTATCCTCCGTTGGCTAAAGTCAGGTATGAAGGACTGGGCGATGTTTTTAAAGACGTGAAAATCTTGTCCTTCTCCTTAGTTCAAAATTGGATCATCGGTCCATTGTTGATGTTTCTGCTATCGGTCATTTTTTTACGGAATTACCCGGAATATATGGCTGGGCTGATCCTGATCGGACTTGCACGTTGCATTGCCATGGTGATTGTATGGAACGACCTGGCAAAAGGCGACCGGGAATATTGTGCCGGACTAGTAGCCTTTAACTCCATCTTTCAGGTGCTTTTCTTCTCGTTCTATGCCTGGATTTTTCTCACGGTATTTCCTTCCTGGCTTGGGTTAAAGACGTTCAAAGTTGATATTACCATCGTACAGATAGCGAAAAGCGTTTTCATCTACCTCGGCATCCCTTTTCTTGCCGGAATCCTCAGCCGTTTTAGCCTGATCAGAATAAAAGGAAAAGACTGGTATGAGCGGAAATTTATTCCACGAATCAGTCCGGTAACGATGATTGCATTGCTTTTCACCATTATAGTGATGTTTTCCCTGAAGGGTGAATTTATTGTAAAGATTCCGTTGGATGTCCTCAGAATTGCCATTCCGCTGGTGATCTATTTTGTAGTGATGTTTATTGTTTCTTTTTTTATCGGGAAGAAGATCAATGCCGGGTATGAGAAAACGGCGACCCTTTCATTCACCGCGGCCAGTAACAATTTTGAACTCGCCATTGCGGTTGCTGTGGCGGTTTTCGGCCTGAATTCAGGGGAAGCGTTTGCAGCCGTGATCGGGCCGCTGGTTGAGGTCCCGGTGCTGATCAGCCTCGTGAGCCTGGCGTTCTGGTTTAAGAAAAAGTATTTCATTACTACGTAACGCGTGACGTGAGTCGCTATTTCCCTGTGGGTTTACGCTTTTTCCTGCTCCTCCACCATGCCTTCAGTTTCTTCCATAATAACGGGAGAAACGGTAAAATGACGCCGGTCCATAACCATTGTTTATTATCATTGATAAACTTTCCGACCGATTTCCAAAACTTGCCTTTTACAAAAATAAATACTTCACCTTCATAAACCGGAAAGTCCTTGTATCTTCCGCTATCAAGGATGCTGACATACATTTTTAACTTATGCTTTCCGGCTTGCTTTGCAATTACCGACCAATCCCATTCAGTATAAGTGCTATCTGTCATCTCTACGATTTGTTCCGGATGACCATTTAATAATTTTATAGTAAAGCTGGAATCATCTGAAACCAAGCGGGCTGTCATAACTTTCGAAATCCTGATCGTTTCCCGCTGGACAGAATGATTGGTAAAGGAAGGTATGGTGGCCTTAATCGTTTCCCTGGAAATATTTTTCGATATGATTACATTAAAGCTGTAAGGAGTATCCATTTTCATGGTATCATACTTCCGGTAATCGATCAATCCTTTGATATATGTTGTGTTAATGGTTTGATTGTCCGGAGCAACCAGTTGATAATTTTGTTGTACGGTTGCGTTATGCGGATCAATCTTCAGCGTATTGATTATCGTATCCGTCAGCAATCGTTCAAGCGCAAGTTTATCTTTAGTAGGAGATACGGTTTTAAGGGATTGTTTATCGTATGAACTACCGCATCCCAGAAAGATTAAAAAGATGATTGAAAAAAAAGGATTTTTCATATCTTAATAAAATTACAACATAATCATCAGGCTAATCTATGTACCCTATTGTGGTTAATTTTTTTGCCCCAATAATTAATTAAGATATTTTATATTATAGCATAATCAGATTAACAAATATACAGAAAATATTTATTTTCCTTTAAGATAATACAGAAATATTAATTATTTCGTAGAATCACATCAGAAATTCCAACCTTGATTTTCCTGTTCCTTTTCCCTATCTTTGTTTCATGCTAATGCCAGGGTTTCAAACCCTGAAAAATGAAAAGACTATTTACGTCACGGATGTACATCAGGCTTTTTACAGCAACCTTTGCAATTGTGTTTTTTTCAGGATCTGTAAATAGCCAGACCTATTTCCGAAGCGGTATTTTCCTTCACCACTCCACAGGTCAGAATATCTGGGGGCCGAACGGAAGCAGCACCAGCGTTCCGAAGGAGATGGAGAATTACAATACGTTACATGGTTATAACGGTGCAGGCGCAGTGACCATGAACGAGGAATGGTGGTCGCCTCCCGACAATGAATGGGTCACCCAGCACGCCTTCTTTGAAGATCCTGATTCCATTACTGGCATCGGGTATTATCTGTCCGGCAACCGGATCATTGTTATTAAATCCTGTTTCCCGTCTTCTGCTATGAGCGGGGCCGGACTCCCCGATGATACCATGTCGCCCGATATGAAAACCGTGATAAACTACAAATGGCACTGGCGGCATATCGTTAAGGTCATGAAATCACACCCGCAAAACTTTTTCGTGATCTGGACCAATGCGCCCCTGGAACCCAATAGCACCAACGCTGACGAAGCGGCACTGTCAAAATGGTTCTGTTCCTGGGCAAAAGACACTCTGGCCGAGGGACTCGACCCGGTTTTCAGCATTTTCCCAGATAATGTTTATGTCTTTGATTTTTTTCATAAACTCACTGGCCCAAACGGGATGATGCTTTCACAATATGCATCCGGATCCGGTGACAGCCATCCAAATGCAGCAGCAACCGCCCTTGTGGCACCGCAATTCGTACAGGAGATCTTTGATGCTGCGATCGGATATGAATCTGTATTTGGAGTCGTGCCTTCTCCCGGAGATATACATCTCCGCATATCAGCCTCCCCCAACCCGTTCGGTAATGAAACTCTTGTAACTTTTACCTTTCAGCAGGATCAGCCGGCCTTTTTGGACTTGTTTGATATAACCGGAATGCATATTCTTTCTCCCTGGAACGGGAACAAAAAAGGAACCTACTATCTCCGGCTTCAGGGGAATCATCTTTCCGCAGGGACCTTCCTCCTTCGATTATCTGATGGCAAAACCGTTCACACATTGCGGCTGATTCATAAATGATCCTGCACGGAGTCATTTTGAGATTTAATGTTTTATAATCTGAAGTAATAGTATAGACTCCTGTTTCAATGGTAAAAATAGAAATGAGGTCTAATAATGAGTAATTACAGAATTGAATTATTGAATTACTCATTACTCATTAAAAACAACGCAACGAATAAAAAGAAAGACACAAGCAGGAGTAGGATAAAATGTATTAACCAAAAAACAAATTATTCAGAAAATGCCAAAATCTTGTGTCTTTCATATTTTAATGCATGAAACCATGCTTTATCTGATCATTTTTTAAGAATTCCATTAAACAGCATTTTCAACAACTTATCTATACGCGGTTCAATGTCCTGTCCTTTCTTTCCCTTAATGTACAACGGGATCTCAAAGCCCTTCATGGAAGTTACAATGGCTAAGGAAGCAAGAAAAGGATCTTCGATGCGGAAAACGCCTTTTTCAATCCCTTCCTCTAGAATTCCCTGCACGGTAGCTATCTCTTCCTGGTCGTATCCATACCGGATGCGTTCAATAAATTCAAATTGCGCCAAATATTCATTTTTAACCGCATTGTAGAAATTGAGCATGCTTTCGAATCCCTTCATGCGAGTGATGATATAAGCTTTTAATTTTCCCTTGTGATGCTTTTTCCCGTTCACCGCTTTCTGCAGCTTTGATTTCAGGAGGATCACTTCCTGTTCAAGAACAGCCTGGAAAATCTCTTCTTTATTGCGGAAGTAATAATAAATTGAACTCTTTCCTTTGCCTAATGCCAGCGCGATGTCATCCATAGTGGTCTTCTTGTAACCATATTTACTGAAAATGTCGCCGGCGGCATTCACAATGGATTCTCTAATATTGTCCTTTTGGATCAAGGTGCGAAAAGATTTCGACGATTTGACTAAAATCGTCCAAAGATACAAAATATTTTCATGATTCCTATTTTTACTGTTTTTTTGGGAAGGGGAGTTCTTTTTTTATGAGGTTGACATGAAGGAAGTCATCGTAACGCATCACGCATCACAAGGCACGAATTTTTCTCCGTTTCTGCTGATAATTCAAAAAATACAAATAACTTTGCCTGAATACTTTAACCATTTCCAACTCTTATGGAACCTACTCATATTGAACATCTTGGTATTGCTGTAAAGAGCCTTGATGAAAGCATTTCCTGTTTTGAAAACCTTCTTGGGATCAAATGTTATGCGATCGAAGAGATTAAAGACCAGAAGGTAAAGACGGCATTTTTCAAAATCGGACAAACAAAGATCGAATTGCTCGAATCAACAGATCCTGAAGGCCCGATCGGGAAATTCCTGGAGAAAAAAGGGGAAGGCATCCACCACCTGGCTTTTGCTTTTGATAATGCCGATCAGGCATTGAAGACAGCGGAAGAAAAAGGGTTTATACCCATCGATAAAGTTTCCCGGAAGGGAGCAGAAGGGATGAACATCGGATTCCTCCACCCCAAATCTACCCATGGTGTACTGATCGAATTCTGCAGCAAATAGAACCATACTAATTCCGGCTTTGTAATGGTTGCTTTTAAGATACCTGTAAAAATAAATATTTCTGAAAAATAAATTGAAAGGATGCCTGTGACGGTTATCCTTGCTTAAACATAACTCAAAATGACTCACGAAAACAAAATCAAAGAATTGCTGGGAAAACGCGAACAAGCTAAGCTGGGCGGAGGCGAAGAACGTATAAAGTCGCAGCATAAGAAAGGGAAATATACCGCCCGTGAACGTATTGAGAAACTCCTCGACGAAGGCAGTTTCGAAGAATACGATATGTTTGTATCGCACCGCTGTACAAACTTTGGGCTCGAAAAAGAAGTTTATCTGGGCGATGGCGTGGTCACCGGCCGCGGAACCATCGACGGGCGGGTTGTATTCGTATTTTCCCAGGATTTTACCGTGCTGGGAGGTTCACTATCCGAAACCTTTGCAAAAAAGATCTGTAAGGTAATGGATCAGGCTTTGAAAGTTGGCGCTCCTCTGATCGGGATCAACGACAGTGGCGGGGCAAGGATTCAGGAAGGCGTTAATAGCCTGGCTGGCTATGCCGAGATCTTCATGCGAAACATTGCTGCATCCGGCGTAATCCCGCAAATATCTGCGATCTTCGGGCCCTGCGCAGGAGGCGCTGTTTATTCACCGGCGCTCACCGACGTCATCATCATGAGCGACAAAACCAGCTACATGTTTGTGACCGGGCCGAAAGTAACGAAAACAGTAACTGGCGAAGATATTACCACTGAAGACCTTGGCGGCGCCACGATCCATGCTACCAAATCCGGTGTGGCGCATTTCCGAGTTGAAAACGAAGACGAAGGTCTTCTCCTGATCCGGAAATTGTTGGAATACCTTCCCCAGAATAACCTGGAAGATCCCATCGTGACCGAATGTACTGACCCGATCGACCGGATCGAGGATGCCATGAACGAGATCATCCCGGAAAATCCAAACCAGCCCTATAATGTCAAGGATGTGATCTATCTTATTGTAGATGACCGTGAATTTTTAGAACTTCATCAGCATTATGCAAAAAACATTGTCGTTGGATTTGCAAAATTCAACGGGATTCCTTGCGGGATCGTTGCAAATCAGCCGAATTTCCTGGCCGGCGTTTTGGATATTGATGCTTCCAAGAAAGCGGCACGTTTCGTCCGTTTCTGCGATGCCTTTAATGTTCCGGTAATCACCCTTGTCGACGTTCCGGGATTCCTGCCCGGCAGTATTCAGGAATATGGAGGGATCATCACCAATGGCGCTAAACTGATGTTTGCCTATGGCGAAGCTACCGTCCCAAAGATCACCATCACCCTCCGTAAATCTTATGGCGGTGCACATGATGTAATGAGTTGCAAGCAGCTCCGCGCTGATATCAACTATGCATGGCCTTCTGCCGAAATCGCAGTGATGGGTCCCAAGGGCGCCATTGAAATCCTTGAAGGCAAAAGGATCAGTGAAATTGAAAATGTCCGCGAACGGGTAAGATACATTACCAGGAAAGAAAACGAGTACAAAGAAAAATTCGCCAATCCTTACGATGCCGCGAAATACGGCTATATCGACGATGTGATCGAACCCCGGAATACCCGTTTTCGTATTATACGCGCCTTGCAAACTCTGTCAACGAAAAAAGACCAACTGCCACCTAAAAAACATTCTAATATCCCCTTATAACAGCATTTCAAACTAAATCATAAGCTGCATGACCTCCTTGTTCATTTCCATCGATCTGGGAAATATCAATGAAAAAGCCTTAGTCATTACCATCGCCGGCTATTGCACTGTTTTCCTGCTCCTGGCAAGCATGGTGATCCTTTTTAGTCAGGTACACCATGTCCAGGATTATTTTCTTAACCGTTCACGAAAGAAAAAAAACAGCGAGGCGATTAAGGAAAAACCGGAACAAAAGATCACTGGGGATGAGAATGCCGCCATCTGTACTGCCCTTTACCTCTATTTTACCGAACTCCACGATGAAGAAAAATATGTGATGACGGTAAAAAAAGTCTCAAAAACTTACTCTCCCTGGAGTTCGAAAATCTACGGTATTTTCAATACCCTGAAACACTGGTAAAACAGCAAAGAATCATAACTGCATAAAAAAACTCAGCCGATGAAAAAATTCAAATTCGCCATCAACGGTAACAATTACGAAGTAGAAATTCTCGGATTTGAGGACAACATTGCCAAGGTGGAAGTGAATGGTACAATTTACGACGTAGAGATTCAGAAAGACCTGAAGGTTCCGAAAACACCCACCCTGGTCAGAGCAGAAGCGCCGAAACCAACCCTGAAGGAAACCAAGATCCCGAAGAACATCATTCGAACCACCAATATGGCCATCAAGGCGCCACTGCCCGGAACCATCATCCAGGTTTTGGTAAAAGCCGGCGATAAAGTCGCAATTGGGGAAAAACTTCTCACAATGGAAGCTATGAAAATGGAGAACAATGTGATTTCCGAAAAAGACGGTATCATCCGGGTGGTAAATGTAAAACCCGGAGATACGGTGATGCAGAATGATGTACTTGTCGAAATTGAATGATGATTCCCTTCGCAGCCTAACCCTTCTTGAGATGCTCTACATGAAAAGAAATTTTTACAAACAGTTACCGGTTCTCTTGCTGCTGGCTTTTTTCCTGTTCGCCAATTCTTCCTTTGCCGCCGGGATCGATATTACAAAACTTTGGAGAGATACAGGGTTCCATAACATCCAGCTGGGCAACCTGCTGATGATCCTTTTCGGGATTCTACTGATCTATCTTGCTATTAAATTTGAATATAAACCCCTTATCCTGATCCCAATAGGTGTAGGAGTGATCATCGGTAATATTCCGTTCGCCCACGAAGGCATTTATCCACTGGGGATCTATAAAGAGGGCAGTGTGATGAATTACCTTTACCAGGGTGTCCTGAAAGGAATTTATCCTTCCCTTATTTTTCTTGGAATTGGCGCTATGACCGATTTTTCATCCCTGATCTCAAACCCGAAACTAATGTTACTGGGAGCTGCGGC
>Ga0224524_1000473_pt1 | contig 15518 bp, 6 predicted proteins | sample CFST75metaG_FD_179895 | JGI IMG/M metagenome (GOLD analysis project Ga0224524, IMG submission 179895) | Peat soil microbial communities from Stordalen Mire, Sweden - C.F.S.T75 | ecosystem: Environmental > Terrestrial > Soil > Wetlands > Peat | place: Sweden: Norrbotten County, Stordalen Mire... | reverse complement strand
GAATCTTATTTTGTCAGAAGAAAAGTTTCTATCAGGCATAAGCATCCCAAAAGGCATATAGTCTGTACTGCTTGTAATATCGGCTTTGCAGTAATCTACAATTCCGTCCGAATTAGAATCCACCTGTATCTTTCTATCGTTTACCGTACTTAAAATATTTTGCAAATGATTTTTTCATTAAATTTGTAATGAAAATTTATTCAAATGTAAAAAAGTTATTTAGTTTTCTAATATTATTAAAGTTATGAATAAGGAAAATTTTTTGGTGGATGATCATGGCAATAAAGTTGCTGTGATGCTGCCTATAAAGCAATATAGCAAGATTCTTGAAGCACTTGAAGAGCTTGAAGATATTAAAGCCTACGATGCTGCAAAAGCAAAAAAGGAATCAACCATTCTTTTGCGTGATGCTATAAAACAACGTAAGCAAAAACGAAATGCTTAGATATAATGTATTTATCACGAGAAGTGTGCAAAAGATTCTCAGTAAGCTTCCTGATAATATAGCCAACCGGCTTGAAAAAACCATGCTTTCATTAGAAGAAAACCCAAGACCGATTGGGTATAAAAAATTAAGAGGTCGTAATGCGTATAGGGTTAGAGAAGGTGATTACCGTATTATATACGAGATTCAAGACAAGTTACTTATTGTAACCGTTATTCATACTGGGCACCGTAAGGACGTTTATAAATAATACTATAATCCAATTTTTAGAAATAAAGTTCTTTGATACTCTGAAAAATTAAAATGTTCGGAAACAATAATGTTTATAAATGTAAAACTATTTCATTATAATTTTAAGATGAAACGTTTGTGAAATTTGAATGCATTAAATTGGCTTTTTATTAAATCAACCGAATTTTACAAAAAATACGTACACTTGATGTCGGAGTTGGAAAAACAGTGATCTAACCTAATAAAAAATGATTAAATTATTTGATAATAGTTATTAATCAAATGTGAGGTTTCTGTAGCGGGGACGTGAATCTAACCTTTGCTTGAAGAATAATGACACCACTTCATAAATATAGTTTCTTATCAGGTAGTCCTAACGGGAATCGAACCTTCCTTTATGCAAGACTTAAATACAATTTATGAGTTTTTCAGGGAATTAAATAGCAGCAACTCCAAATCTACATAAAGTATTCTTGCTTTGTAAATGCTATTTTTTCAAAGTCTCCTAATCAGATTATAATATTTCATTCCAAGGAACTGTCAGAGCTACGTTGATTAAGATGTTGAAATACAGGTTTTCATTAATTCAGAGACTCTGAATGCTTGGCAATATAAAAGGATATTATGACCTATTCAGAAAGTTTAATTCTAATTTTACAATTAATAAAAACTACACAAAATATATAATAATCGGAAGATAAAGAGTAGCAAAAATATGCGATTTTTACCCCAAATGTTTAAACTATGTTTAAACCAGAAAAAAAGCAGGGTTTCAGAAACCTCTAAAACCCCTGTCTTTCTAAGTCGGGGCGAGAAGACTCGAACTTCCGACCCCTTGCACCCCATGCAAGTACGCTAGCCAACTGCGCCACGCCCCGATATGAAACAAAAAATTCTCAATATTAAACTCCAAAGGCTAAGCCCCAGTTATTCTAAGAATTTTTGCAAATATAGAACAATTTAATATTTCATTTCCTAAAAATTACTTTATTTTACATGAGTGAAACATATTCGCATGTTTCAAGGATTTATGCACAATTGAACAAAAACAAATAATAAAAACTCATACATTTCGTTTCTGGAAATTATAAAACTAACCAATATGTTAAAACGCATATTCACAATTTCAATCTGCCTGATACTGTTTTCAATTCCTTCTTTTTCTCAAAAATATACCATAAGTGGATATATCAAGGATGGAAATACAGGAGAGTATCTTATAGGCGCCAATGTATATGTAAAGGAAACAATGAAGGGCGCACAGACCAACCAATACGGCTATTTTGCGTTACCCATTGACAAAGGCACTTACACTTTTGTAGTTTCATTTATGGGTTATAACGAATACACCGAAAATATTATTTTGAACCAGAATGTAGTTAAGAATATTACACTTCAGGAAAAAGTCATCACTAAAAAAGAGCTTGTAGTCACTGGTGAAAAAGAAAATAAAAACACAACCAGCACTGAAATGGGCAAGGTGCAACTTGAAGTAGAAAAAATAAAAACGTTGCCGGCTTTTATGGGCGAAGTTGATGTTCTGAAAACAATACAGCTCACACCAGGTGTGCAAAATGGCGGTGAAGGCAACAGCAGTTTTTATGTGCGCGGTGGAGGACCTGATCAGAATCTTATTTTACTTGATGAAGCAGTTGTTTACAACGCTTCCCACCTTTTCGGATTTTTCTCAGTGTTCAATGCAGATGCTGTAAAGAGTATAGACCTCACCAAAGCCGGTATGCCTGCCAACTATGGAGGAAGACTTGCTTCTGTGCTTGATATTACAATGAAAGAAGGGAACAATCAAAAATTTCAAATGGATGGTGGAATTGGTTTGATATCCTCAAGACTCACTGTTCAGGGGCCAATAAAAAAAGATACAAGTTCATTTATTGTATCAGCTAGAAGAACCTATGTCGATTTATTAATAAAACCATTTGTCAAAAAAACTTCCGATTTCAAAGGTACGGGGTATTATTTCTACGATTTAAATACAAAGGTAAATTACCGGATTAGTGATAAAGACAGAATTTTTTTAAGCGGGTATTTTGGAAGAGATATTTTCGCAATGCACAATAAAGACTTGAGTTTTAAAAACACAATATCATGGGGCAATGCCACAACATCTTTCAGATGGAATCATGTATTCGGCCCCAAATTATTTCTGAATACATCTTTAATATTTAGTGATTATAAATTTGAATTTGGAGCCCAGCAGAGCGAATACGATATCAAACTTGCATCTGGCATTACTGATTATAATGCCAAATTTGATTTCACACTTTATCCGAATCTAAAGCATATCATAAAGTTTGGCGGAAATTACACCTACCATATTTTTACACCTAACAACGCAACTGCCAAGACCAGTGGTGTTGAACTGGATCTGGGAAGCAAAGTAAAACTGTATTCCAACGATGCTGCAATGTATGTAAATGATGAATTTGACTTAAATAGTCGTATCAAACTAGATGCAGGTTTGCGTTATACTTTTTTTGAACCGGTTGGACCATTTGACAGATATATCAAGGATGCTACAGGACAGACAATAGATACTATTCATTATGACAGGTTCCAGAAAATAAAAATTTACAATCACCTGGAGCCAAGATTCTCCGCAAGGTTCACAATTGATGAATTTTCTTCAATAAAAGCATCTTTCGCACAAAATTACCAATACATACACCTTGCCTCTGTAACAGCAGTCTCGCTACCAACAGATATCTGGGTACCCTGCAGTGAAATTGTTAAACCACAATTCGGCACACAATATTCAATTGGTTATTTCAGAAATTTCAGAAAGAATATGTTTGAATCGTCGGTTGAATTGTATTACAAAGACATGAAAAACCAGATTGAATTTAAAGAAGGTGCAATGCCTGAAGACAATATTAAAAATAATACAGATAATAATTTCACTTTTGGAAGAGGATGGTCATACGGTTCTGAATTTTATCTTAACAAACGAGCCGGACGCTGGACAGGCTGGGCGGGTTATACCTTGTCATGGACCAAAAGAAAATTTCCTGAAATCAATCAAGGGCAAGCCTACTGGGCGAAATACGACCGCAGGCATGATGTATCAATAATTCTTTCCTTTGAATTTAATGATAAATGGACATTCTCGGCAATATGGGTTTATGCCACCGGAAATGCAATGACACTTCCTATTTCAAGATATATTGTTGATGGCAATATTGTAAATGAATATGGACCTAAAAATTCATTCCGTATGCCAGCGTATCATCGTATGGATATTTCGGCCAGCTATACCGGGAGAAAACACAAGAGATACCAGTCGAGCTGGAACTTCTCTATTTACAACGTCTACAACAGGTACAATCCTTACTACATTTATTTCCAAACAACTGGAAGCGTATCTGACTTTCACATTGAAACACAAGCAAAACAAGTATCACTGTTTCCAATATTACCTTCTGTAACCTGGAATTTTAAATTTTAAATTTTATGAAAAAGTTTTTTATTATTTCAAATATTATATCGTTGCTGCTTATTGCTATTATCTTTTATTCCTGTGAAAAAGATATTAATATTGATGTGCCTGCAGCTGAGCAAAAAGTTGTAATACAGGGTTCAATCGATCTTAATGATTACGCTAAAGTTTCGCTAACCAAGAATCTTCCATATTTCGGAACTATTGATTCTTCAATGATATATGATCTGATTATTCAGGAAGCTACAGTGATTGTTTCAGATGGTCTAGTAAATGATACGCTGAAGAAAGTCACTGATCTTACAATGTTCCCACCTATTTATTATAAAGGAACTCAAATAAAAGGCGAAGTTGGAAAAACCTATCACCTTAAAGTAATAGCATTGGGCAAAACATTCACAGCAAGCACAACAATTCCTGCTCCTGTTTCATTGGATAGCGCATGGTTTAAAGTTGAGCCGGGCAAAGACTCTCTAGGTTATCTTTGGGCAAGTTTTACAGACCCGGCAGAACCGGGAAATTACTATAGAATTTTTACCAAAAGAATTTCAAAAGATGCACAATATGTTCCAATGCTTGGCTCTGTAACTGATGACAAATTTTTTAACGGGCAAAGTTTTCAATTCTCAATGATGAGAGGTTCATCATCACTTAATTCTACCACAGTTGACCCGGAATTCGGTTTCTTCAAAATAGGCGACACAATTGTGGTTAAAGCCTGTGCAATAGATCAGGCACATTACAACTTCTGGAGAACTGCTGAGCAAGAGATATACGGTGGCAGCAATCCTTTTTCTAACCCTACCCAGATCGTTACAAATATTGAAGGTGGTGCATTAGGTGTATGGGGAGGTTATGGATGTTTTTATGATACAGTAATTGCAAAATAATTAATTTCGCTTTTCAAATATTTAAACGATGAACGACAAAACAAAATGCCTTATTATTGGCTCTGGCCCTGCCGGATATACTGCTGCTATTTATGCTTCGCGTGCTGATTTAAAGCCCATTCTTTATCAGGGAATGCAACCAGGGGGGCAATTAACAATAACCACTGATGTTGATAATTTCCCCGGATATCCAGAAGGAATATCAGGTCCTGCAATGATGGAAGATTTTCAAAAACAGGCATCGCGTTTTGGCGCCGACCTTCGCTGGGGTAGTATTACAGAAGTAGATTTATCATCAAGACCATTTATTGCAAAAGCTGATGATGGAAAAATAATTGAAGCGGAAACACTTGTCATCGCAACAGGTGCTTCAGCGAAATGGCTTGGAATTGAAAGTGAAGTTAAATTTAGCGGTTATGGAGTTTCTGCCTGTGCAACTTGTGATGGCTTTTTTTATAAAGGTAAAGTAGTTGCAGTTGTAGGAGGCGGAGATACAGCTGCTGAAGAAGCAACTTATCTTTCAAAGCTGTGTAAAAAAGTATACCTCATTCATCGTCGCAGTGAATTGCGCGCATCGAAGGCTATGCAGAATAAAGTGCTAAATACACCAAATATAGAAATGGTTTGGAATAGTCTGCCAATTGAAATTGTTGGCAAAGAAGAAGGATTTATAAAGGCTGTAAATGGTGTTATTCTAAAGAATACAGAAAACGGTAATCAATCAAGACTTGATATTGACGGAATTTTTATTGCTATCGGACACACTCCGAATTCAGAATTATTCAAAGGCCAACTTGAACTATATCCGAACGGTTATATTAAAACCGAACCTGGGTCTGCAAGAACAAGTGTTCCGGGAGTATTTGCAGCAGGAGATATTCAGGACCAGCATTACCGTCAGGCTATCACAGCTGCTGGTAGTGGATGCATGGCAGCAATAGAAGCTGAGCGCTTCCTTTCAGTTTAATAAAAAGACAACTTTTTACTTTTCACACGTCCTTGTGACTTTGGTCAATCGCCCTTGTCATCAGGAATTCCATTATATAAATATTCGAACTGCACTTTTAAATTTTATAACTTTTAATGATAATTCTATAACTTTTCATTAAAAATTTGAACTTATTTTTGCGAACCATCGAAATTTTTTACCAATTTGTTTGTCAAAGTGGATAATGTATCTATACCTGACCTCAGCCGAATGTCAAAATAATTATAAATTATAATCCCTCAACCATGAAAAAAATTTTATGTTTAACAATGTTAGGAATGCTAATATGCATTCATAGTAAAAGCCAGGTTGCCAGCTACACATTTAGCCAGTCGACTGCAACCTACACTGAAATTACCGGAGGCACAGTCCTTGGTGATGCAACAACCGATGAACAACGATTTGTTGATCCTGCTGTACCTCTTGGTGGCACCGCTCTGGTTGGAGCAGGTCTCCCAATTGGATTTTCGTTTATTTATAATACAAAAACTTATGATGTTTTTGGCGTTAATGCAAACGGCTGGATTACATTAGGCCAATCGACAGCTACCCCGAACCCTGTGGACATTACGTCTTCCAGTTACACCGCTCCTATCAGTGCAACATCGACTTCACCTGCTGCACTTCAGGACAGGATTGCAGGATTTGCGCGCAACATTATTGCACAAACAGGTGCGGAATTACGGTACGAAACTATCGGTTCTGCTCCAAGCAGAACACTTGTTGTTCAATGGAAAAATTACAAAAGAACTACAGGTGGGGCAATTGATACTTTAAATTTCCAAATCCGCTTGAACGAAACAACAAACATAGTAGAACTCGTTTATGGAAAAGTACTTGTTTCTTCCAATAGCACTTGCCAGGTTGGTCTTCGTGGCGATGCTAATACTGATTATTTTAACAGGACAACAACTACAGACTGGAGCACTACAACAGCAGGAGCAGCAAACAATGTGACTATGACACTTTCAACAACAATATTTCCTGCTTCAGGTCTTACATATACTTTTACCCCCCCAATAGTATATCAATATGATGCAGGACTAACCGCAATTACATCCCCTTCCACACCTGTTGTACTAGGTAATAATAAAGTTGCTGTAACTGTTAAGAATTTTGGGACATCCAGTCTGACAGCCGCAACTATTGGCTGGAGTGTAAACGGCATATTACAAACGCCCTCTACTTTCACCAACACAGGATTAGCTCAATTTGCTACAACTGGTCCCGATACAATAGGAACTTATAATTTTGCTACTGCCGGATCATATATTATAAAAGCCTGGACATATAATCCAAATGGCAATGCAGATGGTAATAATGTAAATGATACAATAACAAAAACTGTTTATGCACAGGGATATGCTCCATTGCCATTCTCCGAAAGCTTTAACGGAACCTGGATCAGCGTAATGAATACACGCGAGGTTCCATCGGTATATTGGATCAATACACCAAATACAGGAAATAATTCATGGAGAAGAAATGATGACGGTGCAGCTGCTTCCTGGACAAATGCAACAAACGGGGCATATACACCAACCGGTGTTGGCACAGGCACACTTTATTCAGCACGATTCCATTCCAGAAGTGCAACAGCAGGTTCCACAGGTACTTTAGATGCATACTTAGACTTTTCGACTGTGGGGTCAAAAATGCTAAAATTCTGGCATATCAATACATCAGGAACTGATACGCTTTCTGTATTATTGTCAAACGATGGCGGATCAACTTACAGTTTAATTCAGAAATTTGCCACTGTAGCAGCATGGACACAACATTTTGTCAGCCTCGGAACTTCAACCGCACCTAATTCTATAGTAAGATTTTCGGTAACAAATTCAACAACTGGAACTACTGATTTAGGTATTGACAGTGTTCAGGTTATTGTTTTACCTGCTAATGATGCAGGAATTACTGCAATCAATGCACCTACAACTCCTGTTACCCAGGGCTCCAATCCTGTAACAGTTACGATCATGAATTATGGAGCTTCATCATTAACATCAGCTTCTATCGGATGGTCTGTAAATGCAATTACACAAACCACTTCTCCTTATACAAATGCCGGGTTAATAACAGGAGCTACCGATGGTCCGGTTGCTATTGGTAACTATAATTTTTCATCTCCCGGATTTTATACAATTAAAGCATGGTCTTCATTACCGAATGGTAATACTGATGCAGATCATTCAAATGACACAATTTCAAAAACAGTTTATATTCAGGCATATGCTACAATTCCTTTTATTGAAGTATTTGACAGTACCTGGATAAATAAAAATTCCACGAAGGATGTTCCATCTGATTATTGGTCGAATAATCCTGCAACAGGAAATAACTCATGGAGAAGAAACGATGATAGTCTTTCAGCCGCATGGACAAATTCCACTGGCGGAAACAATGGATATTATGCACCTGCCGGAGCAAATGGAACAATTCATTCAGCAAGGTTCCACACATGGGATGCTCAGGCTGGAACAACAGGCGATATGGATCTGTTCCTCAACTTTACCCCTTCTGGTAACAAATTGTTAGATTTCTGGTATATCAATGCTGATGGAACTGATTCCGTTTCTATTTATATGTCTACTGACGGCGGCACTACATTCACTTTTATTCAGAAACTCTTAACCGCTGCAACCTGGACACACTATAATATTAATATTGGTGGTTCCACTTCACCGAATTGTGTTATCAGATTTAAAAGTGTTTCCGATTATGGGAACACTGATATGGGTTTGGACCAGGTTCAGGTATTTCTGCAACCTGCTAATGATTTGGCTGCTATTGCATGGGTAACTCCTGTCAGTGGATGTGGTTTATCAAATGCAGAGCATGTAACTGTAAAAGTTAAAAATGCAGGTTTGTCAGCCCAGTCAAATATCCCTGTAAAATATTCAATCAATGGAGGCACTTCATTTGTTGGACCAGAAGTTATTACAGGTCCTGTAAATCCTGGCGATACCGTAACATATACATTTACGGCAGCATCAAATTTTACAACTGCAGGATTATATCCTTGCGAGCTGGTTGTTAAGTTTTCTGGTGATGCAATTGCTTCAAATGATACTGTATTTGCTACTCTTAATTCATTAGTTGCAATTTCAGGCAATCCTTTTAGCGACAGTCTTGACGCTGGTAACAAACACTACTTGTTTACAAACAGTACAAATTCATCTGCATCACTGGCTGTTGGTTCCGGCAATCAAAATACAGATGGTTTTGATATGACAGGTGGTATAGCTGGGACCTGGCCTTCAGGTACTTCAACAACAACAACTGCACAGCAGGCATTCTCATATACTGATCATGTTGCAACAATCCAGACATGTTCAGTCGATGCAACAACTTATCCAGCTAATAAGCTATACCTGAGATTTGATCTGAAACAAACTTATAGTACAGGAAAGAAATATAGCTATTTTATGGTACTTATAAATGGAACAGATACCATCAGCGACATAACCGGAACAAAATTTTTCAATCCAACTACAGCATCAGGGGATGCTTTTGCAAGTAGACTTTTCAATTTAGGAGCTTACGCAGGTACCAGCTTTTCAATGGAGCTCAAGTCAGCATGTAAATACAATGATGCAAACGCAACATCTGGTATTGGTGATCATGCCTATATTGATAACATCGCCTTGTTTGCCCCACCCGTTATTAATGATTTAGGACCAGACACAAGTATTTGCCAGGGAAATTCCTTAATATTAAATGCTGGTTCAGGAACAGGCTACACCTATCTATGGACTGTGCTTCCTGCCGGAAATACAGTTGGTACTGCACAGACACTTATTGTTGACTCAACAGGAACTTACCAGGTTGTTGTTACGAATTCATCGGGCTTTAGTGCTGGAGATGCAATTACTGTTACTGTTATACCTGCTCCTGTTGTAAATGCCGGAACCGATACTACAATCAACTATCTTACAACTGCTACATTGCATGGGTCAGCAACACCAGGTACAGGAACATACACATATTTATGGTCTCCGGCTGCTTCCCTTGTAGATGCTACTATTCAGAATCCGACAACGACATCCTTGGCACTGTCAACAATTTATACTCTGACAGTAACAAATACTACGACTGGATGCACTGGTACTGATCAGGTTACTGTTTTTGTGGTAGGCGGACCTTTAAGTGTTGCAGCATCAGCAACTCCAAGTACTATTTGTGCTGGCGATTCAACTTCATTGCTTGCTCTTCCAAGCGGAGGATCTGGAATTTACACATATCATTGGCTACCTTCAGCAGGCCTTAGCAATGATACTATAGCAAATCCAAATGCTTCCCCAGCAATCACCACAACCTACACTATTACACTTTCTGATGGAGCAAGCACTTCTTCTGCATCAGTTACTGTAAATGTTAACCCTCTGCCAGTTGTTAATTTAGGTGCAGATACAACTATCTGTAAAAATAAAACGATTACACTAAATGCTGGTACAGGAGCAACTTCCTATTTATGGTCAACAGGCGAAACCACTCAGACAATTTCTGTTGATTCAACAGATGCTATATCGAATATTGCAACAATTTGGGTTTCTGTAATGAACTCATCCAGTTGCAGTGCTATTGACACGATTGTGGTTACCTTTGATCCATGTACAGGATTAACGGATTTAAGCAACAATACTTCCGTGACAATATATCCGAATCCGACAACAGGTATTGCAACCATTGTTGTTAAGGGATTAATTTCCGTATCAGACCTTGAAATTTATACACTCCAGGGACAGATGATTTATAGCGAAAAAGTTAACGGAAATTCTTCTGCCTTGATCGATATGACTTCTCAACCGAAAGGATTATATATTGTGAAGTTGATTAACTCAAAGACATCAATATTCAGTAAACTTTTAATTCAATAAAAAATTATTAAAAAAAAAGCCTGCTGGATTCAGCAGGCTTTTTTTTTTGGAATGCCTAATCCTTTTTAATATATTTGTAACCAGTATTAAATTAATTAAAAATAAAAATTAATATCATGAAGAAAATTTTATTTTTTATATCAGCATTTATTGTATGCTATTCTACTTTTGGACAAACTTTCATTAATGAATCGTTTGATGCCACTACCTTTCCTCCCACTGGCTGGACAAATGTGCAGGTCAGCGGAACTGGACTATATACCCGGGTAACAGCGGGGACTTATCCAACCATAACTACACACACAGGAGCTGGCATGGCTAAATATGATTGTTATAATTATTCTTCCGGAACTTCTGCTATGCTGGCAACCCCATCTTTTAATCTTACGGGGCTAGGAACTTCTACCGCTGTAGTCTCTTTCTGGATGTACAGGGATAATGGATACCCTACAGATGGTGATAGTATTGATATTTATATTAACACCACTTCCAGCTTAACAGGTGCCTCGCATTTGGGGAATATTAATAGAGCTAGAAGCCTTGCTCCAGTTGAAGCAACTGATGGTTGGTATAAATACAGTTTCAATATTCCTGCAACTTATATAGGTACTACAAATTATGTTATTTTCAAAGCTACAAGCCGCTATGGTAATAATATATTTATTGATGATATCAATATACAGGTACCTAATCCCAAAGATCTTGCTGCAACTTTAATAGTTGCTCCAAACAATGGTTGCGGACATACTGCGGCTACCGATGTTACCTTAAGAATAACAAATGCCGGAACTGATCCTCAGAACAGTTACTTTGCCGCTTATTCTCTAAATGGAGGATTAACATATTCAACACCTGAAAACATTACAGCAACAATTAATGCTGGTGCAACTTATGATTATACCTTCACAACCAAGGCCAATATTGCTGCTGCGGGCACTTACAATATAAAAGCTTATATAGCATTAAGCGGAGATCCTAATCATTTAAATGATACAATTACAAAAAGTGTTGTATCAATAGGAAATATTACTACATTCCCATTCATTGAAAACTTTGAGACCGGAAATTCATCATATTTTGACTTGACAAAAAACACCTATTCAAATTCTTCAATTCAGGCGGCGATTGGTGCTTCAGCTTCAACTGGTGTCAGCCTTGAAGGAGGCAGCTCATCAACTGGCTGGGTGGGAAATACCGCCTCAAATGCTTGGATAGATAATGTTACACATCAGGCTTCATTAGTCACATGTGGTGTAAATGCTACTGGATTAAGTGGTTTAATTTTAAAATTTGATCTCAAACAGACTTCTAGTTATGGTCTCAATTATTCTTGGTTCAGGGTATTGGTGAACGGAACCCCACTCGCAGAACAGGGAGGAACAACTGATTTTAATCCAACCACAGCAGGTGCAGATCCATTTATTACTAGGACTTACGACTTATCAGCCTACGCAAATACAACATTTGTTCTTACATTCCAATCTTCGTGCAAATACAATGATGCATATTATGGTGGCGTTGCTGATCATGCTTTTATTGATAATATTCTTTTATATGAACCTGTTGCAAATGATGCCGGAATAACCGCAATTAATGCACCTACAACTCCAGTTGCAATTGGACCTACACCTGTTTCTGTAACCATTAAAAACTTTGGAACTGCACCTCTTACTTCCGCTACTATTGACTGGTCTGTGAATGGTGTATTGCAACCCTCATATGCTTATACAAACGCTACTGGACTTGCCACCAATGCAACAGATGGCCCCATAGCAATTGGCAGTTATAATTTCACAACACTTGGTAATTATATTATTAAAGCATGGTCGGTAAATCCAAATGGTGGCACAGACGGTTTGCATATTAATGATACAATATCTAAAAGTGTATACGTTCAGGGATATGCTGCATTGCCATTTACTGAAAATTTTGATGGTGTATGGATTGACAAAAATGACACCAAAGATGTTCCTTCAATATACTGGATAAACAATCCTGCAACCAGCGATCAATCATGGAGAAGAGATGATGAAGGAACTACTGCGATCTGGACAACTACAACAGGAGGTTACACTCCGGCCGGAGCTTCATCTACCACACATTCAGCAAGGTTCCACTCTTATGATGCAGCATCATCTGCAACAGGCACCATGGACGCATTTGTAGATTTTACTCCCATTGGTACAAAATTGTTGAAATTCTGGTATATTAATACTTCAGGTACCGATTCTTTAGCCATATGGCAATCAAATGACGGAGGTTCTACATTCTCATATCTGAATAAATATACAACTGCGAGCAATTGGACAGAAGAAACTGTTATTTTGGGAACTTCCACTGCAGCAAACACAGTGATAAAATTTCATACAACTTCAGATTATGGCTTGACCGATATAGGGCTTGATGGAGTTAGAATTTTTGTTCAGCAAACAAATGATGTTGGTGTTACAGCATTATTAAATCCAAAAAGTTCTTTATGCGGAAAAACACTGGACTCAGTTTCTGTAGTTGTTGAGAACTTTGGTGCTGCTGCCCAAACAAACATTCCGGTTAAGGTAAATGTTAGTACACCCGCAGGAATGGTAAATTTAATTGACACATTGGCCGGACCATTGGCAGCAAATACTTTTGATACACTCTACCTGGGAAGCATTAACACTACTACCCCCGGCAATTATGTGTTCACAAGTTATACAGCACTTACAACGGATACAAACCCTGCAAATGACACATTGAAGAGTACAGTAGTTACAACTGTGCCATTAGCGATTCCTCACCTTGAAGATTTTGAAAGTGTAACTCCATTAGCAAACTGGACTACTTCAACATTCACAACAGGTAATGGTCACGGAAATGCGTCTTTTGTAATGTATAAAAATCTCTATTCAACTTCTGCATCAGCGATAGCTACAATGAATAAAAAAGTAGGGCTTATAAACAACTCATCTTATCTTACTTTTGATTACCGGGTTACTAACTACACCGGAGGCACAGCCACTACTCTTACTGGTGACTCTATTCGTGTGCTGATTTCTTCTGATTGCGGCAGCAATTTCAATACACTTTTTGTAATTGATCAGAATAACCATACACCAGCAGTAACTATGAAAAAGGTTGTTTTACCTCTTGCTTCGTACAATGGACAAAATATAATTCCGGGGTTCTCAGCCAAATGGGCAACTGGTGACTGGTACCTCGATATTGACAATGTTGCTATTTCTAATGCAGCAATTGTTAACCTTGGCCCAGACACTGCATTCTGTGCAGGAGGAAGTATTACTCTAAATGCAGGCGCTTCGGCAATTGGTTATACGTATTCTTATAATTGGTCAACATTAGCACATCCTGCAACAATTGCCACGACTCAGAATATCACTGCTGATTCAGCTGCAACTTATATTGTTCATGTTAATAATGGTTACGGAGTAATTTCTTCCGACACAGTAATCGTTGGAATAAATCCTTTACCAATTGTAAGCCTTGGTCCTGATGTAACCAAATGCGGATCTTCCATACTTGATCCTGGTGCTGGTTTTACTTCATACACCTGGTCAACGGGAGTTCACACGCAAACTATCACTGTCAATACTACAAACACTTACTGGGTAGATGTTACCAATAATTATGGGTGTATTGCACGTGATTCCATTCATGTAACAATTACTCCACTTCCAACAGTAAATGCTGGCCCAAACCAAAATGACTGTTTTACTGACACCTTACATATTATCAATGCTACAGCTGCTCATTATGATTCATTGCTTTGGGTTACTTCAGGTGATGGTCACTTCAACGACAGTACTCTTCTGAATCCTGAATATATACGTGGTGCAAATGATATTACTAATGGTACCGTAAACCTTACACTGACCGCTTATGCTTACTGTGATACCGTTTCATCAATGATGGTTCTCACTATTACATCTTCAACTGTTGCTTATGCAGGTGCTGATGTTACAATTTGCTCTGGTGAAAACACACAGCTTTCTGCAACTGGCGGAACCGCTTATGTCTGGACTCCTGTAACAGGCCTTTCCAATGCATCCATTTCAAATCCTTTAGCCAACCCGACAAATACAACAACGTATGTTGTAAATGTGACAAGTTCCTGTGGTACTGCAACAGATGATGTGGTAGTAACTGTTGACCATATTACGGCTCCTGATCTTGGACCAGACTCAACAGTATGTGCTGCAAATTCAGTATTACTTGATGCTGGCGCAGGTTATGATTCATATGCATGGTCAGGTGGACAGACTACACAGACGATAAATGTCGACACTGCCGGTATAGGTGCCGGAACATTTAAATATTATGTTGATGTTACAAAGGGCACATGTAGTGCCTCGGACACAATCTATATAACTTTTTCAACCTGTGTTGGAACAATTGAAAACAGCACTGATATTTCAATCAGGATCGTTCCTAATCCAACCAATGGAATTGCAAATATTATTGTAAACAGCCTGAACAATTCAGCTGACCTGAAAATTTTCACATTACAGGGACAATTGATGTTTAGTAAAAAAATTGCAGGAAACACAATAACAAGTATTGATTTTTCATCTCTTCCAAAAGGAATTTACCTTGTAAGGATATTTAATGAAAATGCAAGTAATCTCAGCAAACT